>Ga0233439_10001847_pt1 | contig 25381 bp, 21 predicted proteins | sample SI_123_September_6_FD_182713 | JGI IMG/M metagenome (GOLD analysis project Ga0233439, IMG submission 182713) | Seawater microbial communities from Saanich Inlet, British Columbia, Canada - SI_123_September2016_100_MG | ecosystem: Environmental > Aquatic > Marine > Inlet | place: Canada: British... | reverse complement strand
CGATGAGCACGTAGAGCGGTGCGCCGGGCGGGTGCGGTACGCTCATGGTGTAGGCGGTGGCAATGAATTCGCCGCAGTCCCAGAAGGAGACCGTCGGCGCCATCGTCTTGACGTAGACGCCGAGCGTGAGTAGGAAAATCCCTAGGCCAATTATGTGGTGCAGTTTATGCGATTTATCAGTCATTAATTGCGCGATTTTGCAGCTTGCGCGTGCTGGAGGATCAGGGCTGGGAAAGTGTCGTTATCGCCATTGGTGAAGAGGATGGCATCGGGCATCGTCGATTGCAGCCTATTGTACTTGTAGTCGAGTAGGCCGGGGGCAATGCGTTGGGTCTGGTTATAATAGCCCATAAGCCGGTAGCGTGCTCACTCTGGCCCGACATTCCGTGGAAGTGGCTCAAGCAATGGATCGGGGGGAACACTGACGAAACGGATGTTCACTCGATGCCGACTAGCACTTCATCGATCGTCCACAAACGCTCGGCATCGACGATAAGGGCTTCGATGATCAGCGGGTGGGCTTTGATGGTATGCGAATCGATAAACTCGAACCGGGGCCGGATGGCGCCGGTTTTTTTGTCTTGGACGAACATTTCGCGATCTTCGATCACAGTGATCTCGTCGGGTTCACCCGAGGCTTCTGGGTGACGATATAGCGGCATTTTGTCGCTCCTTGTGGTTTAATAACGGCATTTTGACAGTAGGTGCGCCAATACTCGGCTTGTTGTAGATACACTATCAAAAACCGTGCCGGGCTTGGCCAATATTGGCCACCCCAGTCTCAAACGTTTAGATGCCTGCACTATACAATAATTGCAGGTATATTTGTGAGATCTTAGCTGGATTTCTCCGTCATTCATACTGGACAATGACTTAAGAAAAAAAACGATGCTTTATCTTCCGGCTAATCGACTCGCAATGTAGATCAGTTGCAGTCTGAATGCAGGATTTTTTTTTCAATAGGGCCAGGTTTTTTGCAGCGGCCGTTCGCTAATCAGCTGATGGCTTATCCGCTTGTGACGCATTGTCGCCAATATTGTGACGTATTTGGCATCATTACAGAGATCGCGATAAGCGATAGGGTCAGTGTCCAGATCATAGAGCGGTTCGCGGCCATTGGCTTCTACGACATAGCGATATTGTTCACTGCGCAAGGTCTTCCAACCGTACATTTCTGTTATCGCGCAATCTTTGCCCACCGTTCTCGCCCCGCCAAGGCCGCATATAAAGAATGACTCTGCAGGTGGCTGGGGATTTGAATGCCTGCGGATTGGGCGATCAATGATTAGGTGGAGCTTGCTTTGTAATAGTTATAGGTCTTGGTAATAAATAACTGCTATAACTATAGGGGTGGATCAGGCGAAAGAGCCTTTGGGAACCGCAGTCATTTTCATTATAGTATCAGTGCTATCGCGAGCAAAAGTATGGTACCGATCAAGGTTTGTATATGCACCTTGCGGCCCTGTGTCCGCAATTGTTGAATTTTGCTGGCGTCTGTGGCATCCTCTTCTCCGGTGTCCAGGTTGCGCCTTCCCGAGGCGGCGAGGAATACTCAGGTTTTTTCGCGAGCTTGCAAAAGGCCTAGCAGGCCGATCCAACAAAGCGGTACAATTCCTATCCGCCACCAGGGTGAGACCTGGAAATAGACCAATAGGCCAACGAGCGCGATACTGAGCAGTAGTGCAAGGATACCTGAACGTAGGCGCCGTCGGATTTGCAAGGGGCCAATATTGACATAACTACGATCGTCTGGTTGCGTTGACATGTGATATTCAGCCGGCTATGAGTTTGAGGTCGAAGGCTTGTCGGTCTGTGCCGCCGATTTCGATGCTATGGAGAGGGTTGTTTTGCGCGATTTCTTCACGGTGTTGCTTCATTGCAGCGCCTGCGTCCATGCCTCGATACGTCGAGCGACTTCGTCCGGATATTCGAGATGGGGGGCGTGCCCGCAGGCGGCGAAAGTATGCATTGCGGAATCGGGAATATCGTTGGCGAAACGCGCTGCGGAGGTAGGGTCAATAATGCGATCCTGTTGGCCCCATAGGATCAGCGTCGGACAGGAGATCTCGGTAAAACGCTGGTGGAAATTGGCGATATCGGGGGGCACGATATTGAGCGCGGAAAGGTGATACGCTCGGAAAATACCGGTCGTTTTGAGCGCGGCGGAAGCAGAGTCGATAAGTTCGCTGGGTATTTTGTCGTGATCGTGGAAACAGCGTTGCAACGTCTGCCGCGTCGAAAGGCGCAATAAACCGGACGCGCGGGCCAGCGCGCGCACCGGCCTGCGCGTCATCAGCCGCCCTTGCCAACCGCCGAGTTCGCGTATGTGGCCGGGTAGTTTTTGTGGGTAACCAGCCGAGCTGATTAGTACTAGGCCGCGTATTTTTTTGGCTAGTTCGGGGTAGCGCAAGTAGAGCCGTAGGGCCAGGCCGCCGCCAAGTGAGTTGCCGAGCAAGATAAATTCGTGTAGTTGCAACGCAGAAATAAATTCTTGGAGGTATTCGATCTGCATATCCGGCGAGTAGCGTTGGTGAAGGGGCCGTGTGGCGAAGGCCGGTTTACTGCTGAAGCCGTGGCCGACGAGGTCGGGAGCGATCAGACGGTGTCCTGCGATTTTTTCAGCGAGGCGAAACCAGGTAATTTTGCCGTCGAAGATGCCGTGCAGCAGAACGATGGGCGTGCCGCTGGCTAATTGATTGTCGAGAAAGGTGATCTCGGTCCCTTCGGAGAGAGAGAGACGATTTTCGGCAAAACCAGGGAAGAGGTCTGTGGCTACGGACCGCTTATTGTTTGATTCATCAAATTGTTTAGGTTGTACGGTCATATAGATTCACGAGAATACAGGTGATAGATGAATCAGGCGATATCTCCAATTGAGGACAAAGACGAGGTTGATTTAACCTGCTGGATCCAGGCGGCCGCGTTGCGCATGGAAAACGATGCGGATTTTCCCGAGCTATTGCTCCAGGTCGTCGACCGCATAAAGGCGGCGGGTTTGCAAGTCTATGCTCTGTCGATCTATCTCTTGGCGGCGGAGTCGAAGAGCGATTGGCTGCACTATACGCTCTCCCGCGGCGAAGTCAGTTGGTTGCAGGATGAATTATACGAGGATGGGGCCGAGTTCGGAGTCCATGATACTAAAGAAGCGCAATCTTGGTTAGATACACAATCCGAGACGGCCGTCGCTTATCTCTGCGTGCCAACTAGCACCGGGGTTTTGACGATTGCAGACGAGCGGGCTGAACCCTTTTCGGATGAGCAGCAAGCCTTGTTGCAGACGTTGGTTCCCGCAATCGAGATGTTGGTCATCCGCCATCGCGACCTCGCGGCCTATGCGGTGGTCAACGAAGCGTATTTGCAAACTCGCTCGCGGCTAATTAATAGCAACCCAGATCTGATGGCATTGCAAGACGGCAGTTTCGATCTCTCGGCGGAGAGCGTCGATGAAGTCGCCCAGAACATGCTGGAATTTATAACGCAGCGTCTGCAGCTGGACCGGGGCGGGATATTTCTGCGGGATGGCGATATATTGCGTGGTTTTTGGGGGATGGATGAGGAGGGGGCGATTATAGCGATACCCAACACGATTTTTCCGCTCTATCCCGAGGAAAATAAAGAACTGACGCATATCGCGCTGATTGCCCGCGGCGAAAAACAGTATTATTTGACGCAAGACCTAGCCGCCGATGTGGGGGGCTCGATCTCGCACGATTTCGGGGCGAATGTTGCGGTGCCGATGCGGGTGGGGGGACGGATTATTGGAGCCTTAGCCGGCGACAATTTTGTAAATAAACGGCCCATATCCTATGATCAGATGCAGGCGCTAATGGTATTGGCGAATCAGGGCGCTGTGATGATCGAGATGGTCAAACTATACCAAGACCTGCATAAATTTAGCGTGGAGTTGGAACAGCGGGTCAGTGAACGCACGGCGTTCCTGGCTCAGATTAACAACCAGTTGGAAGGGGAAATCGCCGAGCGGAAAAGTGCAGAGCGGGCGTTGCAGGTTTCACTGGATGAAAAGGATATGCTCTTCAGAGAGGTGCATCATCGAGTCAAGAACAATCTGCAGACCATTTCTAGCCTGCTGTCATTGCAGACCGACTTGCTCGAGGATCCACAGGCGTTGAACGCGTTGGAATCGAGTCGCAGCCGGGTCGAGGCGATGGGGCGGATCCATCAGCAGCTTTACAATACCCAGGATTGGGCGAGGGTGGATTTCACCGCTTTTCTCCGGGAATTGGTTGAGGACCTGTTGGAGACCTATCGTCTGGGGGTGGTTGATCTGATTATCGACACCGAATCGGTCTACTTTGACGTCGACCAGTCGATTCACTGTTGCTTGCTGATCAACGAATTGGTGACCAATGCCTTGAAACACGCTTTTCCGGACGGCGCCGCGGGGACGCTGCGGGTGGGGTTGAAACCTCGGACGGATGGCTTGGTGGTGCTTGAAGTCGCCGATGATGGGGTGGGTTTACCCGCCGGGCTGGATTTTCGCGAGACCGAATCTATGGGATTGCAGATTGCCATATCGTTGGTCAAGAATCTGCAAGGACAGATCGAATTGTACCGCGAAAGTGGTACAATATTTCAAATCGTGTTTTCTCCGCAAAGTCGTTAGGTCTGTCGCAAAAACGTCGATACGACAGACCGTGTGTTCAGTCATTTGCCTCACCGAGCAGTATCTTATCAATTTCGGCTAATTCCCCACCACTGAACTCGGCTCCGACCGCACCCAGGTATTGCAATACCTGGGTTTCGCTTTTCGCCCCGACCAACACACAACTGACTTCTTCGCGCCGCAGGATCCAGGCGATGGCCAGCTGTAGCAAACTCAGGCCCTTGTCAGCGGCTAATACCCCTAGGCGGTTGGCGATGGCGATGTGGCGGTTGAAGGTCTCGCCCTGAAATTGCGGGAAACCCGAACGTTCGTCGGCGTCGGGAAAGACGTGGTCGGGGCGGTATTTGTTGGTGAGCAAACCTTTGGCTAGTGGGCTGTGGGCGAGTATGCCGATGCCATTTTGGCCGCTGAAGGGCAGGTCTTGCGCTTCTATCTCGCGTGCGAAGAGGCTGTAACGCGGCTGGTTGGAATGGAAGACGCCGGTTTGCAGGGCCTCTTGCATCTGTACCGCGTTGTAATTGGAGACGCCGATATAACGGGTTTTGCCGGCTTCTTGCAGGCGCAGCATGGCTTCCATGCTTTCGGCGATCGGATATTGCGGGTTCCAATTGTGGATCTGATACAGGTCGACGTGCTCGACCCCGAGTGCGCGCAGGCTATTGTCCATCGCTTCCTCGATATCTCGACGTGAATAGCGGCCGCTGACCTTGGTAGCCAGGAAGCTGCGCTCGCGGTAGCCATCGGATAGGGCTTTGCCGAGTGTATCTTCGCTGGTGCGGTAGGCTTGTGCGGTGTCGAGGAAGGTGATGCCGGCGTCAATGGCGGAGCGCACGGTAGCGATGGCTTCGGCTTCTTCGACGGGGCCCATGCCGCCGCCGATGGGCCAGGCGCCGAGGCCGATACAGGATATTTGCGGGCCGTCTTTGCCCATTTGGCGTTGTTGCATGGTGTAGAATTCTCCGGTTGGCTGAGGGGCTTAGTATAGAATGGTAAAAAATCTTGCTAAATAAATAGAGAGAGATGAGGGAGAATTAGCTGTTGTGACGGAATCAACCATCTCTCCACAGCAAACTAAAACTTTGCGCCGAGGGCGATGCAGACGCCGATACCGCGTCCGGCGCCTGCTAAGGGCTACTTTGCCGGCGAGTGGTTTTGTCATTAATAGGCTACCGAGATTAGACGGCTTTCGCTGCGGGTGAGCGCGTCGCCTTCGACGCAGACGCGGAGAATGTAGACCCCGGGGGCAACGGTATGGCCTTGTGTGTCGCGTCCGTCCCACGCAAGCGCTTGGCGGCCGGCAGTGGCTGTGGCATCGCTGATCAGGGCGATTTGGCGGCCACTCAAATCATAGACGCCGATAACAACCGGCCGGGGGGAGAGTAATTTGAGCAGGTCGAATTCGATTTGCAGATGATCCGAGATGCCGTCGCCGTTGGGGGTTAGCACTGGACTCGACAGCGAGAGATCGGAAAAGAGCTGCTGACTGGTCGGCAGGGAAACGAAGATCTGATTGCTGGAGATCGCGGTTTCTGCATCGCCGGAGTCGACCGGTTGCCGCACCGTTCCCGAGAGCCCGCTGTTAAAAAGGAAGGCGTCAAAGCGCGTCTGGTTTAAATAGAGTGTGCTCTCGAAATCGATCTCTACCAGCGTTGAACGTTGCACTGGAGTGTCGAGGTGGATTTTGAAGCCGTGCTCTACGTCTTCGACGGTCGCGGCCAGGGTTTCGCCGGCGCTGCGTACTGCGTGGAAGCGGGCGCCCGCTGTGGAGGTGAGTTGGATTTGGTCGAACCCGCGGCTCGAAGCGTCGATGTCTGACCGCAAGTAATACGTGAATTGGCTCAGCTTGCCGGGGGGAGCTTGGCTCGGGAAGACTTCGGCCGCTGTCTCCTGGGCCAGTGGGTTGTTGAATTCGAGCGCGATGTCGTCGAGGGTGGCTGTATGGAAGGGATCTTCGGAGAGGAAATGCATTTTCAGTTGCACATAGCGCCTGGGGCCGGGGGAGAGAAAAACTTGCCCGGAGGTGTCGTAGGATCGGCTCCAGTTGCTCCAGTCGCTGCCCGGCGTGCGGATGGTGTCGACGGCGCCTTTAAAACTGGGTATGAGCTTGTTGTATTTCTTTTGCGTGACTTCTTTGCCGTTTTTGTCGTAGAAGGTGTAGCGCTGATCAAGCAGGTTACCGGTACGGCTGCGAATCTCGATCAGGGTGGCCGGTGGGGTGTCTGAGGTCCAATCGATTGCCGAGATGTGCTGTACTGAGCCGAGGTCGTATATCGGCGAGCGCATCGTGACTTCGGCGGGATAACCTTCGCCAAAGACTTGCCATTCGGCGGTGGTACCGACGCGGCCGTTGAAGGCTTCGAAGCCATTCGACATCGGGAAGATCAACCGCACGTGGCGCACCTTGCGCAACGGGAAGAGTTCCTGGAAATGACGGATCTCCTTTAGGTTGCGGGGGTTCGACGGCAATTCGCCCATCAGTTCCCAGTTGAGCGAGCCGTCGGGGGCTTTTGAACCGTCGGAAGTGAAGAAGCGGTACCACAGGTAGTTGAAGACTCCGGACCGATGCCGGCCAGAGCCCTTGCCCGGGGCGATGCCGCTGTCGTCGCCCAACATCCGCACCCGGTCGACCCAATAAAGCGCGCCCAAGTCGAGTTCGAATTCGCCGATCTGCTGTTCGGGTTGGGTGCCGGAGCCGCCGCGATGAACTGTGCCCCAATAGGTGGTGATATCGCCGTCGACTAGCGTATTACTGATGCCGGTCGATTCGACGAGGGTGCGGCCGATAGTAGAGGTGGCCTCGGAGATAATTTCGACGCTGCCCCCTCTATCCCAAACCCCCAGTGAAATATTGTCGCCGATGCTTTTGACGACGATCTCCGTTAGGCGGACACCTTCCGTCGGCAGGTCGGCTTCGATGCGGATGTTTTTCAGTGGGTTGAGCTCGTAGTCGATTTCGATGACGTGCTCGGTATTGAAGCTGTAGCGCCAGCGCTTGTTGTAACGCAAGGTGCCGGGCAGAATGGAATTGGCATTGCTGAAGAAGGGTTCGCCATCGGAAGTCAGGATTTTGAAGAATTCGAGTGGAGTGCTGTCGGCGGCGAAATGCAGCTCGATTTTGCGCGCGGACACTACTCGCCCCAAATCCACTTCTATCGACCACTCTTCTATGGGGGACGCCGGATCGGGGGACCAGGAGGTCGCGGGGTCGCCGTCGATTAGGTTGCGGGCGTCGCCCGGATTGGAACCGACCTTGCGGATGCCGCCCTCTTGAAAGTCGCGGGCATTGGCCACCGCGTCGATATCGCTCCGGATAAAGGAAGACTTGAGGGTGCCGCGATCGACTGCGACCGCGTCGCCGGGCAATTGCCATTCGTGCCAGTCGTTCGAAGTGGTGATACGCAGTTGATCGCCGGAAAGCGGAACGGCGATGAGTAGAGCGCCAAGAAGGATGGTCTTGTGCATAGAATTTATCCATTGTGAAGTGCGATCAATATATGGGCAAAATCAAATATAGGTGAAATCGAATCGGGCAAATAGAGATTTGCGATAAACTAAGATGCACAAGTCAATGTGTTGTGTGGTAGAAAGGATACAGCATGTGAGCTAGGGGAAGCATTTCGCTGTGGCTTAATGTTGGCATGGTGCGGTGTAAGCGTTTTTACAATAAGCGTCTTGTGGAAGGGAGGCTAGGGTGGTACGAGCCTTGCTACATCTGTGAGTAAGCGATTGACCAAAAAATAGGAAGCCCAATGCATAATGACGAAGAGCCGGAACGCGCTTTAAATACGGGGTTGGGTTTTGTTTTTGTACGGGGCTTTCTGTGGTGGGTTATGGCATGTTTTGCGGTATTGCTTGCTTTGCTGGGGTATCTGAGTTGGCATTTTTCCATGGACATCAGCGTCCGCGCCGATGGGCACATTCAGCCGCTAGCGCATCACCAGGTCAAAGCGGCGGTGGACGGGATTTTGCGTGAAGTCTTGGTGCGCGAGGGGGAGAAGGTCGTGGTCGGTCAGCGCTTAGCGGTATTGCGCGATGCGCATTGCCGTTTAGACCTGGATCGGATAACGAGAGATTTAGCGGCTAATAGATGGCGAGTCGAAGAGGTGGAAGCCTTAGTGGAAGAGCAGCGAGAGTTGGGTCTATTGCGCGAATTGCAGGCTCGCGCACAGTTGCGCCAATCGCAATTGACGTTGCAGCAGGTGTGCGCTGAGCAAAAGGTCGTAGCAACTGGCTTGTTGGCCGGATACGGTTGGCGGCGCAAACCGCTGCACGAATTGTGGCCGGTGCGTCAGGCCCGGGCGGCGGTTGATCAACGACAGGCTGAATGGGCGGCGGCGAGAGCGCAGACGGCATTGGTCGATGGTCAGTTGCGGGAACTGCAATCGCTGGATATGGCCTACGAGCGATTAACGCAGGACAGGGCTTATTTGTTGCGCAGGCTTGCTCAGACAGTGATCAGTGCGCCGGCTGATGGTGTGGTGTTGACGCGCAATGTTGCCAAGCGGGTTGGTGACCGAATCGCGGCCGGTGAAGTGTTATTGGAAATGGTGGGCAGCGGGGGGTGGTTGGCGGAAGTCGCCGTAGCGGAACGGGACTTGCCGAAGATAGAGGCAGGGCAGAGTGCGCGAATTTATGTCGAAGCCTATCCACATATGGAGTACCAAATATTTGACGGCGTAGTCCGTTCGGTAGGGGTGGAAAGCACGCCCGGAGGCAGTTATCCGGTGCGGGTGGTATTGCGCGATTCGGTTTTGACGGCCGGGGGGTATCGCCTGGCTGTTGGCATGAAAACAGAGGCGCGGATCGTAGTGCAACGCGGGCGAATCGTCGAACTAGCCTGGGTGCGGTTGATGCGCAGTTTGGGCAAGGTGCACAAGGAAGAGTTGTATGTCGCCGCCGGTCTTTGAACGGCCCAATAGGTAAACCTATTTTTCATCAGAGCAAACCATGAATACAGCTGCAGCAGATAATGCGACTATTAATTTTTCTGATTGGACCGGCCGCGGTGTCAAAGTCGCGGTAATAGATAGCGGTATTGACCCACGGCATCCCAAAATAAGCCGGGTCAAGGACGGGGTAGAATTCGCGGTCAACAGCCGGGGCAAGGTAATACGCGGCGTAGGTATGGCACTCGTCGACCGGGCTGGGCACGGCACGGCTTGTGCGGGCATTATTCACCGTATTGCTCCCGCGGCCGAACTGTATAGCGTGCGCGTATTCGACGAATCGCTCTGTGCCGACGGCAGGGCGTTGCTCGAAGCGTTGCATTGGGCGATCGAATATGGGATGGACGTGGTCAATCTGAGTTTGGGCACGACAGATCCGTCCCTCAAGGGGCCAATGGAGGCTTTGTGCCGAGAGGCGTTGAAACAACGGATAATACTTGTCGCTGCAGCCGATAACGACGGACAGGACAGTTTCCCCGCCATCTTGCCCGAAGTCATCGGGGTGCGCGGTGGGCAGGTGCAGGGGCTGCATGGTTATTACTATCGACGCGATGATCCGATTGAGTGTACGGCGCGCGGTGATGCGCAGCGGGTTTGCTGGATGGACAGGACCGAGGTCATGCGACAGGGCAATAGTTTCGCCGCGCCGCATATAACGGGTATCGTGGCGTTGTTGCGCGAGGCGCTGCCCGATGGGTCACCGGCTGTTGTGCGGACAGCTTTGGCGGCGAATGCGCTAGAATGCGGGCAACCATCTGGATCGCGCGAAGGATCGCCGGTTGAGGGCCGGGGTGAGCCGGGAAAACGTGAACGGGTCAGCAGTGAAAGGCCGACCACTGAGGGGGGGGCGCTGGATTGGATTCACCGAGCGGCGCTTTACCCATTTAATAAAGAGATGCATGCTCTGGTGCGCTTTAGGGATTTAGCGCCCTTTGTACTGGTCGGCGTCGCCGACCCGGTTGGTAAGGGGCTGGTCGGAAAGGACGCGGCCGCTGTGATCGGCGAAGAGCCGATGGGGTTAGAGATCTGTGCGCGGATCGAGCGGGCCGCTGAGGATGCAGATACGCTGATCATAGGGTATGTCGACCAATTAGCTCGGATCGCAAAAAAAGATCTGTTGCGCGATTGCATCGAGAAAGCGCTGGATCGCGGGCAACACGTGTTCAGCTTTGGCCCCGTACGGCCAGAACAATATGGCGATTTACACCGCCGTGCGGCTGATCGCGGATTAAAACTGGTCTATCCGCATGTAAACGAGCGCGAGGTATTGGCGGTTTTAAAAAGGGGGCCGGCGGGCGATCCGGTCGACGCACCGGTGTTGGGCGTTTTTGGCACCAGCGCTTCCCAGGGGAAATTCACGGTGCAGTTGAATCTGCGGCGGCAATTGCAGGCGTTGGGTCTTCGCGTCGGCCAACTGGGCACCGAGCCACACGCCGAGCTTTTTGCTATGGACGCGTGTTTCCCGATGGGGTATGCCTCGCCTTTGCGGATCCCGCTGCAGCACTACCCGGCCTATCTAGACGCGCAGATGCGGACGATCAACAAAAAACGACCGGATATTATCCTCGCCGGCAGCCAGTCGGGCACGATTCCCTACGATATTCACCATCCGCAGACCTATTCGATGTCGTCATTGGCCTTTTTGATGGGCATTCGCGCCGACGCCTGTGTACTGGTGGTCAACAGCGTCGACGCACACGACTATATACAGGATACGCTGGACGCGTTGCGCGGGGTGGGTAAGACGCGGGTACTGGCCTTGGCGATGAGCGACAAGGAAAAGCATCGGCGCGAGGTTATGGGGCGCGCCCTGCATGTGCCGCGGCAGATGCAGGCGGGGGAGATTGAAGCGAGACTGGTCGAGTTGGAGCGGCGCTTCGGGCTGCCAGCGGTCGCGATCTTAGCGGAAGAAGGACAGCAAAGGTTGGTGGACTTAATCGTCGAGTATTTTGCTAGTGAAGAAAAGGAGGAGTTGGCATGGACGAAACAGAGCGCGTAGCGACACGAGTCAAAATCCTGCTCGTGCAAGTCTTGCAGATCGATATAGACCCCGAAGATATCGCTGACGACGAGCCGCTTTTCGGCGACGGGCTGGCTGCGGACTCGATGGTGGCGTTGGAGTTGGTTGCGGCGATAGAAGAGGCATTTGGGATCGAAGTGACGGACGATGAATTGCGGGTGGAATTGTTCGAGTCGTTGCGGGGCTTGGTCGAGTATGTAGAGGGCAAAACGCTGTCCGCCTCTTGCTGAATAATTTTTTTGTATCTGGTTACAAGGGATCGCGTTGCGTATTTTGAAAGCGCGCTCAGATGGAATATGCCTTGTCTCGCAGAGACCACTCCAGTATGAGGAGATACTTGCAATGGACGACGATGAAAATTACCGCTTCGATATTTCCGGGTTTATCGTTTTGTCCGGCGTTCTGTCGCCGGGTGAAGTCGCAGCTTGCAATGAGGCGATTGATCAGATGCTTGGCGGTGGCGATGATCTGCCGCCGACGGCGGGGGCTTGCGATTCGCTATTGCAATTGCGCGACCACCCGGTCCTGGCCGGTTATGCCGAATCGTTGTGTGGGGCGGGCTTTCGTTTGGACACGGGGCCGGTATTGTTGGGGGCGGGCGGCAAGGGCGATGGGCGGCTGAACGGCGGTGGCGAATGGCGCGACTGGTCGCGGGCCTATTTTCACCGCAACGGCGTTCGTCATTGCCAGGGGCTTATGGCCGTCTGGGCGTTGTGCGATGTCGGATCGGGCGACGGTGGGCTAGTTATGATTCCGGCCAGTCACAACAGCGAGGTGGAGACGCCGGAGGAAGTGCTGTCCGGCGTAGATGATATGGGCTTGTTGGAACAGCCGATGTTGCAAGCCGGAGATTTGCTGCTCTGTGCCGATACCTTGGTGCGCGGTGTGCAGCCGTGGCATGGTGCCGGTCCCTCAAGATTGTTGTCGTACGGTTTTACCAACAAGCATGTCAGGCCGCACGACTGGTCGAATTTAGACGCAGATGATGCCTATTCGTGGGCGGTGGATTTGCCTTCGGCCGAGCGGGCGGTGTTGCACGACCCCCAACGCAAGGGCGAGCCGGTGGTTGTGCGGCCGGCAAGGGAGACCAGCGGTATGGACCCGGAGCCGGGCATTTATCACCCCTCTATTTATGTGCGCAATCCCGATGCGGCAATCGACGAGAAGGAATTTTATCACTGGGATTTATGCGGTCATTTGTTGGTCAAGGGGGCGATGGACGCCGAGTGGTTAGCCGCGGCCAATGAGGCGATCGAAGCCAACGAGGATCACATTGTGCGCGAATCGAGGGATGCGGACAAGCCTTCTGTGCGGCTACAGGGCACGAACCGGTCGAAGATGGCGGAGGTATGGAGTTTGTCCGAGCCGCATTGTGATCCGTTTCAGCGGATGATTGCGCATCCGGAGGTGGTCTCGCGGCTCAATTGGATGATGGGCAGCGGCTACGAGGCTACAAAGTGCGATGCCTTTTGTAGTAAACCCGGCGCTGCCGGTATCCACTTGCATGCCGGCGGCACTACCGAGTCCGAGCTGAACCACTATACATTTCGCAATGGCCGTTGTTATTGCGAGTATATCAATGTCGCCTGGCAGTTGCGGGACGTGACAGCGGCCGACGGTGGATTCTGCTATATCCCAGGCAGTCACAAGACGGCTTATGCGATGCCTGCCGGCGTATTATCCGCCGACGACGATATGGGCATGATAAAGCATCTGAAAATGGAAGCGGGTGACTTGCTGATCTTTCTCGCGGGCGCGCAAACCCACGGCGCCCTGCCGTGGACGGGGGGAGAAGATCGGCGATGCGTATTATTGCAGTATCGATCCCGCAATCTCAGTTGGGAATCGGAGACGGCGCGCAAGAGGCGATAAACTACGCGCAGACGATCGATACGGCCGATCGTCTGCGCGTAGTTTATGTGGTGTGATTACCTCTGCTCTTGTTGGCTTGTGATGGATAGGGCAAAATATTTGAGCTATGGCAGTAACGCCTTTGCCCGATTGCAAGAAAAAATGCAGCAATTAGCTTCCCGGTTCGATCACCACTTTCATAGATCCCTCGCTGCCGGTGATATCGATGCCTTCGGCGATCGATGATAGCGGTAGACGATGCGTTATAAATTTGTCGAGCGGCGCCTTGGTGTTCTTCAGAAACGACAGCGCGGTCTTGAACTGCATCGGGGGATAGGCCCACATACCGCGGATGTCGAGATCCTTAAAACAGATGATATGCGGATGGATTTCGCAGGCGCCTGGGTCGGTGAAATGGCCGACTTCGACGACGATGCCGCCGCGGCGCACCAGCTCCAACGACTCCTGGAAGGCCACCGGCACACCAGCGGTTTCGATGACGATATCCGGACCGACGCCGTCGCAAAGGTCGGAGAGGATCGCCTGACGCTCTTCGAGCGAGGTGTCGCCGACGTTGAGCACGTTGTGCGCGCCCATCTCCTGGGCGAGCGCCAACCGCGAAACGCTCAAGTCGGCGGCGATGATCTCGTCGGTGCCGACGTGGGCGAGTGCGGCGATGACGAGTTGGCCGATCGGGCCGGCGCCCATAACCAGTACTTTTTTGTCGAGACCCAAACCCTCGCCGATGTGGGGGATGCCTGGTCCCAAGGCGCGTTCGACGGCGCGTGTTGCGACGGCGGCCGGTTCGGTGAGCACCGCTCGGTCGGAGGATAGCTCGTCGGGGATCTTAAAGACCCAGGAGCGGTTGGTCATATGCATATACTGTGAGAAGCCGCCGCGCGGCGATGGGGCCGTATCGGAGGAGACGAAGCCGTAGACGAAACGATTGGCGCAGAGGGCCGGCCGTTGCGGCATGTGCAGACAATAATAGCAGCGGCCGCAGTTGGTCGAGCTGGGGGTGGTGGTGATGCGGTCGCCCTCTTTTACGGGGCCGCCGACGACGGCCATATGGTCCATCGCTTGCGGGCCGAGCTCTTCGATTGTACCGACCAACTCGTGCCCGGGCACCACCGGGAACTGCAGCCCCATATGCCCGGCGTACATGTGTTTGTCACTACCGCAGATACCGGTGCGCTCAATTTTCAGCAGCAGCTCGTCGGCGCCAATCTGTGGTCGGTCGAATTCGCGCACTTCGATGTTGCCCGGTTCTACCATCACTGCGGCCTGGATGCTTGCCATATCATATACTCCTTTGCGAAAGTTGGGTCATTACGTGTCGTTTAGCGGACTTTACCTCGGCCGGCGATGGGCCAAATGGCTTCTAAGCGGCCATCGCGTATGGCGTAGAGGTTGTCGTGCAGGTTTATCGTGGTGCAACCGTGCCCAGGGATAAACTCCAGGAGGTCACAGGGCTGCAAGTCGGTGCAGGGGCCGCCGATGCTTCTGAGGCGGCCGTGTTCCTCGGAGAGGGCGTGGCATTCGAGGTCGGGGCGGTCCTTGACCGGTGGCAAACCGTGCTCGGGCGTCAGGCTTTTGAGTCCTGCGTCGGTGATGACCTGGTCGGGCGCGGGGCGGCTGGTGACCGTGGTCAACACGCTGAGCGCATTTTTGAAGCCCAAGTCGAGTTTGCCGTAGGCGGCGTCCATCAGCGCGTAGGAACCGGCTTGCACCTCGGTGATGCCGTCAAATGTCGTGCTGATATAATAATCCCCGGTGCCCGAGGCGCTGCAGATCGAACATTCGAGTCCGGCGCCTTCAATATCGGCGCGGGCGTCGACCAAGCGCTGGATGCATTCGTGCGCGCCGGCTTCGCGGGCCGTCTTGTCTTCGAGGTCGACGATATGGCCTTCGTACCCCATTATGCCGCAGAAACGGAGATTTTCAGCTTTGTCCGCTGCGCGGGCTAATTCAACGACGGCCGCGGGGGGGACGCCGCAGCGATTGTGGCCGATATTGACTTCGACGAGCACGCGCGGGCGGACCTTGTAGGTTTTAGCGGCCTCGTCTAAGTCTGCGAGGTTTTGCGGGTGGTCGACGGCTACCATGATATCGCAGCGGGCAGCCAATGCCATCAGGCGTTCGATCTTGCGGCGGCCGATGACCTCGTTGGCGATGAGGATATCCTGGATGCCGGTGTCGGCCATGGCTTCGGCTTCACCGACCTTGGCGCAGGTGATGCCCTGCGCACCGGCGGCGAGCTGGAGCTGAGCGATGGCCGGGGTTTTGTGCGACTTGGTGTGGGGGCGCAGGTTTTTACCGGCTTGGCGGAAGTGCTCGGCGAGTTTGGCGATATTGTATTCGAGGGCGGCGAGGTCGACTAATAATACGGGCGTGTCGATTTCGTCACGGGGCATGTCGATGTATTCTGTGGGGTCGGACATATTATTGGTATTCCAAGGGTTTATGGGCGCCTATATGGCTGAATGCGATTGGTCCGAGTGCGAGGTGCGTCTCCGGGCATTTTTAGTTCCCCGGACCGTTGCCCCTCGGGTCGCCGTCGCGACCACTCCGATCGACCCTCCCCGGCCAGGCCCTCTGGCCCTGCTCCATCCCACCGAAAAAGCCCTGCGTCGTACCCCGCACCCCGTAGCCGGCTTTTGGCGAGCTTTGGCGGTTTCCCTAGGATCGATTAATAATCGTTTTTGAAAGTATGGCCAATGGGAATGCATGGCAATAGGGTTGGGCGGTGGAGAGGGAAAAGAGGTGCATGCGGTTGAGTAAATCGCTAGACTATGTTCGAATCTAATCGCACGAGGAAAAGCATATGCCGCAAAATAGACCCCATATCATTCTGATTATGACCGACCAGCAGCGCTGGGATACAATCGGCGCCTGGGGGTGTGATTATATGGTTACGCCGAATATGGACCGGCTGGCTGAAGAGGGGGTTTCTTTTCGCCAGGCCTATTGCCCGGGGGCGACCTGTATCGCTTCGCGTGCGGCGATCTTTACGGGGATGTACCCGCATACGACCGGGGTTTATAGTTTTAACAACTGGGGCAAGCATCGCAATTGGGTGCAGGATCTCAACGACACCGGTTATTTTTGCGCCAATATTGGCAAGATGCATTTTAGCCCGCGCGATATCGCCGGCGGTTTCCACGAGCGAGTCATTGTCGAAAATCCGACGAATAAGACGCTCGACAATGGCGGCGCCGATGACGATTGGGGTCGTTTTCTTACCCACCATGGGCAGAAGCGGCCCAATGACCGCCAGCGCACCGATCCCGATTGGCTCGACAAATACCAGGGTGTGCCATGGCATCTGGAGGAGCGCTTTCACAGCGATGTTTTTATCGGCGATGCGGCCTGCGCGTGGATCCGCAACCACCAAGGCGATACGCCGTTTTTTTTGCAGGTGGGTTTTACCGGGCCGCACGAACCGTGGGATCCACTGCCGAGGCATCTGGATCTCTACGAGGGAAAGGCGATGCCGGAGCAGGTGCGACGCGAAGGAGAGTTGGATGGTAAGCCGCCGCAACATCGGGCTAGGCAGAAGTTTCAGGCCGAGGTCGGGAACGAAGCGCAGATCGATATTACGGGGGCCTCGGATGAGGACCTCGCGCGAATGAAAAGGCATTATTATGCCAATATTACTACGGTGGACGAAAAACTTGGCGAGGTGTTAGCCGCGTTGGAAGAGCGGGGGTGGTTGCAGGAGAGTTTGTTGATTTTCTGCTCGGACCACGGCGAGTTGTTGGGCGACCACGACCTTGCTTATAAATGGCTGATGTACGATCCGGTGGTGCACGTGCCCTTGATCGTGCGCTATCCCGGTGCAGCGGGGCGGGTCGACGACCTGGTGTCGCTGATGGATCTCGGACCGACGATCATGGAGGCGGCGGGTGTGGAGATCCCGGATTATTGTGAGGGGCGTTCACTCGGGCCTTATTTGCGCGGCGAAGAGATGGAGGGGCGCGAGTTTGTATTCGCCGAAGACAATTATCTGGTGATGATGCGCAACAAAGACTGGAAACTGGTGTATTATATCGGTCAGGAAGAGGGTGAGCTATATGACCTGGGCCAGGATCCGGACGAATTGTTTAATCTGTGGTCGGATCCGCAAGCGGCTCAGGATAAAGCGAAGTTATTGGCTGAACTGCTGGCCTGGATGACCCGCAGTAACTATTGGACTTCTGCTTATAAAAGGGGTGAGCGGGGGCGCCATCGCATGCGATGGCCCGGTGGGGCTAATTTTTTGCAGGGGATAAGTGAAGGGGACCGGCCTCAAGATGGATATTTCTAAGGGAGATGCGTATGGAATCTGTTGCGACGTTCGTTCAGTTTAAGCAGCAAGTCCTGCAAGGGAAGGTCGTGCATTGTGCCGCGGGTGAAGTTTTCCCCTATCTATTCGCTTCGCCCGAATTGGACCGGGTCGTCGAAGAAGCGCGCGAGCATCCCAAGACGCGCATAGCGCGTGGGACGCGCGGTGATCGTTTAGAGCAGACTTTAGAGGAGGCTGAAGCGGGATTCAAAGCATTGCCTTTGCGCGAGGCGGTGCGCGCCCCGGTGCATCTGTCGCTCTTTGAACTTGGGCCGTTGCGCGAAGAAGGTGGGGCGTTGGCTGAGGTGATAGCGCAGGTCTATCTGCCTTTGGTGGCTCTATGGGGAGAACGGGGTTTGAGTTGGCAGAAGGTTTATCCGATTCTCTTTTTGAGCGGGCCGGGTTGTTCGACCAATTATCACTGGGACCCGTCGAGCGTGCTGATCGTGCAGCTCTATGGTCGCAAGCGCTTTCACAGCTTGAAAGATCCGCTGCGTTGGTGCCCTGATGCAGTGGCCGACCAGGGGCAGCCGGCGATGGTCCGGCCGGAAGGACTAACGGACGAGGATATCCTGACCTGCGAGCTGGGCCCAGGCGACGCAGTGTGGAGCCCTTGTCGCGCCCCGCACTGGGTCGATGCCTACGACGAGACGGCGTTTACCCTGTCGATTGCCTTTACGGATATCGCGCCCGAGCCGAATCCGCAAGTGGAGATGCTGGTCCTATAAGCACATAAGAAAAATACGGGCCCCAACAAAAAAGCCGACCCCCAATGGAGTCGGCTTTTCCTGTACCCACTTAGCGCTCAGAAGGTGAGCGGTAAATCGCCGTTGGCATCGAAGGGCATGTCTTCGGCCTCGCCGATGACCTCCAAGTCGTCGCGTTTTTCGACCTCGGGCAGGTAGGCCTCCGAGACCAGCACCTCTGCTAGTTCCAGCGTATTGTGAATGCGCAGGACCTTAGCGTTTTCCGGCTCGACCAGACCAACGGTTTCGAGTGCCCTGTCGATACAGATCCGGTCGGTGTCGAAATAGAGCGGGATATGCGCGCCGGAGGGGTGGTTGCCGGTCATGCAGTTGATATAGGTAATCTCGCGGTCCATCTCTTCGATGGCGCGTTTGTGCGCGTATTCGGCGGTGCCGATGCCCGAGGCGTTGCCGTGCGTCTCTTCGGTCAGGCCGCGGACGAGGATGCGAGTGACTTTGGGGTACTCTTTCTCGGCGGCGTGGTTGTCGTGGAATTTGCGACCGACGACATTGGTGTCCATGCCGGCGCCGGAGATATTTTTGCCAATTTCGTCGACGATTAGCAGGTCGACCGTCTCGAAGGGCAGGCGCGGCATCCATTTTTTGGCCAAGATCAGGAGCTCTTTCTCGCGCTCGACGAGTTCTTCGGCCCCTACGCCTTTGATCAGTGCAGTCTTGTCATACTGGTTTTCGACTAAACCCAAGCCCAATAGTACGCCGCATTTGTCGACGACGGTCTGGCCCACCGAGCGGATGATACGGTCGAAACTATAATGCACAATGGCCTGGTGGTAGAGGGCGGCGCCTTTGTGTTTGCCCAGGCCGATGAGCATCATCTTGTGCAAGCCGCTCTCGATCTCGCCGACGAAGTCTGTGTGCGGTTTGATGCGGCCGACGACGGCGACGTGGTCGGCTTCATAGGCGTATTTGTCGAAGAATACGGGAACGCCGTCTTCGGTCTCGCCGACTTGCACCGTTTCCATCGATGCCTTGATCGGCGCGCCGGTATATTCCTCGGTGACGCCATAGCCTTCGATGATGGCTTGCTGAGCCTCGGCGACACCGCCGCCGTGGCTGCCCATTGCCGGAACCAGAAAGGGCTCTAAGCCAAGCGCCTTGAGCTCCTCGACAAGGCTTTTGATGATCAGCGCGATATTGGCGATACCGCGGCTGCCAACGGAAATGGCGACCGATTCGCCCGCGGTGACCTTGCTGTCGAGCGCGAGGCTTTGCACCTCGGCGCGTACGGCGGCGGGAATGTCTTCGAGTGTGGGCGCTTCGAATTTTTGTTTTACGCGGAGCATGCGGGGTGGGGCCATGGGATATCTCCTATATCGCTTTTTTGAAAATCGTCTCTATATCGAGCTGGCTTGTTTTACGTGGGTTTATCGTGACATTGCCGCTTTGCATCGTCGCTTTGGAGAGCGCGCGGATACCGCTTTTCTTGACGCCGACCTCGCCGAGCTTGTTCGGTATGGCGAGGTCCTGGTTGAGGTTCCAGACTGCGTCGACGGCGAGTTGTGCGGCCTCCCGTTCGTCGAGGCCGTCGGTGTCGGCGCCCAAGGCGTTGGCGATATTGGCGAACTTGTCGAGGCGGGTGGTTAGATTGAATTCCATTACATAGGGCAATAAGATGGCGTTGGCCAGCCCGTGGTGGACGCCGAACTGCGCGCCGACGGGATGCGACATCGCATGTACGTTGCCGAGGCGGGTTTGCGCGAAGGCCATACCGGCGAGCATACTGGCGACGAGCATATTTTCGGTTGCGGCAAGCTCGTAATCGTTGGCAACTGCCAGGCGCAGGTTTTCACCGATGAGCTGGATAGCGTGCAGGGCCAGGCCGTCGGTGATGGGGCCGGCCAATAAATTGGTATAGGATTCGATCGCGTGGGTTAGCGCGTCCATGCCGGTCGAGGCACCGAGCGCCGCGGGCAAGCCAACGGAGAGCTCGGGGTCGAGGATGCCGACTTGCGGGATAATTTTGCTGCTGATGACCGGATCTTTGTTTTGCGTCTTGGGGTTGGTGAGCACGGCAAAGGGGGTGACCTCGCTGCCGGTGCCGTAGGTCGTCGGAATACAGACGAGGGGGGGGATGTCGTTTTTGACGTTGCCGCTGCCCAAATACTCGTTGATACGGCCGCCATTATTGGCGACTACGCCGATCATTTTGGCCACGTCCATCGGTGAACCGCCGCCTAGGGCGAGAAGGGCGTTACACTTTGCTTTGGCGTAGAGGCGTTGCCCGGCGTGCACGCAAGCAGCCGGTGGGTTGGGCAATGCGCCGTCGTAGAGAGCGTGTGGGATATTATTGTCATTGAGCACGGCGATGACTTTTTCCGCTATGCCAGCCTGAACCAGCCCCTTGTCAGTGACTATGAGAACTTTGGCTTTGTCGGGAAAGAACTGCGGGAGACGGGCGATGGATTTGGGTCCATGCACGACATGGGTGGTATGGCGAAAGTCGCTGTGGATTTGAAAGGGCATAGGGTGTTGGATCCTTTTGCTACGTGAAAAGGGAAAATGTAGCTATTGCAAGGTGGAGGTGCAAGCTCGTGAAAAGTCGATTTAGCACTGTGGAGTGTCAGGTAAATAGACGGGTGATTTCGTCCGTGGCGAAAGTGGGTAGAGGGGAGAGGTGTCCGTTGCGATGGAGTTGCAGGCCGAAGGAGGGCTCGTGCACGGTGCCAATGCGGGTTGCGGCGATGTCGTTGGCTTTTAGTGCCGTAAGGATGGCTGCGGCTGAAGCGAGCTCACAGCCTATGAGTAGTGCGCCGGAGGAAATTATACCTAGGGGATCTAATGAGAATTCTGCGCAGAGGCGGGTGGTCTCGGGGGCGACGAATAGCGCATCATGGTCGATTTCTATTCCCACATTTGAAGCGTTCGCCAATTCGTAGAGCCCTGTGGCGACGCCGCCTTCGGTGGGGTCGTGCATTGCGGTGACGCCGCCGACGCTCGTGGCGATGTTGGCGTCTTGCACGACGCTGATGCCCGGGGTGTGGAGGAATGCGGCGCAAGCGTCGAGGGTGTTGTTGTCATAACCTCTTGCGAGTAATTCGTCCTGTTTCTCCAGAGCGATAATGGCGGTGGCTTCGATGCCTAGGCCTTTGCTTAAAATAAGCGCGTGGCCGGGTTCGAGACCGGATGAGCGGACGAGCTTGTCGCGGGTAGTTTCGCCGAACATCTGCCCGATAACCAAGGGGCGGTCGATGCCGTGGGTTATCTCGCTGTGCCCGCCGCAGACGACTATGTCGAGGCTAGTGGCTGCTTCGTAGATGGAGCGAAATATCGATTCGGCAAGCGCGGGGGTTGCTTGTCTAGCGGGTAGCAATATAGTGCTGAGGAAGAAGCGGGGGACCGCGCCCATTGCAGCGATATCGTTGGCGTTTACGTGGACTGCGTACCAGCCGATCTGGTCGGTGGCGAAAGTGATCGGATCCGTTTTTACGACCAGCAGGCGGTCGCCGAATTCGATGACCGCGGCGTCCTCCCCTAAGGTCGGGGGTACGAGCAGTTGTTCGTGGTGGTGGGTGTAGGCCGCGAGCAGGCGGCCCAACTCAGCGTGCGGCAATTTACCGGCTGGATAGGTGTTCATTGCTCGGCGTAGAAGGCGCAAATGGCCTGGACTAGTGCGGGTATACTGCTTTCTGTCGGTTGCACGCTGACACGGAGACCGAGTTCGCGCGCGGCGGCGGCAGTGGTTGGGCCGATACAGGCGATAGCGGTGCGGGCGAAGATGGCTGTCGTGCGCTCTGGGCCGAGAATCTGGTGGAAATTATGCACGCTCGAAGGGCTGGCGAAGATGGCGAGGTCGAGGCTGTCGTCTGTTAAGGCCGAGGGGATGGCGATCTCGGTTGGCGGGTGGTTTGTATAAGTGGATATATGCTTGACCCGGGCACCGCGTGCGGTGAGTGCCTCGACTAGCTGGGTGCGGCCAATTGAAGAGGCTGGGAACAGGATTTCGCAATCGGCGAGGTCGATACCGGCAAAGGCCTGTTCGAGGCCTTCTTGCGATTGCAACTCAGGCACCAGGTCCGGCACGAGGCCGCGTTTGCCGAGGGCGGTAGCGGTGGCCAGGCCGACGGCGGCAATACGGGTTTGCGCAAATGCGCGGGCATCGCGCCCGCGTTGGAAGAGCCGGTCACAGAAAAAGGTGACGCTATTGGGGCTGGTGAAAATCGTCCAGTCGACGCGCTCAAGCTCGTCTTGTGCTGCGTCTATCGGTGCCCAATCGTCGGGCGGCCCGATGTCGAGTAGGGGGAGTGTTGAGACGGCGGCCCCTTCGGCTTCGAGACGTCGTTGCAGGGGGCCGGCCTGTTCGCGACTGCGGGTGACGAGCAGCCGGCGGCCGAAGAGCGGTTTGCTCTCGTACCAGTTCAGGGCTTGGCGCAACGAGACGACCTTGCCGATGACGATAAGTGCGGGTGAGCGGATGCCCTTTTCCGCCGCTGCGGCCGGCAGTTGTTCGAGGTCGGTGGCGACGGTGCGTTGATCGGGCCAGGTGCCCCATTCGATGATAGCGGCCGGGGTTGAGGCGGCGCGCCCCTGTTCGATTAGGGCTTGGCAGATGTCGTTGAGCTTGCGAGCGGCCATGAAAATGACCAATGTGCCGTCGAAGGCGGCGAGCTGTGGCCAGTTGATGGTGGTTTCTGGTTTGTTGGGATCCTCGTTGCCGGTGACCAACATCGTCGCCGAGGCAATGCCGCGGTGGGTCAGTGGGATGCCGGCATAGGCGGGTACGCCGGCGGCGGCTGAGACGCCGGAAACGATCTCAAAGGGGATATTGGCTTCGCTTAAATGCAGAGCTTCTTCGCCGCCGCGGCCAAAAATAAAGGGGTCGCCTCCTTTGAGACGGACGACGATCTGGCCTTTTTTCGCGCGATCGGTGAGCAGAGCGTGGATCTCATCCTGTGTCGCACTTTTGCGTCCGCCGCGTTTGCCGACATCGATTTGTTCGCAGGTCTCGGGCACCATATCGAGCAAGCGGTGATCGAGTAGGTCGTCATAGAGGACTACATTAGCCTCCTGCAAGTAGCGCAGCCCCTTGAGGGTCAGCAAGCCGGGGTCGCCCGGCCCTGCGCCGACGATATATACTGTGCCGGGGGTGGCGTGCTCTGCGTTCATTACTCCGCCTGCAAGAGGGCATCGGCGCCCTGTTCGCGCAACGCGGCAGCCACGGCTTCGCCGAGTGGCTGGGCATCGGTTAAGGGCGCGCTGTGTCGTGCGCGCAGCATTTCGGTGCCATCCGGGTGGCCTACCAGACCGTCTAAGGTCAATTGGTCTTCTTCGAGCCGGGCCCAGGCGCCGACGGGGGCATGGCAACCCGCGCGCAATGTCTGCAATAATTGGCGTTCGGCTTGCACGGCGGCTTGCGTTGGCGCGTGGTTGAGAGCGCCGACATAAGACTTCAAAGGATTGTCTGCGCGCATTTGCAGGCCCAATGCACCCTGGCCGGGTGCGGGTAGCACCTGGTCCAAGGACAGATGAACGCCGATGCGTTGTTGCCAGCCGAGGCGGTTGAGGCCGGCGACCGCGAGCACGACGGCGTCGCATTCGCCACGCATTGCTTTGTCGATGCGCGTGTCGAGGTTGCCGCGGATATCGAGAATTTCGAGATCGGGCCGAAGGGCCTTCAGTTGCGCGCGACGGCGAAGGCTGCCGGTGCCTAAGCGTGCGCCATTAGGTAAGTCGGCCAATGAAGAAAGATCGGGACCGATTAGCGCGTCGCGCACGTCTTCGCGCTCGGGAGTGGCGACCAAGGCGAGTTCTGGGTGCATCTGAGTCGGTAGATCCTTGAGGCTGTGGATGGCGAGGTCGATTTGGCCTTCGAGTAGGGCGCGTTCGAGCTCTTTGGTGAAGACGCCGGCACCACCGAAGCTGCGCAGGGAGCCTGTGGCTTGGTCGCCGGTGGTGCGTATTTTCAATACCTCGATTTCGAGGCTGTCATTGTGTGCCTGCAAGCGGTCGCGGACCCAATAGGTTTGTGTGAGGGCGAGTTTGCTTCCACGGCTGCCGATGACAAGTTTCACGAGGGTCATTTCTGTTGTGGGGTTTTATTTTAACACGTTTGAATATAGGGAAAGCACGGTGAGGAGCAACCGCGCGAATCGAATGGTGACAAGGCTTGTTTGGCCTATAGATCAGAGGGTGTTTTATGTGGCTTAGGTGGCGGCTGGCAGCGTGCGTTCTGCTCTTTTTGGTCGGACATCTTCTGCTGAGTTGCGTGTATAGCCCTTCGTGGCCGGGGCGGCGTTGACTTTTTTTAGGTTGGCATTCCGAAATACATCTGCTCGGCGATGGTTATCTGATATTGGTCGCAAGTGCTCGGTGGTTTTGGTGGGGCCAATTGTAGTGCTGGTCGTGCTCTATGGCGTAGGGGGTGACCTCTTTGCCTATGCCACGGGTTTGCGTGGTGGCCATCTCCTGGCCGGCGGTTGTGGACCCAGATTACAGCCAGGCTTACGGGCTGCTCAGTTGGCAGCATGGGCTCCATTCACTCAATGAGCAATTATGGATTGCGCCGACTGTAGTATTGGTGTTGTTCGGAGTGCGGTGCGTCAGATCCTGAGGCGGCTATTGCCGCGTATCGGCAGGCGGCGGTCTGGGGGGGACGGCGTGCGGAACTAAAGTATAATACGGGATTGGCGTATGAAGCTTTGGCCGATTGGCCGGCGGCGAGGGCTTCGTCTAAAGAAGCGCTTGAAGTGCAGCCAGATTATGCGGCAGCGCGTATACGATTGGCGAAGATCGAAAATAATCTCGCCGAATAAAAGCGGGACGGCGCCCTTGGGCACCGTCCCGCTTTTATTTTTTCTGTCGCGAAGATTGGGTGGTTAGGCCAACGCCTTCTTGGTGGTCTTGATGATCACG
>Ga0233439_10001845_pt1 | contig 25413 bp, 31 predicted proteins | sample SI_123_September_6_FD_182713 | JGI IMG/M metagenome (GOLD analysis project Ga0233439, IMG submission 182713) | Seawater microbial communities from Saanich Inlet, British Columbia, Canada - SI_123_September2016_100_MG | ecosystem: Environmental > Aquatic > Marine > Inlet | place: Canada: British... | reverse complement strand
AGCACCACAGCGGGAACAAGAGCCCGAAAGGCGGTGCGGAACTTAAATTTCTGATCAAAACCTGTCATGAACAAAATCATCGGCTAAATTCTAGACAAAAATAAGGCGCCCGCCAATCCCGGCACGCATTCAATGCGCAGGATCGGTGGACGCCTAAAACTTGAGACGCTGACCCCGATTAGCTACCGGGGGCGCGAACAACAAGAACGGAACGACGGTTCTGAGACCACGCCGCTGCGTTGGAACCAACAACAGCCGGGCGTTCCTTACCATAAGAGATGGTCTTCAGCCGGTTCGAATTGACACCAAGTGCCACGAGATAATTCTTCGCAGAATTAGCGCGACGCTCGCCAAGTGCCAGATTGTATTCACGCGTTCCCCGCGCATCACAATGGCCTTCAACGGTTACAACCACGGAAGGATATCGTTTAAGCCAGGCGGCTTGACGTTTCAAAACTTCCCGAGCTTTTGGCTGCAGGCTATATTTATCAAAACCAAAGAAAACCCGATCGCCTACATTGACGACAAAATCTTCTGAACTGCCCTTGTTGTTGCTGCCTGCAGATTCAACAGAACCAGCACCGCCAGCAGCGCCGCCTTTGCCATCACCGGCCCCACCAAAGGAACCAGTCTCGCAAGCAGCAAGGAGTAACAGCGCGGCTAAAACGCTAACAAATCTGAGAGCCATGTTTTTATTCCCCCTCATTCGAAGATTTCGGGTAAAGAGCAGACATATTCATAATGCCGCCCGGGTTGATAACGGGCCTAAATCTGTGTCTAAACAGTTAAATCACCGTAAACAAAGTAAACTTATCTTGGTTAACAGGAAATTACTATAAAACGCAATAGCCTAGGTGACAACAGCCATCATAAAAAGAAGCACCCCCTATCTTTTAGGCAATTGGCCGTTATCTAGGGAATCAGAGGCGACCATGCGGGGTCAGAGGCATCAGTTGGAGTTACAATTTCGCGTTCATTATAGCCCGTAATATCGATCGAATAAAGTTTCGACGTACCCCCGCGACCCCGATCATCGGCGGGGGTTTGACGGAAAAACATCAAAACACGGCCATTGGGTGCCCAGGTTGGGCCTTCCACCAGGAAACTTTCCGTCAGCAAGCGTTCACCACTCCCATCGGGGCGCATGATGCCAATAAAAAACCGGCCTTTGCGCAATTTGGTAAAGGCAATCAAATCCCCCCTGGGCGACCACACAGGCGTGGCATAGCGGCCTTTACCGAAACTGATGCGGCGAACATTTTTGCCGTTGGACCGCATGACATAAATTTGCTGCGCGCCACCACGATCAGATTCAAACGCAATGAACTTTCCGTCCGGTGAAAATGATGGGCCTGTATCAATAGCAGGATGGCGGGTCAGACGCTGGACCCGGCGGGTTCTGAGATCAAGGGTGTACACATCCGAATTGCCTTTATCGGCCATCGACATCACAACCTTATTGCCATCGGGGGAAAACCGTGGCGCAAACGTCATGCCCGGAAAATCGCCCAGAACTTCCTGGCGACCAGAATCGATGTTCAAAAGATAAACCCGGGGACGATTTCGATAATACGAAAGATAGGTGATTTCCTGTGCCGTCGGAGAAAAACGCGGTGTCAGCACCAGATGGCTGCCATCGGAAAGATGACGCAGGTTATGACTGTCCTGATCCATGATGGAGAGCCGCTTGATGCGACGCTTGGCCGGGCCAGTTTCTGAAATAAACACAACACGGGTATCAAAATAACCATCTTCCCCGGTGATCCGCTTATAGATGGCATCAGAAATGATGTGGGCCACCCTGCGCCAATTATCGGGCATGGTGAAATAGGCAAGCCCCATCATTTGTTGTTCTGCGAACACATCCCAAAGACGAAATTCAAGCCGGAGCCGACCATCTGCCTGAGCATGAACACGACCGCTGACAAGGGCCTGGGCATTGATTGCACGCCAATCTGCGAACCGGGGCTGAAGCTGCAGGGCTTCGGGGCTTTGAATAAATGCCTTGGGATCAATGGCACGAAACAGGCCTGAGCGCTGTAAATCTGCAACCAGCACTTCAGAGATTTTTCGGCCCGTACTTTTTTCATCCCCACTGACGCCCAAAAAATCAGTGATGGCCAGAGGCATGGGTTCAACCTTGCCACGGGTAATATCAATGCGTAATTCTGCCCTCGCGCCAGCCCCAAAAAATGCCCCGCCAAGACAGAACCCAATCGCCAGAAGTGCCGCGCAAAATATGCGGCTCAATGCACAACCTGACATGGACCATAGAGATACAGTTTTCATGTTTCTTGGCCTTATGCACATTGGCGAGTGTTTTTTCATGGTGCCCCGTTCATTACGATGTTTTTTCATTTTGGCTTTTTGCATCATCTACTTTTTTCTATTTTCGATCTATGGCGGAATTATGACCCTGCTGCTTCTTTGGGATTAAAGCTCAAGACCAGTTCCTTGAATTTGTCGTATTTTTTAGGTGGTATTGGCAAGGGAGAGCACCGGGGATTAAGGACTGCCCGAAGGGCGCTTTCTGCTGCAGAACGGAAAAACGGTTCTGATCCCATGCGCGATTTATCCATAATTGTTGCCTTTGAAACCGTCCCGTCGGGATTAACCCAGACCCGAATGGAGACCACCAGATTTTCTGCATTCTGCGCTCCCGCTGGCACATTCCAACACGCCTCGACCTGACGCCGGATGGCGTCGATTTCGCTGATTGTTGCCTGAGCACCCAACGGCGCGCGCGTCATAACCTTTTTTTCCGGCTTCGGCTTTGGCGGAACGGCTTTCTTCACCTTTTTCTTGGTGGGATTGGCCGAGCGCTCTTCGGGCGCAACATCTTTCAAGAGTGATCGCACAAAATCTTCCCGCGTCTTTGGCCGGGGCCTGCGCCGGGGCCTGACCTTGGCGATTTGCTTGGGTGGCTTTTTGACCACCCGCTTTTTTTTCTTTTTCTTCTTCTTGACGACTTTGCGCTTTGGCTTGGGCAGGATAGGCACTTTTTCGGCATCCGGTGCCAGTTTGCGATTAACGTCAGGCGGTTCTGGAATATTTTTGGGTTTGCGACGCGTTTTTCTGGGCTTTTTGGCAGCCGTTTTTTTAGGCGATTTTTTGGGCTTGGCGCGCTTGGGCTTAGGACGTTCCTTAGCCGTAGTTTTCTCAGAGATCTTCACCATCTCAACGATCCGTGGGGCATCAACCGGGTCTGAAGTATCCCACAACCGTGGCAGACCAAACACAACCAGTAACAGCACCAGAAAATGCAGGAATGCCGACCATATGACACTTTTACGCATGATAGCCCGCTACTTCCGACGCTTGCCGCGCCCCTGAACCGACGGCAATTCGGCAATCAAGGCGACACGACTAAAACCAGCCGCACTGACCGTGCCCATGACCGTGACGATGTCCCCGTAGGCAACAGCACGATCGCCACGAACAAAGATTCTTGTGTCGGGTTTATTTTTGGTGATCGCCACCAGTCGGGCAACCAGAGATGCAATTTCCAATTCAGTTTCCTGAAGAAAAATACGGCCCTCACGATCAATGCTGATCACTAAAGGTTCATCCTGCCCCGTGATCACCGATGCTTTGGTTTTTGGCAGATCAACGGGAACACCCACAGTTAATAACGGTGCTGTCACCATGAAGATGATCAACAAAACCAGCATCACATCCACCATGGGCGTCACGTTGATGTCGCTCATGGGGCCGTGACCGGCACCGGCGCGTCTGTGTTTCCGTCTGCCGCCTCTTCTGGCTGGCGTTGCAAGCTGGCCGCCCATTTAACCTTTCTCCTGCAATTGGCGCGAAAGAATGGCCGTAAAATCGTTGACAAAACCTTCCATACGCGCGGAATACCGCCCGAGATCGGTGGAAAATTTGTTATAGGCAATCACCGCAGGGATGGCCGCAACAAGCCCCAAAGCCGTTGCAAACAAGGCCTCAGCAATCCCCGGAGCGACCACGGCAAGGGAGGTGTTTTTCGAAAGCGCGATGGCCTGAAAACTGTTCATGATGCCCCAAACGGTTCCAAACAAACCAACAAAGGGGGCCGTGGACCCAACGGATGCCAGGAAAATCATATGGCGCTCCAGGCCTTCCATTTCCCGCGACATGGTCGTTTCCATGACCCGTTCAATTCGATCCTGCAGCGCGCCGCGTGAAGATTCCGTATCGAGCAATCCTTTTTCGCTGGAACGCTCCCATTCGCGCATGGCGGATGCAAAAAGATTTTCCATGGGATCATTAGGTCGCCCACCAATGCGTGCGAATAAATCCTCCACCGATCCCCCGGCCCAAAAAGCATCCTCAAATGCATCGGCATCGGCTTCGACCCGACGAATGCGGCGATATTTTTCAAAAACGATTGCCCAGCTCCAGAAGGATGCCAGCAAAAGCATGACCATCACCGCCTTGATGATGAAATCAGCCCTCACAAAAAGCGCCCAGACCGAGACATCAATGGCCGCCTGTCCGCCTAAAGATACTGCTTGAATTGCCGATGGCTCCATTGTCTCTTTACCCCGCCTTGTCCTGATTTACCGTTGAACTTTTAATTCTGAAAACTGCTTCGCAACATCTGCCGGAATGCGCGTCGCGCGACCCGCAGCATTGACACAAGCCATCTGCACCACAAGATGCGCCAATTCATCGTCCCCGCGCTTTACGACCTGATCCATAACAAACTGCGCACCCCCCGATAGTGTCACTTCAGTCCAAACCGCCAGATCATCATCAAGATGTGCCGAAGCTTTAAAATCTGCTTCTACCCGCCGCACCACAAACTGTGTTCCTTCTTTTGCTGCAAGGGCACGATGAGAAACCCCTGCATCTCGCAAATATTCTGTGCGCCCGCGTTCTGCAAACTTCAGGTAATTGGCATAATAAACCACCCCGCCGGCGTCGGTATCTTCGTAATACACGCGAAGATTAAAAATATGGGGGCCAAATGATGGCTTATTCATGACGTTCCCTCTTCGCCCTCTGTTTGCGGGCCATCATCATCCAAAAGCCGGAGCTGGTGAGTCGTCGTGGGAGGCACAAGGCCAAGGTGCCGCCAGCCGCCTTCGGTTAAGGCCCGGCCACGGGGGGTCCGCTGGATCATGCCTTGTTGCAAAAGATAGGGTTCAATCACGTCTTCTATGGCGTCGCGCTGTTCTGACAGGGCCGCGGCCAGGGTTTCCACCCCCACCGGCCCACCGCCATAATGTTCCGCCATGGTCATCAGATACCGCCGGTCCATAGCATCAAGACCCCGCATGTCCACTTCAAGCCGGTCAAGGGCCCCATCCGCTGCAGCGGCATCCACTACGGAGCCCTTTGAAAGGGATGCAAAATCACGAACCCGGCGCAAAAGACGATTGGCCACCCGTGGCGTGCCCCTTGATCGACGCGCGATCTCTTCGGCCCCGTCTTTGGTCAGTTCCAAACCCAGAATCTTGGCACCACGGATCAGAATTTTTTTCAAATCCTCCGGCTCATAAAAATCAAGCCGCAAGGGAATGCCAAACCGGTCCCTGAGCGGTGTCGTCAACAGGCCGGTCCGCGTGGTCGCCCCAATCAGGGTGAACGGTGGCAGATCAATGCGCACACTTCGCGCAGCTGGCCCTTCACCAATCATCAAATCCAGCTCGAAATCTTCCATTGCTGGATAGAGAATTTCTTCGACTGCGGGCTGCAAGCGATGAATTTCATCAATGAACAAAACGTCTCTGGGCTGCATGTTCGTTAACAGCGCCGCCAGATCCCCCGCCCTTGCGATCACCGGGCCTGAGGTGCCGTGATAGCCGACCCCCAATTCCCTGGACACAATGCGTGCAAGGGTCGTTTTACCAAGCCCGGGCGGGCCCGACAAAAGCACATGATCCAGCGCTTCCTGGCGGTCGCGGGCGGCGGTAATAAACACTTCCAGATTATCACAAACCCGGCGCTGGCCCGTAAAATCGGCAAGGCGTTCCGGGCGCAACGCTTCTTCGTTATCGCCCTCAGATGCTGGGTCAACCAATCTGTTTTCTGGCTGGTTTTCGTCCATCACATCTTCCCTTAAGCCGCTGTGCCAAGGCGTGAAAGTCCCGCCTGAATCAACGTCGCCAAAGCCGCATCCGCGCCCAAGGTTCGGGACGCCTCAATGACGGCACCAAAGGCTTCGGTCCGGCCATAGCCCAAATGGACCAATGCTGAAACCGCATCCCCGATCACCTGATCATTGCCCTCGCCCTCGCCTTTGGGCCCATCTTTTGTGCCAGCACTGACTGATCCGGGATCAAAGCTGCCAATTTCCAGAACCCCTGCCTTGTCCTTCAGTTCCGTCGCAATGCGGTTCGCCAATTTTGGTCCGACACCGCTGGCCCGGCCAAGGGCTGCCTTGTCCCCGGTAGCGATGGCACCGGCAATTTCGGTCGGTGTTAAAACACCCAAAATGGCAAGCGCAACCCGGGCGCCAACACCCTGAACCGTGACCAATTGGCAAAACCAGTCCCGTTCAACTTTTGCGACAAATCCATACAGGTGAATGTGGTCTTCGCGAACATGGGTTTCAATTCGAAGGGCAACGGCCTCACCGGGGGCCGGCATTGCCGCAAGGGTGCGCCCGGAACAAAAAACCAGATAGCCAACACCGCCAACATCCACCACGGCCCAGTCTTCGCCGGTGCTGTCCAGAATGCCTTTCAACGATGCAATCATTGAACAACCCCCGGCGCCCGTTTCGTTGCCGCCTGTATGGCCTCTGCCAACAAACCCACACTTGCACCATAATGGGCATGACAAATGGCCACGGCCAATGCATCGGCGGCATCTTCGCTTTCAATTTTTGCTGCGGGCAGAAGGGTCTTCACCATCATCATCACCTGCTGCTTACCCGCATGTCCGGCACCCACCACTGATTTTTTGACCTTGTTGGCCGCATATTCCGCCACCGACAAACCGGCCCGGGCCGGTGCCAAAAGCACCACACCGCGCGCAAGCCCCAGAGCAAGGGTGCTTTGGGCATTCCTGTTCACAAACGTTTCTTCAATGGCCGCAGCCTCTGGGGTATGGGTGCCAATGACGGCGCTCACCCCGTCATATAAAAATGCCAGCCGTTCTGCCATGGGTGCCTTGGCATTGGGCTGCACCACCCCGTTGGCAACATGGGTCAGCTTGCCATCGACAACATCAATAACCCCCCACCCGGTAAACCGAAGGCCGGGGTCAAGGCCGATCAGCCGCATAATCGCCGCACACACAAGGGGTGCATGGAAACATGGGCAGATTTAACCACCAAGCTGTTCCATGATCTCATCGGAAACCTCCAGGTTCGACGCAACCGACTGCACATCGTCATTGTCTTCCAGCACCTCAATCAGGGTCATCAGGGTCTGGGCCTTTTCCACGTTCACTTCTACCGTGTTCTGAGGCTTCCACGTCAGGCCGGCGCTCAATGCGGCGCCGAACTTGGCTTCCAGTGCTTCGGATACAATGGCAAAATCTTCGACTGCGGTAATAATTTCGTGGCCCTCATCGCCTGATTCCACGTCTTGGGCACCGGCTTCAAGGGCCGCTTCGAACACCGTATCGACATCGCCCACATCGGCGCCGTAATTGATGGCCCCAACACGGGAAAACTGGAAGGCAACGGAACCGGTTTCACCCATGTTGCCGCCGTGTTTGCTAAAGGCCGTGCGTACCTCTGCCGCCGTTCGATTGCGATTTTCGGTCAGGGTCTTAACAATCAATGCCACCCCACCCGGGCCATAGCCTTCATAGGTGATTTCATCATAGACAACGCCGTCTTCACCACCTGAACCGCGCTTGATGGCACGTTCAATGTTGTCTTTGGGCATGTTCGCAGCCTTGGCCACCACAATGGCGGACCTGAGCGCCGCATTGAACTCAGGGTCCGGTCCGGCACGGGCGGCAACGGTCAATTCCCGACCTATTTTGGTGAAAACCTTGGCGCGCTTCGCATCTTGGGCGCCCTTGCGATACATAATGTTTTTAAATTTGGAATGGCCAGCCATGGGAACAATATCTAGGTTGTTGAGAATCTAGGTTATGGGATCAATTTGCGGTTTCTATACCACATCTTGTAGATGATGCCACCAAAGGTGTCCAAGAGCCAGCTTTAAGGGCCAAAAGCCTAACTTAAATCTGGTTCGACCTGAGAAAGCTTGCCACCAAGACGCACCGGTTCCACCCGGGTGGCAAGGCCTGTTACATCATCGGTTTCAACATAAACCCCGCACATCGTGCCAGCCCCCAATGCTGGCGACAGTCGATCCCGCCTGAGACGCGTCACAAACCGGGCGATGGCCTCTTCCTTTTCCATGCCGATGACCGAATCGTAATCACCACACATGCCCGCATCGGTCTGATAGGCCGTGCCGTTTGGCAAAATCCGGCTATCGGCTGTTGGCACATGGGAATGGCTGCCCACCGCCATCGAAACCCGACCATCCGCGACCAACCCCATGGCCACTTTTTCACTGGTCGCTTCGCCGTGAATATCAAGGATGATGGCATCGACGCTTTTGCCCAGTTCATGGCTGGCCAGTGCATCTTCAAGGGCACGAAACGGATCGTCCAGCGCCTCCATGAACAAGCGCAGCATGACCTGAATAATCAGAACCTCTTTTCCGTCTGCGGTTTTGACAACCGTGGCCCCACGGCCAGGCGTGCCCGGCGGATAATTGGCAGGTCTTAGAATCCGCCCATCGGAATCCATGAACCCCATGATTTCCCGCTGATCGAAGGCGTGGTTTCCCGTGGTAATGACATCAACCCCGGCATCGAAGAATTCATCACAAATTTTTCTGGTAATCCCGAACCCTGACGCCGAATTTTCGCCATTGACCACGACAAAATCCAACCCCAGACGCTTGCGCAATTGGGGCACATGATCAACCACTACCCGGCGGCCAGATCGACCGACGATATCCCCACAATAAAGAAATTTCACTAGACGCTGTCTCCTTGTGCGCGCGTTTGTTTGGAACCACTCAGGGCGCGACTGCCCGTTTCAGTGACCACCCAATCCAAAGGTTCATCATGGTCTGCTCTCGGAAGACTGTCCACCTCCTGGGCTGAATAGGCAATGCCGATGGCTTGGCACTTTTTACCCGTATCGCGCTTTGACTTGCGAAGAGCCCCAAGGGTGCGATCATAAAATCCACCGCCATAGCCAAGCCTAGTCCCGGTGGCATCAAACCCCAACAGCGGCACCAAAATGGTGTCAGGGGACACATCACGCCCGGCCCCGTCGGGTTCTAAAATTCCCTTATAGCCAGGGTGCAGTGGATCGCCCGGCTGCCATTCAATAAAGCGCAGCGGCACACCCGTACGCACGACCTTTGGCAAAGCCACAATATGGCCGCGTTCGGCCAAGGCCGTCATCAGAGCCCGCGTATCTGCTTCTTCATCCACCGGCCAGTACCCGGCAATCACCTGATCGGGGCCAAGCGAAAAACGCGCCATAAAATTGGCTGTCAAAATGACCCCCATGCGATCTGCAAAGCGCAAAAATGCCCCCCGGCGCGCATCGCGGGCAATCTGCCTCAGGTGCGCTTTAGAATCAGGGGGGGGATTGGTTCCGGGCACGATGCCTTCTTTAAGGTTGTGACAAAGATGAAAGGGGCGGACGAAAATAGGCGGGGCCACCCGGCCGTTGGTCTGTCTTATTCTCCGAGGCCCTCATGTTAAGGTGGGCACCATATGCCAGAACCAAGGCTCTGGCAGGGACAGCTCCCGAGGACTGTGTTATTGGCCAAGGGAATATAGAGACCTGACAAACGGGGCAGCGCCCGCCCGCGGCTAACTTAGGCGTGTTCGAGGTGCTCGGCAATATCTTCGATGCGCTGGGCCAGAAGGGTAAAGCCATCTGCGGCTTTGGTGTTTGCAGTCTTATCAACACTGGCGGCAGGGTTACCCTCACGCAATTGAGATATTTCGTCATAAGAATCAGATAGTTCGTCGGCAATCAACAGGGCTGCCATGACCAAAAGCCGGCTGTCGCCGACCTGGCCAATGCGCACCGCAAGCTCTGCTACTTTTCTATCCAGAAAATCGCCCAATTCGGCCACGTGCTCTTCTTGGCCATTATCACAGGCAATCTCATAACCCCGCCCGTTGATTTTGACTTCTACATGGGCCATGAACGCTCTCCCTACGCTTTCTCTTCAAGGGTTGACCGAAGCCAATCAATGACCGCATCAAGACGCTCAGATACGCTATCGGTCACCTTGCGCAAATTTTCATAATCGGCGCGCGCACCCAACAGGGCATTATCGACCGCAGAATCTGTAGAATTTGTTTCGTTATTTTCTGACTGGGAACCCACTGCCGCCTCAAGACGGGCAATGGCTTTTTCCATTTGTTCCTGTGCCGCGATCAAGTCGCTCATTGGGCTTCCCTTAAAGAAAAATCGTCTTGTCGGTTACCCCGACAGACATTTGCCCAGAGATTAGGGCTCCAACCCATAGAGCGTCAACCTAAGACACCACAAATTGCGCCTATTTATGCCACAAAGCGTGCAAAAAAAATGCACAGGCATAGAATGGTCCTCCCAGACATTGGCCTGAACCGCTAGAAAGAAAAACTGTGGCCCAACCCGCGACCATCATCGTTCACAACATTGACCATGCCCGCGCAGCCCTGGATGCTGCCCATGAGACAGCCATCCCAATCCGCCTGATGAGTGCGCCAGGCGCGGTGGGATATGCCGGATGTGCCTGGTTCATGGCCATGGTTGGGGCCGCGCGCGCGGAACATCCTGACAATAAGAGCGAAGCCGTGATGGATTGCGGCACCCATCCGGGCCATGCCCTTGGGGCCATCCGTGCCGGGGTTGAGGCCATTCAGGCAAAGCTTCCCGCCAAGACCCGTGAAAAGATCGCTGCCATTGCCAACAAGGCCGGGGTGACCTTTATCGCTGCCCGCAAAGACAGCCATTCACACATACTGGACCTGCTGGATGCCCCCGATCCGCAAAGAACAACCCTTGACTGGCTGCACGCAAAACACACCCGCAAATAAAGAGGCGTAAATCTGTCCCTGCGATTGCAAACTGCCCGGGGCTGGGTTATTTCTGGAACACCCAAAGAAGCCATCAGAGAAGAAAGAAGCAAGGACCATGAAAGTTACCCAACGTGTCAGAAAAATTCTTGGCAACTACGAAAGTGACAGCCCGGGGACCAAAGCAAATCTTGCCCGGATTCTGATGCAAGGTCGCCTTGGCGGCACTGGGAAGCTGGTCATTTTGCCTGTGGATCAAGGTTTTGAACATGGGCCGGCACGGTCCTTTGCCCCCAACCCGGATGCTTACGACCCCCATTATCATTTCAAGCTGGCCATTGATGCGGGCTTGTCTGCTTTTGCCGCCCCCTTGGGCATGATTGAAGCGGGTGCCGATAGTTTTGCTGGTTCCATCCCCACCATCTTGAAGGTAAACAGCTCCAACTCACTTTCGCGCTTCAAAGAGAACCCCGATCAAGCGGTCACCGGCTCTGTCAGTGATGCGCTCCGGCTTGGCTGTTCGGCCATCGGACTGACCATTTACCCAAGCTCTGATGTTGCCTTTGACATGATGGAAGAAGCAAGGGAACTGGCCGAAGAAGCCAAAGCCGTTGGCCTTGCTGTGGTGATGTGGTCCTACCCTCGCGGCGGCGACCTGACCAAACCCGGCGAGACCGCCATCGACATCTGTGCCTATGCCGCACATATGGCAGCCCTTCTGGGTGCCCATATCATCAAGGTCAAACCCCCGACCGAAGCGCTTGAACTGGATGCCGCCAAAAAGGTTTACGAAGACCGGAACATCCCGCGAGCCACCTTAAGCGAACGGGTCGCCCACGTGGTTCAATCCTCCTTTGCCGGACGCAGGCTGGTGGTCTTTTCCGGTGGCGAAGCAAAGGGGCTGGACGGGCTTTACGACGAAGTGCGCGCCATCCGTGATGGCGGTGGCACAGGTTCCATCATCGGCCGCAACACCTTCCAACGCCCCCGCCAAGAAGCCCTGGACATGCTGGACCAAATCGTCGCCATTTATCAGGGCAAGGCATAACGGGCGCTTTTAAAAACGGAGAATGTGATGACATTCCTGACCTGCATAGATCACCTCAACGTTCAGGTCCCCCCTGAAAAGGAAGAAGAAGCGATCACGTTTTATGGCGAGCTTCTGGAACTGAAACGGCTGAAAAAACCCGACAGTCTGGGGCCCAAAGGGGCGCATTTCTGCATTTCAGAAACGCCATGGTATGAATTGCATCTGGGCGTTGCCCGGGGCGTTACCCAGGCCGACGTCAACAAGAATTTGCGCAATCATCTGGGGTTCCAGGTGGACGATCTGGATGCCGCCCGTGAAAAATTCAAGGCCGCCGGCATCGACATCGAAGAAGCCACCGCCGCCTATTCTGAAACCCGCGATTTTCATCAGGAACGGATTTTCATCTTTGATCCCGCTGGCAACCGGCTTGAAATTCTGGAACCAAGGCGCGCATACGACACTGCTGAACACTAAGCTGAACCTGAAATGCCAAACACGAAAACACCCAAAGATTCAGAAACCAGACTTTATCTGATTACCCCTGAACGTCTGGACCCGGACAGTTTTGCCGACACCCTTGCCGCGGCCCTTGATGGCGGGGATGTCGCCTGTGTTCAATTGCGCCTTAAAAACATTGATGATGCAGCCATCATTCATGCGGCCAAAACACTGGCCCCCATTGCCCAATCCCGCGACGTTGCCTTTATCCTGAATGATCGTGCCGATCTTGCTGCCCAAACGGGTTGCGATGGGGTTCATATCGGCCAAAGTGATGGCAGCTATAAAGATGCCCGCGCGCTCATGGGCGATGATGCCATCATCGGCGTGACCTGCCATGATTCACGCCATCTGGCCATGACGGCGGCCGAACAAGGCGCTGATTATGTTGCCTTTGGGGCCTTTTACCCCACCACATCCAAGGAAACCACCACCCACCCGGAACCAGACCTTCTGGCATGGTGGACGGAAATGATGGAAGTGCCCTGTGTCGCCATTGGTGGCATCACAGCGGATAACTGCGCACCCCTGATCCAGGCGGGTGCTGATTTCATCGCTGTGTTGAGTGCGGTCTGGAACCATGAGGATGGCGCCGGTGAAGGCGTAAAAGCGCTGAATGCTGCCATTAAAGCCGTCCAAAAATCTGAAACTTAATCCATTACCAAGCGTTGCTTTAAGATAGCATTGCTGGTAGCTTCCGCCCCCAATTTGAAGGGGAGGTTCGCCTCCTCGCCTATCATCCATATTAAGGTGCTCTTATGAGGCTTAACGGCAATGCAATCCGTCCCGGCAACATCATCGAACACAAAGATCGCCTGTGGATCGCGGTCAAAATTCAGCACACCCAACCCGGCAAGGGCGGTGCCTACCTTCAGGTGGAGCTGAAAGACATTCGCAATGGGACCAAACTAAACGAACGATTCCGGGCGTCAGAAAACGTGGAACGCGTCCGGCTTGATCAAAAAAAATATCAGTTCCTTTTTGCCGATGATTTGGGGTTCACCTTCATGGATACCGAAACCTATGATCAGATCACCATCGGTAAAAACCTGATTGGTGAGTCCGAAGCAGCCTTCTTGCAAGACGGCATGATGATTAATGTGGAAAGCCACGAAGGGGAACCCCTGAGCGTGGCTTTACCAGAACACATCACCATGGAAGTCACCGAAGCCGACCCCGTGATCAAAGGCCAGACAGCCACATCAAGCTACAAGCCCGCCCAGGTGGAAAACGGCGTGCGCGTTATGGTGCCACCCCATATTGAAGTGGGTATGCGCATTGTGATCGCCACCGCTGATGCCACCTATGTGGAACGGGCCAAGGACTAATTTAACCAATGACTATTAAATCCCCCCTGATTAACGTTATGGAACGTGCCGCCCGTATAGCGGGGCGCGGTCTCATTCATGATTTCGGCGAAATAGAACAGCTTCAGGTTTCCACCAAGGGGCCCGGAGATTTTGTTTCCAATGCTGACCTGAAAGCCGAAGCCACACTTAAGGAAGAATTGCACCGCGTGCGCCCCGATTTTTCCATGCTGATGGAAGAAGGCGGTGCCACCGAAGGCAACGACAGCGAACACTGCTGGATCGTTGATCCCCTTGATGGCACGCTAAACTTTCTCCATGGCATTCCTCATTTCTGTATTTCCATTGGTGTTGAACGGACCTGGCTTTCGGCGGGGCGCGAAATTTCTGAAATCGTTGCAGGACTGGTCTATGACCCGATCCACGATACGTCCTACTGGGCAGAAAAAGGCCAGGGCGCATACCTGAACGACCGCAGAATCAGGGTTTCCGGCAGGCGCACCCTTTCAAGCTCGGTTATTGCCTCAGGCCTGCCCGGTTTGGAACGCGGGGATCAAGCACTGTTTCTGGCAGAAAATGCGGCCCTCATGGGCCGGGTTGCGGGTATCAGGCAATTTGGATCAGCAGCCCTTGATCTTGCCTATGTCGCCGCAGGCTATTGCGATGGATTATGGCAAGATGCCCTGAAACCTTGGGATATGGCTGCAGGCATCCTGTTGGTGCGCGAAGCCGGTGGTTTCGTCACCGACTTTAAAGGCGGCGCAGACATGCTCAAATCAGGGACAATCCTTGGCGCAAATTCCCTGCTTCATGAAGAAATCCTGACCATCCTGACCGATGCCCGGGATCAAAAGAGCTAGACCCCCAAAAATCTAATTTCTGCGAAACCTCCAAGGCGGTTGTTCGTTCCACCATCGTTGGTCTATTCTATCGACAAATTGGGGTTCGGAATATTGTGAACACCAGATCGTGATCATGGGTAGCGTCACAAGGGGATTAATTGACCATGACGTCGACGGCCAAATTCAGTGTTTTAAGATTTTCTCGCTGTAAATCAAAACCGCGCTTGCACACCGTTTATACAATTCTGGCCCAGGCCTTTGTTGTGGCTTTTGTGATCGCGGCGTTCAATCAACCGTCAAACGCACAGACGATTATGCTGGGCAAGCCCGGCGGCGACCCGGTTATCGTGAACCTTTCCGTTCTTGGCGATCTTGAGCGCGGTACCAGCACAACAAAAGGTCTATTATTCCCGGGCAGCTCTCCCAGAGATGCGGGCCGGATCACCTTGTATCCGCCGGGACAAATGCCCCGCGCAAAACTGAAAAAGCCGCAACGTAAAATCCGCAAAGCCCGTAAAGCGGCCCGTAAAGCAACGCGCAAACCTGCCCAACGCAAATCGGTTTCTGCGCCTATCACGGCGCCCAAATTGGTCGGTCGGGGAAAAACAGCGACACTTGCCGATACACCACCCGTGACCCCGGCACCCCGCACCAATGTCACCAGCAAGCCGCTCATTAGCAAACCGATTGTAAAACAATCAAAGCCAGCCCCGAAAATGCCAGCCCCGAAGCAGGCAGCCCCGAAGCAGGCCGCCCCGAAGCAGGCCGCATCCCTTCCCAAATCGGGCTCCAGCCATCGTTTGGCGTTTGCTGCCGGCAGCGCAAGCCTGCCCAAAAAGAGCGTCCCTGACCTCAAGGCCATCGTTCAGGCCATGAAAAAGGATAATGCTTTGCGGCTGCAACTAAGAGCCTACGCTAAAGGCGGCGAGAACAAATCATCTCAGGCGCGGCGTCTTTCCCTAAGCCGCGCTTTGGCGGTTCGGTCTTTCCTTATTAAGGAAGGGGTCAGATCCACCCGCATTGATGTCCGCGCCCTTGGCGATAAAGTTCCCAGTGGCCCACCTGACAGGGTTGATCTTTCCGTGATCGCACGGTGACGTTTCAGTCTGCCCGATTGATGACACATTTAGGGCCAATAACGCCAACGACGCCAATAACAATGGTGCGACCAATACGAATGGTCCGATAAAAAGTATGATGGCATCGGGAACCCGGTAATGTTCAAACTGAAACCCTATCTTGTCCGCATGGCAGGTTTTGTTAGCGTTGTCGCTGTTCTGGCAGGCGTTCTATACCCATCTTTGTCAAAGGCCTTTATGGCCAATGCCCCCCTTAATGGGCTGATCCTCAGTGTCTTTCTGTTTGGCATTGTTTTTGTCTTCCGCCAGGTCTTCATCCTGCGCCGCGAAGCCGCCTGGATTGAAGCCACAAAAAATGCACGCGATGGCAGGGGGCATTCCAATGGCCGCAATAATGGCCTAGAGAGCATTCCCGAACCCAAACTTCTGGCCCCGGTGGCAACGCTTCTGGGGGACCCAACCGGAAGCCTGCGCCTGACGACGAGTTCCATGCGATCCCTGCTTGATTCCATTGATTCACGTCTTGATGAATCCCGGGCACTTTCGCGGTATCTAATTGGCCTTTTGATTTTTCTGGGCCTGTTGGGCACGTTCTGGGGTTTGTTGATTACCATTAATTCCGTTTCCGGAGTCATTGGTGGCCTCAACCTTGGCAATGGCGACATGGCGGCCGTGTTCACCCGATTAAAAGAAGGCCTGGCAGCACCGCTGACCGGCATGGGAACGGCATTTTCCTCCTCGCTCTTTGGCCTTGCAGGGTCTTTGGTCCTTGGCTTCCTTGATCTGCAATCGGGCCAAGCACAAAACCGTTTCTATAATGATTTTGAAGAATGGCTTTCCAGCCTGACGCGGCTTTCCGCACCCGGCCCCATGATCCAGGGCCAAGGCGATGGAACCATGCCCGATTACGTTCAGGCCCTGCTGGAGCAATCAGCGGAAGGCCTGAATTCACTGCAAAGCACACTGGCACGGGGGGAAGAAAGCCGCATCACCACCAACAATGCCGTGAACCAGCTTTCCGAAAAGCTTTCCACATTGACCGATCAGATGCGGTCCGAACAATCGCTTTTGGTCAAACTGGCCGAAAGCCAATTGGAACTGCAACCGCTTCTGGCACGGCTTTCAAATACACTGGATAAAGATAACAACGTTTTAGACGATGCCACCCGTGGGCACATTCGCAACATGGAAGTCTATCTGGCCCGATTGCTGGAAGAAGGATCATCGGGGCGCGCCCAAGCAGTGGATGAAATACGTTCTGAGATCAAAATCCTTTCCCGGACCATTGCCGCCGGCAAGGATTAGGCACCGGTCTCGCGCACCATGAGCACCTCCTCCCGCCGCCGCAGATCTTCTGCAAGCCCCGACATCTGGCCAGGATTCGTTGATGCGCTGGCGACGCTCTTGATGGTGATCATCTTCTTGCTGACCGTCTTTGTGTTGGCACAGTTTTTTCTTTCCGACCAGTTGGCCGGGCGCGACCAAGCGCTTCGACGGCTTGAAATCAACATCACCGAACTGTCCCAAATGCTGGCACTGGAACGCGAAGCCGGTGCTGAATTGCGTTCCACCGTCACCCGGTTATCTGGCGAATTACAATCTTCGAACACGAACCGTGATCAATTACGCCTTCGTCTCTCCCAGATGCAAGCCACGGCTGAACAGGCCGCACGGGATGCGCAAACGCTCAAAGACCAACTGGCATCGGCCCTGACAGAGGTCACCGCAGGCAAGGAAACCATCCGGCTCAGGCTTTTGGAAGTCGCCAGCCTGAAAGCGGATATCGAAAGTTTAAGGAATTTGCGCAAAAAACTGGAAACACAAGTTGGGCAAATGGCAGCGGATTTAAAAAATTCGGAAACCGAAGCCGGATTGTTGCGCGACCGCAGCAAAAAACTTGAAACCCGGCTGGCTGATTCTAATGAACGCACCCTTTTGGCACAAACAGACCTTAAAGCCCGGGACCTGCGCATTGAAACCCTGAGCGCACAAGAACTGGCCCAACGCAGCCAGGTTACCATTCTCAATGAACAGATCGCGGCACTTCGGAATAAACTGGCGCGCATATCAGAGGCGCTGAAAATTTCAGAAGCAGCCACAAAAGAACAAAAGATCCAGATCGTCAACCTTGGCAAACGCCTGAATGAAGCCTTGGTAAACAAGGTGGAAGAACTGGCACAGTATCGATCTGAATTTTTTGGCAAGCTAAGAAAAGTGCTGGGTGAAAAAAGCGGCATCCGCATTGTCGGAGACCGGTTTGTTTTCCAGTCTGAGGTCCTGTTCAGCAGCGGTGATGCGGCCCTGAACGATGCCGGAAAATCTCAAATCAAGAATCTGGCCCGCACCCTCAAGGACATTACGCCCAAAATTCCCGCAGGCATTGACTGGATATTGCGGGTTGATGGCCACACCGATGTCCGCCCCATCAAGACCCGAAAATTTCCCTCGAACTGGGAATTATCGACAGCGCGCGCGCTTTCAGTGGTGCGTTTTCTGATTAAGGAAGGCATCCCCCCCTTGCGTCTGGCGGCCACCGGGTTCGGCCCCTATCAGCCGCTTGTTGCGGGCACCGATCAAAAATCCTATCGCCGCAATCGCCGCATTGAACTGAAATTTACCCAGCGCTAGGCCCCGTCTTCTGCGCTACCGGTTTCTGCTTTATTAACACGGCCCCGATCACCATCAAATTGAAGTTCAGCCAAATGCCTGTAAAGCCCATCCTTTGCCATCAGTTCATCATGGCTGCCTGTGGCAACAATCCGGCCTTCATCCATGACCACAATTCGATCCGCCTCTAGTACCGTCGCAAGGCGATGAGCAATCACAATGGAGGTTCTGCCGACCATTAATTTTTCCAGGGCCGCCTGAACCAATCGTTCACTTTCTGCATCCAGCGCACTGGTCGCTTCATCCAGCAACAACAAGGCCGGATCGCGCAAAATGGCCCGGGCAATGGCAATACGCTGGCGTTGTCCGCCAGAAAGCCTGACGCCCTTTTCCCCAAGATAGGTATCAAAGCCTTCTGGCAACTGGTCTAAAAACTGGTCTGCCGCCGCCGCAGCTGCCGCAACGCGCACGTCTTCATCGGATGCATCGGGACGGCCATATCGGATATTTTCCATGCCGGAGGCCGAAAAAATAACCGGGTCCTGGGCCACCAGCCCAATATGGGCGCGCAATGCACCGGGGGCCACATCACGGATATCCACGCCATCAAAGGTAACGCACCCACGGTCGGGATCATAAAACCGAAGCAGCAGTTGGAACACCGTGGTCTTGCCCGCGCCTGATGGCCCCACCAGCGCAATCTTTTCGCCCTTTGTCACCTGCAAGGTAAAATCATCAAGGGCGGCATAATCGGTGCGTGCGGGATAATGAAAGGCAACATTTTCAAACGTCACTGTACCAAGCGGAGGCGACGGCAGCGTGACAGGGTTGGCCGGAGCCGCAATCGCAGGTTCGGTCACCAGCAATTCACCCAGCCGTTCCATCGCACCTGCAGCACGCTGCAGGTCACCGATCACCTCGCTGATGGCACCGGTGGAACCGGCCACCAGCACGGCATAAAAGACGAATGCAGACAGTTCGCCCGCGCTGATTTTGCCCGTCAATACATCGTGACCGCCGATCCACAAGATGACGCCAACGCCGCCAAACACCAACATGATCACGATGGCCGTCATGAAGGCGCGGGCCCGCACACGGCGGATGGCCGAACCAAAGGCATCTTCAACCCGGTCTGAAAAGATGCGGCCATCACGGTGTTCATGGCAGAACGCCTGAATGGTCCCAATGGCATTCAGGCTTTCTTCCACATGGGCCCCAATGTCGGCAATGCGATCCTGGCTGGTGCGCGAAAGGCTGCGCACCTTGCGACCAATAAAAATGATCGGAAAAACGACCATGGGCACGAACAGGACAACCATCAAGGTCAGTTTTGAACTGGTCACAGCCAGCATGACCAAACCACCAATCAGCATCACAAAGTTTCGCATGGCAACCGATGCCGAAGACCCGATCACCACCTGAAGCAACGTGGTGTCGGTGGTAATGCGCGACAGGACTTCACCCACCCGCATGGTTTCAAAAAACCCCGCATCCAAAGTCAAAATATGAGAAAACGCCTGTTTTCGAATATCGGCAACCACCCGTTCCCCAAGCCAGGACACAAGGGAATAGCGACAATAGGTGGCAATGGTCAAAACCAGAATCACCCCAAACAGGGCAAACAGCGCCTGATCCAGCAAGCCGCCATTGTTGGTTGAAAACCCATCATCGACCAATGTCCTGAGACCAAGTCCCAAGGCCAGAACCGTCAAGGCCGCTGTGGTCAACGCCAGGACAGCGCCCGCAACGGCCCATCGATAGGGGGCCACATAGCGCCACAAAATGACCAAATCCCGAAGCACCCCACGGGGGCGCTCTCCGTCACTTTTCGTAGCGTTATCTGACATTGATGATGGTTTGGTCATATTTAGGCGATCCCGTTCTTATATTTCTAATATTTGGGCCAGTATTTGGCCGTAATGTAGTCCTTCGCGCGTCCAGATTCACCCTTATTTTCTAATATGTTCTGGGGGGCTTTCATCAAACTTGCTGTCACTCAGTTTAGACCCCTTGCAATCATCGTCCGATTTCGATAGAAAGAGCCCTCTTTTATACAGTTATTCGCCGCATTGCGGCCCAACGAGGCTTTCGCCATGAAAAAAGACATCCATCCTGATTATCACGAAATCACCGTGGTCATGACTGACGGGACCGAATACAAGACCCGCTCAACCTGGGGAAAAGCTGGCGATACCATGAAGCTCGATATTGATTCTAAATCCCATCCTGCATGGACCGGGGTTCATCGCCTGATTGATTCCGGTGGCCAGCTTGCCAAGTTCAACAAGCGCTTCCAGGGTCTTGGACTGAAGTCCTAGCCAAAAAAATAGCAAAAAATAAGGGCGGAAACCTGTTCCGCCCCCAAAAAAGGCTGGTTTGATTGACCGGCCTTTTTCTATTGGATTGTAATCAGTGAATAGTCAGGGATGGATCGCCATTCGTGCGATCTGGAATATTGGACGCATTGCCGGTCAATGCGTCGAGACGGGACACACGCTGATAAAATGCTTCGCTGCGTTCCATCAGTTCGACCAAATGTTCCGACAAACCCTTCAACGTGCGTTCGTCATTGCTGAACAGGACAGAACGCTGATCCAGCCGGTATTCATCGAGAAATTCTTCCATCTCGATCTCACCTTCATGAACTGCTCTGCGCGCTAAAAACCACGTCATAAGGTTTATCACCCTTGAAGTGAGCCGGGTTGTTTCCAGCGTCGTGCAGAGTTGCTCTGCGATGCCTAAGGAGGCACTATCAATTTTTTCTTCAAAGGCAATGTAGTCGCGCGATTCGATCAAAAGATCCATCGCTTCTTCAAAGGTTTTTGAGAAAATTTTGGGTGCGCCCTGTTCCTGCATTTTGTGCTCCCTACGCTTTACGCTTAATGGCACTTCGGATCCTAGCGGTTCCCAGCGCCCTCCAACTCTTCGAAAAGATTAACAGTTTCTTAACAAGAAATAAACCGCTCGGAGAGCAGATTCACGAAAAAAGTTCGTAATTAATAATGAATATCAATGTGTTAACCATATTTCACCGCGTAAGGACTGGGTTTCCGCCTCATTAAAAAAGACTTCGGGCCAATGTGCACCGAAGTCTTTTGCTGTTTTTTGCGAACCGGGGTTTTTGCGAACCGGGTTCCAAAAACATGGCCCACAATTATATGGCCCACAATTATAAAGAGCCGCCCCGCGCATTTGCCTGAGGCGACTCTTTTAATTATGAGCCTCGACCTGTTAAACCTTCCGGTCTCTTGTGACCGTATAACGGCGCAGAAAATGAGTCAAAACAATAGTTAGGTTTGGTTAACCATAATGGCCATCCCCCAATCCATCCCGCACACGCGCCCGGGCAAATGCAGAGAAAAAACCAAAAAAACAGCCGCCCCGAAGGGCGGCTGAAAGTTTAACAGGGAGGCGTCAAAAGGATTGGACTATGTCCAATGGGCAATTCTTGACGGGAATTGCGTAGGTATGAGAATAAGACGCATTGGTTAATCGCGCCTTAACAAACCACACATTTTTTCCGGTATTTGTTAAGGTATTGGGGCTAATCCCATATAATCCACCAATTTTATAAATATTATTTGCGAAAAATAGTTTCCGCGCTCATCCGATCATTTTGTTTTTGCCCAATGGCCGTCTCGGTCCGAGCAATTTCGGCCTTTAATTGCACGATATAATCAGTCAATTCTTCGATCGATAGCGTGTCAAATACCCGGGGCACCAAGCCTGTCGGCTTTTGGGGGGGGGCTAAATCTTCATCCATTGCATCAATTCTCCTGGAATTCTGCCGTTTTTACGGCCAGATGGCACATATGACAGAAGCATTTGTCCATCAGCCATAGAAACTATATGATGGTGCCAAGTCCATTGCCACATATGTGGCAGCGGCCCGGGCACGGAATCTTCAGAATCCGGCGCCCGGGTCTATTATTTTGAGCTCAAGCACCCAAATTTATTGATTAAGGAGGGAACATGGTTCTCCCACTCATGCCCAAAGCAACCGCCGTTTGGTTGATTGAAAACACAGCCCTGCAATTTAACCAGATTGCGGCCTTTACCGGCCTGCATGCGCTGGAAGTTCAGGCCATTGCCGATGAAGAGGTTGCCGTCGGCATTGTCGGCCTCGATCCCATCCCCAATGGGCAGCTGACGACGGAAGAAATCGCACGCTGCGAAAAAGACCCCGACACTGTTTTGGAAATGGCCATCCCAAAAACACCGCGCCCAACCCCAAAGACCAAGGGGCCGCGCTACACTGCTGTTGCCAAACGCCAGGAACGGCCCGATGCCATTGCCTGGCTGTTGCGCCACTATCCGGAACTGACAGACGGCCAGATTGGCAAGCTGGTTGGGACGACAAAAAGCACCATTAATGCCGTGCGCGACCGAACCCATTGGAAAGGGGCCAATCTTAAGCCCATTGACCCTGTGGATATTGGCATCTGTTCCTATGAAATTCTGCTTGAAGCCGTTCAGGTTGCCCGCAAGCGCGTCGCCCGTGCCGAAGAACGCGCCGCCCGGGAAGCGCGCAAGGTTGAAAGAGAAGCCGCCGCCGCCAAGGCCACAGCAGAAGCAGCGGCAGCAGAACCGGCGGGCAATAGTCAATCAAACGATGACACCCAGGACGACGCCAATAGCCAATAGCTTGGCGTTACCGGCCCCGGGTTAAGCCTTAGAAAATTTGCAAATGTAGCGGCTTGTGGTGGCCCCAAAATGGCCCCACAAGCCCGCGCATTTCAAAAGGCCCGCGCCGTCAAGCGGCTAGAAAGTCCGCGCCGTCAAGCGGCGACCAACCGCTGCAACTCGTCTTTTATTTTTAATTTTTTGCGTTTGAGATCAGCAACGATCTCTTCGTTTGGGTAAAGATGCCCGAGCTCTTCATTGATTTTTTTCTCAAGCCCGGCGTGATCGGTTTTCAACTCAGTGATGAGATTTTCCGAAACCATTCATTGCTCCTTGTCGCCATTACAATGTCGACAGGCTGATACACGCCCCGCCCAGTCCAACAGTGCCTGAATAACCAGGACACGGCGCGGAACCAACCGTCAAAGATATGCTACCCCAAACTTTTTATAACGCCAAGAGAAGCCAAGATTTTTTTTTATAATCAGAGGAGAATTTTCGAGAACTTCAGCGCATTTTCTGAGGCCAGGCCAGGAAAAGCCTGAAGAAGAATATCTGCGTAATCATTTGCCGTGGCGGTTTCAAAAGCAATCGCGCGTGCATCAAGATAGGTATCAAAATTTTTCGCAGCTGCCTTGGCTCGCTGATCCATCTCCAAAGCACCCGCCCCTGCTTTCTGGCCCCCGGCTTCCCGGCTGATGGCATTACACAGGATTAATTGTTCCAGATGTTCTGAATCAATTTCTGTCGCCTGAATATCGGCCCGAAGGGCCGTGCGCAGGCTTTCGTCCACATGATGAAAAGAATCCTTCATGCCCTGGCGCACAGCACGCAATCCCTTAACCACCTGTTCATGCCAATCTTCACTGGCCGACATCACCGCTTTCATTTCCCCATCATCCAGAACCCCCCTGCCGGTTTCGCCCAACCACAGGCAAAACAGCATGATGTTAACGTCGATGCCATGACGAGACTGGATATTCAAACACGCCTGTCCCACCCCATCGCAGCGATAGACCCTGAGGGCAAAGTCCCAAAAGGGATGTTCGGGAAATTCCATTTTTCACCTGTCTCCAAAAGAAATATCAAGCCCACGGGCCGTGCGCACCAGATCACCCTCAAGGTCAACCTTTCGGGTCACGGTCATGACATCGGCCAGATCAATATCCACGACCTTTCTATTTTGCCATGCGACCATACGCCCAAAGCCACCCTCGTGTACCAAATCCACCGCACGAACCCCAAAGGCAGACCCCAAAACCCGATCCGTGGTTGCAGGGGTGCCGCCACGCTGCACATGACCCAGCATGTTAAACCGCGTTTCGCGGCCGGTTACACTGGCCAGCTGATCGGCAAGATAATGACCGATCCCGCCATACCGGGTTTTTTCCTGCTCATTATGGATGGTGACTGCTTCGCCGGTTTCGGTCTGACAGCCTTCTGCCACCACCATCAATGCAAAATTACGGCCATAGGTTTTTTCGATGTCATTAATCTTTTGAACGATTGATGTAAGCGAATACGGAATTTCAGGAATTAAAATGATGTCCGCCCCACCAGCGATCCCGGCAGAAAGGGCGATATGCCCGGCATCCCGGCCCATCACTTCCAAAATCATGATCCGCGAATGGGACGCGGCCGTGGTGTGCAGCCGGTCCAGTGCCTCTGTCGCAACATTCACCGCCGTAATGTAGCCAATGGCGTTTTCTGTCCCCGCAACATCATTGTCGATAGTTTTTGGAATGCCCACCATATTGATGCCACCCTGGGCTGCCAATTTACCCAGGATGCGCAAAGACCCATCGCCGCCAATGGTGATCAACGCATCAAGGCCAAGCTTCTTATATCCAGCGATGGCCTCTTCGGAACGGTCTTTTATGCTGCCATCGGGCATCGGAAAAGCGAAGGGATCGCCGCTGGACGTCGTGCCAATCATCGTGCCCCCCATGCGAAGGGCTTCGCCTTGAAACATGTCGAGGGTAAGGTTGATGCTTTCGGGTGGGTCCGCCATAAGCCCGCGTGTGCCACGAAGAATCCCGACGATGTCCCAGTCATACGCTGTCACCCCACGGTGCACGATGGCACGAATGACGGCATTAAGCCCCGCGCAGTCTCCACCGCTGGTCAGAACCCCAATCCGCTTTTTATCTCTTACCTCAGATGCCACGACCCTGTTCCTGTGTTTGTAAAGCGCATCAAAACTTAATCCACCATAGCACGCTCATAACACGGGGGGGGCCTTGCAACATCAGGCAAGGTCCAGACAGAAAATTAAAAATTAAAGTATCAGGCCCTGCGACCTGTGGGGGATTTCTTGTCGTACATGGCCTTATCGGCCTGTTCCAACATGTCCGAGGCATCTTCGCCACCTTGAAGGGAGTAGGCCCCAATGGAAATTTTCATGGAGACCTGTTGGCCATTCCAGTTTAGCGGCG
>Ga0233439_10001840_pt1 | contig 25511 bp, 20 predicted proteins | sample SI_123_September_6_FD_182713 | JGI IMG/M metagenome (GOLD analysis project Ga0233439, IMG submission 182713) | Seawater microbial communities from Saanich Inlet, British Columbia, Canada - SI_123_September2016_100_MG | ecosystem: Environmental > Aquatic > Marine > Inlet | place: Canada: British... | reverse complement strand
AATTATGGTTGCTATATCAACTACTGGAGCCGCTAATCCCAATGAAGGGGTAACTATAAAATGAAGTTTAACGGTTTCTGAGAGCAAGTCTACTTCCCCATCCATTTCTACATCCGCAGCAGACCCTCTAATCCTTAGGTTATCAGTACTTATTATGCCCTCTAGGATACTAGCGTTCCCGGAAACTTTGTCAAAGCCAAACCCATCAGAAAAGACATCCCTAAAATCTAGAAAAACCCTCCGAGGCAGAGCCCTCAGATCAAAAATACCAAATAATTGCCCAATACCTAGATCAAATTCAGGGAACTGCCCATTTTTAGCCTTTATTTTTACTTTGCCAGATAATGTTTTATAACTAATTTCCTGGGGGCCTCCTAACCACGACAAATTACCCTCAAGACGCCCTCTTCCACGCTTAATCCGGTCCGGATAACCAAAGCGTGTTAAAGACTTATTAAGATTACTAGACTCTAGCTTAATGTTCATATCAATACGCGGAGAAATGGAATAATTTCTCCATAGTCCATCTGCAATAAATGAACTGTCTTTGTTGGTTACATTTAGCTCCTCAATACGCCATCCTTCATCCCTCTGATTTGCAATTAATTTCAGTTTGCCTAGATTCTTACTGTCAAAAACAAAATTATCAATGACTATATCAAGCGCTGGGAGGATCTTTTTAGATTGCTCTTTTTTAACTACCATCAGCCCAGTCGGATAAACAGATGGCATGGTTAATTTCTTAAATCGCCCGACTATCTTTCCCTTATTTTGTGAATATAAATTAACCTTACCAGAAATATCTTTACTTGAAATATCGGAATCCCATTCCCCATTTTTAAAGCTAGCGTTTAATGTCAAATCATTAAACCGCCTGCCAAGAAAATCAAGAACACCAATATTCAAATCAATCTTAGATAGGCCCAAACCAATTCCATTCCCCTCATCAGTTTTACTGAAAGAATTGAATTGATCAAGCAAGCTAAGCCACTTATCCAACTGTAATTTTGGCAATCCACCGGCTAACAGCATGCCTGATTTAGGTAATTTGGAAGATTCCGAACCCACACTTATTAAACCTTTCTTTATTTGATAATCACCTGAATCGTCATAGAAATATAATATTTTTGCCGCTATTTTTTCACCATACTTTATTTTCATTAAGTTCTGATTTAAATCAGCAACATTACTTACTAATTGTAATGGAACTATATCGGTTTCAATTTTAGAAAAAGGCTCTGGAAAATCTAAAATAATTCCCTTTAACGATGACTCAATTAGAATACTAGCCTGCTTCTTGTCAACTTTATCTTCAATCTTAACAGCGGCATTCCAATCAGTTCTTCCACGGATATATTTTGTCCAAAAACGTGTGGCATCAGTAGATTTATTCTGATTAAATCGAAGTAGGTTATCAATATCTATTTCACCAATTGCTGCCAAACTTATACCGCCACCTTTTAAGGTAGTAGCATTGATTGCGGCCTCTCCACCAAAAATTTGTGCTCTTAATTCTTCTGTTTCAATAGAAGACTCAGTAAATTTCAAGAACCCATTAATCTTTTCTAGGTTAGGTATATAGAGCCCAGGATCGACTCTATTATCATCAAATAGATAACTACCAGCTACTCTGATAACTCCAGAGTATGGTAATGGAATGGACAGATCTAGCAGTAATTCACCATCCCCAGAAATATTGAAACTATTAATTTCATCAGGAGTAAAAATATCGACTACATGTTCAGCAGAAAATTTTAAAAATTTCTTAGTAGCTCCTGAAGCCGAACCACTAATTTGCAACTTAACATCGGGTGCCATCATGTCAGGAATCCGTACTTTAACTCTGCTTAAATTGGTGCCTGACAATGAAGCTTGTGAGGCATTAATCTCCATAGAGCTACCTTTGAATAACAGATCGGCAGATATGTCTGTTATCTTCGGCCAAGCTGGAATGTAATCTAATACTCCATTGATAGCCTTCATACTTACTTGGAAAATTCCGTGCTTATTATTTCTGAAAGGAAATGAACCCAAGTTCCCTTTAAGTATTATTTTTACATCACTTAATTCTCCGGAAACTATTGATCTACTTAGCCACCCATGAGGAAATTTATCTAAAATTGGAAGATAATTACCTATAGAACTTGCATCTCCACGCGTCAAATAACCTAGCAAATCAATTTCACCAAGGCCATCATGCTCCACGTGATAAGTTCCATGAGCACCCCCAGAGAAATGATCATTCTCAAATGAAATATTATTAAGTTCAATTTTAATAGGGTCATTATTACTCAATGATTCCCAACTAACATTCCCGGTAAAATTATCAAATAACATGGGCTCTTGGAATAGATCAGGCAGATCAAAACCAAATTGTTGCGAGCTAATTTCTAACGTGCCACTCTTCTTGCCTGCATTTATACTGCCACTGACACCACTAAATGCCGGTAGTGACTTGAAACTATTCATACCTATATTATTAAACTTTCCAATCACGCTTAAATTCACAGGATCTGACCAAATACCGTCCCAATTTGCCTGCATACTATGAATCTCACCATGTGGTAATAGCTTGTTAAACTCGTTACGTACAGATTCATTAATTGGGAGGTATCTCAACAATCTCCCCCAAGTTTTGAGATCTAATCTCTTCACACTTATTTTTCCGCTTCTGTTCTTCTCATCATGAGACCTTATATCTTGCACTAAAAAATCAGCCGGTTTTAATACACCTGCCCCACGAATTGATGCCTCTAACTGGCGGGCAAACAATTCAGCACCTTTGCCAGCTTTATTATTTATTTCTTTCCATCCCACCCTACCTCGTAAAGATAGAAAATCCAGCTCTGGTAGTTCATGTGTTAAACGTGTGTTAACATTTTTTAAACGTACGTCTGCTACCAGTGTTTTTATATTCCCGCTATCGACATCGATCCATATTCTAATTGCCCCGGTTCCGCGATCAACCCCAAACTTTCTTAACACTGGAAACCATGATTGCCATTCAGCGATATCCGCATAATTTAATTTAATAAGTAATTTTCCGTTCCACTGTTCTATTCTATTCCACTGTTCTATTCTATTTAGTCTCTCACCAGTAAAATCTCCGCTAATATCAAGAGGTGAAGCAAGCTCAGCTGGAGGAGCCGCACGTAGACTAAAACGATGGTGATTATCATCATTCTTTTCTAAATGCAGACTAACCTCTTTTAATTCTAATAATGGCGTTCCATTTTTCTCATCCTTCCAAAATATATGCGCATTTACAACATCAACTTGTCTCTGATTTAGTAACCAATCAAGAAAGCCACTTTGACTTGCGACTTGATCTCTAGCCATAGCAATGCCTGCCACATGCAAGTCCCCATTGGAATCAAGATGTACAGTAAGATTTGGCTGATCGATCTTTATTTTACGAAAACGTAACTCGCCAAATAGCAATGCGCTCCACGCTGGGATACTCTCCAATCTATTTAAGACCAGTGCAGCTCTACCTTCTTTATTATGTACCTGAACCTTACGTAGTATCAGGTGAGGATACATGCCATCCCAGTTTGCACTAATTGAATCTATAGTTACGTGCTGACCGGAAGCCTGAGTAATAGCAGAAGAAATCTCATTCCGATAATTATTAATATCAGGTAATAGCCAATATCGAAACATCAAATGCAATAATCCGATACCAACTACTAAGGCGAGCAGACACCACCCTAGAAATCGGAACAAAAACCCGCTACGCTGTACAAAAGGTAAAATTGATGACAATTTCAATAAATTGTTCCAGTTTTTCTACCAAGAAGGTACGCTTCATTCTGCTTTGACAGAAGACGCGAAAATATGCTCATAACCTAACTGACTAGTAAAATATGTTACCTATAGCCAAATACGATAATACATTTCTTTAAGAAGGCTTAAAATAAACTAATTTAGAAAAATTTATTGTAACTCTGAATCCTTTACAATGCATCCGACCAATAATCTTATTGAAGAGAAAATCCGATCTAGTCTGACTTTTAGTCGCTATGCGCAACGCATACTAGAAAGCGAACCCAATTTATGGGATGAGCTTATGGACAATATACAGCAGCCTTTTCAAAGGGAGAGAATGCATACATATTTGGATGCCTTTCCAAATGGTACTAGCGATAAAAATTCCCTCTTTAGTGCTCTACGAAATTTACGGAAACTTGTGATGCTGCATTTAGCAGCACGCGACCTTAGTGGGCTGGCAGATCTTTCTGAAGTTATGGAATGCATGACTAATTTAGCTGAAATTACCATCTGTTTTTCACTAAAATGCCACCAGAGCTGGCTAGTTAAACCTGAAGGATACGGCATGCCTAAAGGGAGCATATCCGGAACAGATCAGGAAATGCTAATAATTGCGATGGGGAAACTAGGCGGAGGCGAACTTAACGTATCATCAGACGTTGATCTTATATTTTGCTATCCAGAAGACGGAGAAACTAATGGAGAACATTCTATTTCCAATAATGATTTTTTTTCTCGCCTTGGACGCAAACTAATTTCAAGTCTCCATGACATTACTGCTGATGGGTATGTATTTCGCGTAGATATGCGTCTGCGCCCATATGGCGGAAAGGGTCCTTTAGTAATGAGTTTTGCCATGCTAGAAGAATATCTCATTACTCAAGGGCGTGAATGGGAACGCTACGCTTGGATCAAAAGCCGAATATTAGTAGGCTCGAGCACAATAAAATTAACTCCCTTAGAACAAATAACGCAACCATTCATATTCCGAAAATACCTAGATTTCAGTGCTTATGAATCTATGCGTGAAATGCATTTACAAATCCAACAAGAGGTCAGCCGCCGAGAAATACATGATGACATTAAGCTTGGACCAGGTGGTATCCGTGAAATTGAATTTATAGCTCAGGTTTTTCAATTGACACGTGGTGGTCTTAATAAAAAACTTCGTATCCGTCCAACACTTTCTGTTTTAAGGTACCTACGTGAAAAGAAAAAACTTGCGAAAAAGATGATTACAGAACTTACGGACGCCTATATTTTTTTACGTAATCTTGAACATCGCCTCCAATACTTGGACGATCAACAAACTCATAGACTACCAAACAACTCTGTAGATCAGCTCTTAATTACATCTGCAATGTGTTTCTCAGATTACGATCATTTTCTACAAAAACTTAATATTCACCGAGCCAATGTAACCAGATATTTTGAACAAGTCTTCACTAAACCAAATAAACCAGGGCCCGATAATGCGCTTACATCGTTGTGGAATGAACAAACTGAGAATGAAGAAAAGACAGTAGCTACTATTGAACAATTAGGAAGCATTGGATTTTCCAATCCCGATAAAACTTTTATTTATTTACAAAAATTTCGTAACAGCACTCGCTACAAACAACTACCCGTCTCAAGCAGAAATAGAATCAATGAATTGATCCCCATCCTGATTGAAACTTCTGTAAAGTTTCCGCCTGCAGACACTACTCTAAAGCGTATTTTACAATTACTTGAAAGTATTAGTGGGCGAGCATCTTACCTCTCACTGTTACTGGAGAACCCTCACACTCTGAAACGAATAGCCAAACTTGTTAGCGCTAGCCAATGGGCCTGTGAGTATTTAACACAGCATCCTATTCTTCTGGATGAACTACTTAATGAGACCGGCCTACAAAATAAAATTGACTGGCCTATATCTAGAATAGAGCTATTAAAAATGCTAAAGGATACTAACACCAATGATGAAGATCATACAGAATATAAAATGGATGTTCTGTATCATTTTCATTACTCAAAGGTATTTCAGTTGCTTGCTATGGATCTAGAGAAATTATTACCTCTGGAAGCGTTAAGTGATCACCTAACTAGCCTTGCCGATTTAATACTTGATGTAATTCTACATTTATCCTGGTCAGGGTTAATAAATAGAAATCAGGAAAAACCCGCCTTTACAATTATTGGCTATGGCAAATTAGGGGGAAAGGAACTTGGTTATGCATCTGATCTTGATATCATTTTTCTTTATGACGATTCTCACCCCGACGCCTCAGATATTTATGCAAGATTAGGCAAACGAATTAATTCCTGGCTTACCAGCTATACGTCAGCAGGACTATTGTATAAAACGGATCTGCGTCTACGTCCCAATGGAGTGAGTGGCCTGCTAGTAAGCTCTATTGAAGCTTTTAGAGAATATCAAAAACAACAAGCTTGGGTATGGGAACATCAAGCATTAACGCGTGCACGTTTTGTAGCTGGAGACCCCCGAGTAGGAGAAGACTTTGAACAGATTCGTAAGGAAGTATTATGTCAAAAACGCAATTTGACAGAATTAAAAAATGAAGTCCTAATCATGCGAAAAAAAATGCTGGATAGCCACCCAAACACGACTCAACTATTCGATATCAAGCACGACCGGGGAGGAATTATTGATGTTGAATTTATAGTACAGTATTTGGTTCTTGGCTATTCATACAAGCACTCTGCGCTTACAAATAATATTGGCAACATTGGATTACTTAAACTCTCAGGGAAACTTGGGCTTATTTCCAAATCAAGCGCTGAAGAAGTATTAGAGGCTTACAGAGAATTTCGGCGCGTACAACATCGACTAAGATTAAATACTGATTCAACTCAATCAGATAATCCATCAATAAAGAATAGTCAACAAAAATTTGCTAGGATTGAGATAAATTATCTGAAAAAGGCTCGTTCATCAGTGCTTCAATTATGGGGGGAAATATTTGCTGAGTAGCCTTCTATTACAAATATAGCGCTTATTTTTCCACATTGACCTCTTTAAGAATATAAATTTGATCCTAAGGGCTTTTCATATTCTCATTTCTTTATAAAAGAAGTGAGTTAAAATGTATCTTTCAAATAATTCTCGGAGATTTCTTAATGTCAATGGCTGATAGAGACGGCCTAATTTGGAGCGATGGCAAGATGGTTCCTTGGCGTGATGCCACAACACATGTGCTCACCCACACCCTACATTATGGTATGGGTGTATTTGAAGGTTTACGTGCTTATCAAACTAACCAGGGCACTGCCATCTTTCGGCTTTCGGAACATACTGACAGATTATTCAATTCAGCCCATATTTTTATGATGAAGATACCATATGATAAAGCCACTTTAATGGAGGCTCAACTTGAAGTGATAAAACAAAATAAGCTGCAGTCATGCTACATTCGCCCTATTGTTTTCTATGGTTCTGAAGACATGGGGATTTCCGCAAAAAATCTCTCAGTACATGTGGCTATTGCAGCCTGGCCGTGGGGCACATACCTTGGGAAAGATAGTCTTGAAAAAGGTATCCGGGTCAAGACCTCTTCGTTCTCACGCCATCATGTCAATGTCAACATGTGTCGTGCTAAATCAGTTACTACTTATGCTAATTCTATGCTTGCTCATCAAGAAGTCATAATTGACGGCTATGATGAAGCACTATTATTAGATGTGAGCGGCTATGTTGCAGAAGGATCAGGTGAAAATATCTTTATTATTAAAAATAATAAACTATATACTCCAGACATGACTTCTTGTTTAGAAGGAATTACTCGTGCCTCTATTATTGAATTTGCCGGAGAAATGGATATCCCAGTCATAGAAAAACGTATCACTAGGGATGAAGTTTATTGTGCGGATGAAGCTTTCTTTACTGGTACTGCTGCAGAGGTCACACCCATTCGTGAGCTTGATAACCGAATTATTGGTAGTGGCAGCCGCGGCCCAATTACTACAAAGCTGCAAGCTATGTTTTTTGATTCTGTAAAAGGAAAGTCTAATAATCATAGAAATTGGCTAACATACGTTTGATTAAGCCTAATGGATAAAAATATGCAAAATCATACTACTGATAATAAGCAGAGACGAGTAGAAATCACTATAGAGGACTTACCATTACACTGTCCGACACCGTCAATGCCGATATGGAATTCGCATCCCAGAGTATTCCTGCCTATAAAAGATACTGGTGAAGCTTTATGTCCCTATTGCGGAACACTTTATACTCTCAAAGACAAAGCATCAGCAGAACACCCATAGTCTTCTTATCTATATCTAAGTAAAAAATATATTAATTTCTTGGTCCTATAAGAAATAATAAGTAAATACAGGTAACGCTGTATTAGATTTATTACATCACACTACTATGAATAAACCTCCCCATGAAATCTTCAAGGCCTACGACATACGAGGCATTGTCGGAAAAACTTTAACTAATGACATTATTAAAACTATTGGTCATTCCATTGGCTCTGAGGCACAAACTCGTGGTCTCACATCAATAGCAATAGGGCGTGACGGCAGGCTCTCTGGTTCAGAACTTTCACATTCTCTTGCTGAAGGAATACAAGAAAGCGGGATTAACGTACTAGATGTAGGAATGGTTGTCACACCAATGCTTTATTTTGCTGCTCACGAACTATGTAATTATTCTGGTGTAATGGTTACAGGTAGTCATAACCCACCAGACTATAACGGCCTAAAAATTGTACTAGGTGGTGAAACATTAGCAGCTGAATCAATACAAAATTTACGTGTTCGTATTGAAAATAATAATTTTGTTAACGGGAAGGGTAAATACAGTACACAAGATATAACTGAAATGTATCTAGAATGTATTACCAATGATATCAAATTGGCTCGTCCGATTAAAATTATCATCGACTGTGGAAATGGTGTGGCTGGAGCTTATGCGCCGACTCTCTTCCGGAGGCTTGGGTGTGAGGTTACTGAATTATTTTGCGAGGTAGATGGGAACTTTCCGAATCACCACCCTGACCCATCAGTTCCCGAGAATTTATATGACTTAATCCTCGCACTTAATGCAACTAATGCAGAAATAGGACTTGCCTTTGATGGCGATGGGGATCGTTTAGGCGTTGCTACAAGAAATGGAAACATTATTTATCCGGATAGACAACTAATGCTATTCGCTGCCGATGTGCTATCAAGAAACCCTGGCGGACAAATTATTTTTGATGTGAAATGTACACGTAAATTAGCTCCATGGATAGAATCTCATGGTGGTACGCCAATAATGTGGAAAACTGGACACTCATTTATAAAAGGCAAACTAAAAGAAACAGGTGCTCTATTAGCAGGTGAAATGAGTGGCCATATTTTCTTCAAAGAAAGATGGCATGGATTCGATGATGGACTTTATGCAGGTGCACGCTTACTAGAATTACTTAGTCACAAAGAAGACTGCAGCGCAACTTTAAACGCTATTCCAGACTCAGTTAATACGCCAGAACTTCAAATCAAGCTTGAAGAGGGTGAGAATTATGCACTAATTTCTCAATTACAGAAAAATGCACAATTTGATAATCCAGAACAAGTCATAACAATTGATGGGCTGCGGGTAGAATATAAAGATGGATTTGGCCTGGCACGTTCCTCCAATACTACGCCTGTAGTTGTACTACGATTTGAGGCTGAAAACGAAACTTCATTAAAAAGGATCCAGGATGATTTTCGCAAGGTTATTCTCCAAGCTAAGCCAGATGCCAATTTACCATTCTAAGGTTCTGATGAAGCATCTAGGCCGTAAGGATAATTATAATTTAAGATAAAGAGATATCCGCAAATATAAAAGATATCAAACATATTAGAATCTAATAATTTGCTATTTATATAATTGTAATAAGCATTTAACAATTGTTAATAAAGGATGTAATTAGATGGTAAAAGTATTATTTGTCTGCATGGGAAATATCTGTCGTTCGCCTACAGCTGAAGCTGTGTTTAGACATCAAGCTAAAGCTCTCATATCTAAGAATAAAATTCTTGTGGATTCCGCCGGCACACATGATTATCATATTGGTGAACCGCCAGATGGGCGCGCACAAAAGATAGCAACAGAACATGGCTATGATATGGAAGGGTTACGTGCCCGCCAGTTCAATACTAGAGACTTTGATATTTTCCACTATATACTAGCCATGGATAAACATAATTTCTCTATCCTTAACGACCTATGTCCACCGCAGTATAACTATAAGCTAGGCTTGCTAATGCAATATAGTAAAAATTATACTGAAAATGAAGAAGTGCCTGATCCATACTTTGGCGGGGACCAAGGGTTTGAAAAAGCACTAAAAATGATTGAAGATGCTGGAAAGGGATTGCTTTACAACATCAATAAAGAAAATAATAATATTTCAACCTAAAATATATTAATCACGTCAAAATATAAGGCAGGAATAAATCCCTACTTTATATTTATTTAACTCAGTTCTTTACTTTATTTTTGTGTCTCAACCTGTACTAGCGGCTCACTAACCTTTGCAGGTGATTTAGCAGGCCTTACCCTCTTTTTCTTTGAAGTTGTAACATCAGCCAAGGTTGTTATTTTCTCTTGCTTCGTCTCGACCATAACTAATTTAGTTTTAGCTAATGTCTTTGATTTACCATCACTTAATGGTACAGTCTGGCTGACTTTTTTAGGCTTAAATTCAGAGGGCACTTTTGACTTCTCTACTTTTGATTCTGGAGCAGATTTGGCAGAGGAATTTTTCGGTGTTTTGACAGTTTCTTCTAAAACCAATGGCTTCTCTGAATCTGGCGAAGCATGAAATACCTTTGATTCTTTCTCCGAAATAGAATTATCTTTATTAAGATCCGCCTTAATTGGAGGAGTACGCCTAACTCCTTCAGATTTCTTAGCTCCTTCCTGATGTACTGAGGATTCTATAGATATTTCATCAGAGGTTTGTTTTGGTAAGGTATTTATGCCACTCTCTTTTTCTTCCTCACCAGATACACCTATATCTTTCTTTATTTTCGTATCCCGTTCAAGGGCACGTTCATTCCTCTCACGCTGCTGCTTTCCACCGCGGCGGCGGCGTGGACGCCCACCATCTCCTCCCTGTACCTTATTCTCAATTGGTAATTTTTCTCCCTCAGCTAACTTAGGTTCGACTCTATCATCACGTGATGAACGTGGCTGCTTTCTATTAGAGGATCTCTCTACTTTTTGATCAGTTTGTGAAGATGCCACCCCACGTCCCTGCTTTATTTTAGCTCGAGTATCATTTGTGGATGCAGCATTAGAACTATTATTTTGCTGCCCGCTTCCAACTCTCCTGGAGTTACGTTCTCGTCCTTCACGACTTCGATGCCCACGATCCTGGCGTTTTGGCCTTTGCCTGGTCTGCTTTCGTATTTCTACCGTCGTTTTTTCTTTATCCCCAGACTTGAACCAACCTAAAATTTTTCCTAAAAGAGAGTCTGATGGTGTTTTTTTACTACGGGGTGCTGGCTGCGTTGGAGTAATACCCCTTACTGCTGCTTGCTGTCTAACTGGCTTCGCTTCCTGCACCACTGATGATGGTAATTTTACTTCTTCTACCGGCTTATCTGCCATCTGATAACTAGTAAGTGCTTCATTTGATTTAATCTGATCATGACGCAGGCGATCTATATTGTAATTAGGCGTTTCCAAATGAACGTTTGGAATCAAAATTACATTTATTTTTAATCGTGCCTCAATAGCATATATTTCTGCACGTTTTTCATTTAACAAATATGTAGCCACATCTACCGGAACCTGAGCATGAAGTGCAGTTGTGCCATCTTTCATGGCCTCTTCCTGAATGATCCTGAGAATATGGAGTGCGGAAGAATCAGTGCCACGGATATGACCGGTTCCATGGCAACGCGGACAAGAAATGTAGTTACTCTCACCTAGTGAAGGACGCAGACGCTGACGTGATAATTCTAATAATCCAAACCGAGAGATCTTCCCTACCTGTACTCTTGCGCGGTCATAACGTAGTGCATTTAATAAACAGCTTTCCACTTCACGCTGATTACGTGTAACTTCCATATCAATAAAATCAATAACTACAAGACCACCTAGATCACGTAGCCGCAATTGTCGAGCCACTTCTTCTGCCGCTTCTACATTGGTATTTAAAGCCGTTTGCTCAATATCTGCTCCACGCGTGGCTCGAGCCGAGTTGACATCAACTGATACTAATGCCTCAGTATGATCAATAACTATTGCACCACCTGAAGGTAACGTTACTTGTCGCGAGTAAGCTGTCTCAATTTGGTGCTCAACCTGAAAACGAGAAAATAATGGCACATCATCACTATAAAGCTTGATACGACTTACATTATCAGGCATTACATGGCTCATAAACTGATAAGCTTGATCATGTATGCTTTCGGTATCAATCAGAACTTCACCAATTTCTTCGTGAAAATAATCACGTATAGCGCGTGTAACCAAGCTACTCTCTTTGTATATCAGGAATGCGCCGCTCTGACCTTTAGATGCATCTTCTATAGCACGCCAAAGCTTCAATAGGTAATTTAGATCCCACTGCAATTCTTCTTCGCTACGGCCTATCCCAGCAGTCCGTGCAATAATACTCATGCCTGCAGGGATATCTAACCGAGCCATTATTTCACGTAATTCAGCTCGTTCCTCACCCTCAATACGACGAGATACGCCGCCCCCACGTGGGTTATTGGGCATTAATACTAAGTGACGTCCGGCTAATGAAATATAAGTAGTAAGTGCCGCTCCCTTAGCACCCCGTTCATCCTTATCTACTTGAACTATAAGCTCTTGACCATTATTTAACGCATCTTGAATACGTGGGCGCGTAGAACCAGGACTTTCTTTTAAATAAGATTTAGATATTTCCTTGAATGGCAGGAAGCCGTGACGCTCTCCGCCATAGTCAACAAATACAGCTTCAAGGCTAGGCTCAATTCGTGTAATAACTGCTTTATATATATTGCTTTTATTCTGTTCTTTCCCAGCTGACTCAATATCTAAATCAATTAGTTTTTGACCATCAACAATGGCAACACGAAGCTCTTCCGGCTGTGTTGCATTGAATAACATGCGTTTCATTATTATATTTCTCCCGCGCGCTGATCACGGGCGAGCAAGCCATATGAGTTAGATCAGATCTGACTCATATAATTAGAATCTCACACTCAGACGACTGTGTCATATTGTCGAACTGCAGTTATAAATTTCTATTCTCCGGCTTGTTACTAAAATTACTGCTTTTCAATTAAGCAGAATTCGAAATTAAGTTTCCGTCAGATTTCAATTAAGGGCTACCCAATATGTGGGTGCTAATATAATAAACTCCGAAATCTGCGTTTGTTTTGAGCGCGCTATTAATTCACTATCACTGCTTTAATTGGTGAGCAACATTAACCAGTTTCGGAGTCGGCTCTTGGCCTTGTTCTGTTAAAATCCCATCAACAGTATAATCTTATATACCGGACAGAGGACTAAATTGGGCTCCGAACTTACAAGTATAGGTAAAATTAAGGATTTAGGCAAAGAATTTCCTCTGGGCAATGTAATCAAAGAAATTATTGCCGAGGATAGTAATGGTCAGCGTATAGATAATTTCTTAATTAAACGCCTTAAAGGAGTTCCTAGAAGTCATATCTACAGGTGCCTGCGCAGCGGACAAGTACGGGTTAACGGAAAACGCGTCAAAGCTAGCTATCATCTTCAGGAAGGAGATATGGTACGTATTCCGCCAATAATAAAGAAGAATGACCCGCCAACAAATAAGATATCGGAGTCAAGATTCATTTCATTTGATATTTTATTTCAAGATGAGTCTCTTCTGGTAATTAATAAACCTGCTGGAGTGGCGGTACATGGTGGAAGCAATATAAGTTTTGGAGTCATAGAGCAACTCCGTGCCCAGAATCCAAACTGGAAATTTCTAGAGTTAGTACATCGTCTAGACAGAGATACATCTGGAACACTTCTTCTTGCCAAGAAGCGCTCAGCGCTTACTGAGCTTCACAGACAAATTCGTGAAAGAGAAATGGGCAAACGTTATCTGGTTTTGGTAAAAGGTAAGTGGCAAAACCAAAGACAAAATGTAAAACTATCATTACATAAATATCTTACAGCCTCAGGAGAAAGGCGTGTAGCAGTAGCTATAGATAAGAAAGATAATTCAGAAGACATGACAGCTCATACAATTTTTACTTTAAAAAAGACTTGGGAAGACTTTAGTTTATTGGAAGCAGAATTAATAACTGGTCGCACTCATCAAATTCGTGTGCATCTTTCATATCTGGGCTTTCCAATTGTTGGTGATGATAAGTATGGTGATTACCAACTTAATAAAGAACTAAATAGATCTAGTGGAAAGGGACCCAAACTGAAGCGCATGTTTCTACATGCAAGCATATCCGTAGTAACACACCCTGCTACCGGTGAAAATCTACGTATAGAAGCTCCGCTAGCAAGTGACCTAAAGAAATTTCTAAATGAGCTGGATGCAAAGAACCTGACACTTCAACCAGGATCATTTTAAGACCTAATATTTTTACTTAATTTATCTAATGATAAAAAGATTTGATTTAATTGTATTTGATTGGGATGGAACAGTGGTGGACTCCGCAAATTCTATAGCTTGCTCATTGCAGGGTGCCGCACGTGATTTAGGTGTGCCCGAACCATCAAATGAAGAAGCGCGCTATGTTATTGGCCTGGGATTAAATGAGGCCATAAGGCACCTATTTCCAAACCTTACTTCACAAGAATTTGATTTAATATCAGATCGTTACCGGCATCACTATCTTACACAGGACAAAAAAATATCACTTTATAAAGGAGTACTTGAAATTATTAAAGCCTTGTATGCAGAAAATTTTCTACTAGCAGTTGCAACAGGTAAAAGCCGCGCCGGACTTAATCGTTCTTTCAATTCAAGTGGACTAGGAGGTTTTTTCCATGCTAGTCGTTGTGCTGACGAAACCTTTTCAAAGCCTCACCCAGCGATGCTGCTGGAATTAATGTCACAACTTAATGTAAAAGCTACCCGGACTCTGATGATAGGCGACACAACTCACGATCTACAAATGGCAACAAACGCCTACGTCTCTGGAGTTGGTGTAACATATGGCGCACATCCAAAGAAAAGACTTGAAACTTTAGAGCCACTTGCTTGTGTAGAGAGCGTTGCGCAATTACACCTTTGGTTGAATGCAAATATTTAATTAAAGAAAAATCTACAGTAATAAAAAACAAAACGATATTATTTGAGGAATTTCAAAAATTATGATTGATCCAGAAGATCGTAAGGAAGGTTGGGAGCAGAAAATGCTGGAAAAATTAGCATTCTCTTCTGTTACTGAACAACGAAGAACACGTCGTTGGGGAATAGTTTTTAAATCCCTGACTTTCTTGTATTTATTTATTCTTTTATTTATTGGACTAGGTTGGTTTAGTGATAATGGCGTTTCTATGTCGGATAAACATACCGCGCTTGTTGAACTTCGTGGAGAAATTTCTGCTAATAGCGTTAGTAGTGCGGCCAATGTAAACGAAGGGCTAAAGAATGCGTTCAAAGACAAAAATACGCAGGGAGTAATTTTACGCATCAACAGCCCAGGCGGAAGTCCTGTACAAGCAGGGCATATTAATGATGAAATCCAGCGACTACGTGTCAAATATCCAAATATACCGCTTTATGCTGTAATTGAGGATATCTGCGCCTCAGGTGGCTACTATGTTGCTGTAGCTGCAGATAAAATTTATGTGGACAAAGCTAGTCTAGTCGGATCTATAGGCGTGCTAATGAATGGGTTTGGTTTCACTGGAACAATGGAAAAACTTGGTATCGAACGAAGATTACTCACAGCCGGTAAAAACAAAGGCTTTCTTGATCCCTTCTCACCACCCAATCCACTTCAACAACATTATGCCCAAAAAATGTTAAACGATATCCATCACCAATTTATCCAAGTGGTACAAAAAGGTAGAGGTAAGCGCTTGAAAGATAAACCTGAGATCTTTAGTGGTATTGTATGGACTGGTCAAAAAAGTATAGACCTTGGGCTCACGGATGCACTGGGAAGCGCAGATTATGTTGCACGAGAAATTATTAAGGCTGAATCTATCGTAGATTTCACTACAAAAGAAAGTTTTATTGAGCGCTTTGCCAAACGGTTAGGGTCTGCATCTACAAATACTTTAATCAATGCTGGAAATGGATGGAAACTACAGTAGCTAATCAAATAAAATACTGTAAAAAAGCCACAAATTTATATTACTTCGACACCCTCATGCACTAGCATATCTACTAGTGTGATCAATGGTAACCCTATGATCGCACTAGTATCATCACTCTCCATTCGCTCTATGAGTGCAATACCAAGTCCTTCATATTTTGCACTTCCTGCACAGTGATATGGCTGTTCTTTGGCCAAATAATTCAAGATCTGTTCGTCACTTAATTCACGAAACTTAACCAAAGAAGAGACTAGTTTTGATTGCATTTTGCCGCTACGACTATTAAACAGGCTCAATGCTGTGTGGAAAATCACTTCTTTTCCACGCATAGCAGTTAATTGCTTAATTGCATTCTCATAATTGAGTGGCTTTCCAAGCTGGATACCATCCAAAGTAGCCACCTGATCTGATCCTATGATAAGTGCATTTGGATAAATACTAGCAACCGCACGTGCTTTTTTCTCAGCCAAACGACTAGCAGTAGCTTCTGGTATTTCTTTAATTAAGGCTGATTCATCTATATCAGGACTAGAAACCTCAAAAGGAAGCTGCAAGCGTAAAAGTAACTCGTAACGATAAGAGGAGCTAGACCCCAAGATAAGTTTTTGATTGAGATGTTGTATTTTCAATGGAAGCTATAATGTTATTTTTAGATGATTTTTGACACTCAGGAACAAAAAATATATCATGCGCGCCATATGTCTACGCGAATTGTTATAGATACCCGTGATTTTGTAAACTTTACCAGGTCGCTCCATGGTAAAATTAAACTTAACGAATGTATTCGCTTAAAAGACTATCTTTCCGACAGTCAAGGCAACCTAGAATACATAATAAATGGTATTCTAGATAGAAATGATAAACCTATGTTACAGGTTAGCATAAAAGGAGAATTAAACCTTAATTGCCAACGATGTCTTGGTAAATTGTTACATGAGTTAAATTTGAAATCAACTTTGTTTCTAGTAGAGAACGAAAAAGAGCTTTCGTATCTGGATGAAGACGAATCAGTCGAAGGAATCTTAGCCACTCCTGATATGGACATCATAGAACTTATTGAAGATGAAATTATTTTAAATTTACCATTTTCTCCGCGTCATAAAGAAAATGATTGTTCGACAAAAAAACTGACTGATAATTATACGGCAGAAAAAAAGCGTCCGTTTGCTGCCTTATTAGAGCTAAAGAAATTACACTAAAGTATTTAAGGAGATCAATATTATGGCTGTCCAGAAAAGTAAAAAATCGCCATCGAAACGTGGCATGAATCGATCCCATGATTTCCTGACTAGTCCTCAATTGGCGATTGAACCTAGTACAGGTGAGATACATATGAGACATCATATAAGCCCGAATGGTTACTATCGTGGGAAGAAAGTCGTTAAAACCAAAGATGACTAGCCTCTGAAGTCATGGGTCTATACATAATGAAATTTCCAGATTAGCTCATATTTATAAGTATTTAAATTGGATATTACCGTAGCCATAGACTGCATGGGTGGTGATCATGGTCCCAAAGTAACTGTCCCTTCAGCTGTTGATTTTCTCCATCGCAATCCAACAACAAATATTGTTCTAGTAGGAATACTAGATTCGATAGAAGCAGAATTGCGTGCTCTTCGCTTCACATCAAATTCCAGATTAAAATTACATGGTGCAAGCGAGGTGGTTGATATGGATGAATCGCCATCTCTTGCTTTACGTGGTAAAAAAGATTCTTCCATGCGGGTTGCAATAAATCTAGTTAAAAATGGAACAGCCCAGGCCTGCGTTAGCGCTGGAAATACTGGAGCTTTGATTGCAACTTCCCGATTTGTTTTAAAAACACTCCCCGGTATTGATCGACCAGCTCTGGCTGTAGTACTTCCAACTATGAACGGACACACATATGTTCTGGATCTTGGCGCTAATGTAGACTGCAGCTCAGAACACCTCCTTCAATTTGGTGTAATGGGTGCGGCACTAGTATCTTCAGTGGAAAATAAAGACCTGCCAAGTGTAGGCCTATTAAATATCGGAGAGGAAGCGATTAAGGGTAACGAAGTGACAAAGCAAGCTGCTGAGTTACTACGAGCTAGTGGGCTTAATTTTTATGGAAATATAGAGGGAGATGACATTTATAAGGGTACAACAGACGTAGTAGTCTGTGATGGCTTTGTTGGTAATGTTGCGCTAAAAACTTCAGAAGGCGTGGCGCAAATGTTTGCTAAGTACTTACGACAAGAATTCAAAAGAAATTTCCTTACAAGATTTGCAGGGCTTGTAGCCATACCTGTTATCAAGGCCCTTAAAGCTAGAGTAGATCACCGCAGATACAATGGTGCAAGCCTACTCGGTCTATACGGGATCGTAGTCAAGAGTCATGGCTCTGCTGACAGGTATGCATTTGAATTCGCTATTAAGCGGGCAGTTGAAGAGATTCATGGTGGAATACAGCACCAAATAAGCGAGCGAATGCTGGAATCTCCACATCATTCGACCTCTAGCCCCAACTCACAACCCCCATCAAAAGAAGATGTAGCATGACGCATTCAAAAATTATAGGAACGGGTAGCTATTTACCTGAAAAAATTGTTACAAACCAAGATCTTGAGTCTATTGTTGACACAAATGACTCTTGGATACGTACTAGAACAGGTATTGAACAACGACATATTGCAGCAGATAATGAAATGGCCAGTGACCTGGCTGTTAACGCTTGTCTCAAAGCGATAGAATCAGCTGATATTAGTATCGATAAGATTGATCTTATTATTGTCGCCACGACTACCCCTGACATGACTTTTCCAAGTACAGCATGTATTTTGCAAAATAAACTTGGCATCAAAGACTGCCCCGCATTTGACGTACAAGCTGTATGCAGTGGTTTTGTCTATGCTCTTGCCACTGCAGACATGTTTATCCGTGCCGGAAAATATAAAACCGCACTAGTAGTTGGCACTGAAATATACTCACGCTTACTTGACTGGAGTGACCGTAGTACCTGTGTATTGTTTGGAGATGGCGCAGGTGCTGTATTAATTACTAAATCGGAGCAACCAGGCATCCTTTCAAGTCATCTACATGCCAATGGTAGCCACTATAATACTCTTTCACTCCCTGGAAATATCTCACATGGAAAAATTCAAGGAAATCCATTTGTTACTATGGAGGGGAACACAGTATTTAAATTTGCAGTGAAAGTTATGGAAGAGATTGTCTATGAGGCTCTATCCGAAAATAACTTACAAACATCTGATATAGATTGGCTTATTCCTCATCAAGCAAATATTCGCATCATTCGGTCTACAGCAAAGAAGCTTGGAATCTCTATGAAAAAAGTAGTAACTACTATAGCTCAACACGGCAATACCTCTGCTGCTTCTATTCCACTTGCTTTAGATTTGGCAGTACGTGACAAGAGGATTAAATCTAATCAATACGTGCTATTAGAAGGTGTTGGAGGTGGATTTACCTGGGGTGCGGTACTAATCCGCTGGTAAGACATGAAACTTTCCTTTGTATTCCCTGGACAAGGCTCGCAATCAATCGGAATGATGAAAGGATATTCCGATCTCCCAATAGTAAAGGATACTTTTACTGAGGCATCGGATATCCTTCATGAGGATTTCTGGGCAATGGTTAATAATGGCCCGCCTGATAGCCTTAACCTAACTACTAATACTCAACCGCTGATGCTAATGTCAGGAATTGCTGTTTACCGCGCATGGAAAAATTTAGGCGGACCAAACCCTGCATTCATAGCTGGGCATAGCCTAGGAGAGTACACTGCATTAGTCGTTTCTGGAGCCATGACTTATAAGGATGCACTGTCAGTAGTACGGTTCCGTGGAGAAGTAATGCAGCAAGCTGTTCCAGAAGGAATAGGAAAGATGGCAGCTATTTTAGGTTTAGAAGATGACGTTATACGAACAATATGTAATGAGGTTACAAAAGATTCCGAAGAAGAATCTTTAGAACCTGCAAATTTTAATTCCCCTGGACAAGTTGTAATAGCTGGGCATAAGAATGCAGTATTACAAGGCATCAAACTAGCAAAAGAGAAAGGGGCTAAAATGGCTGTACTATTGCCAATGAGCGTACCTTCACACTGCTCGTTAATGGCTCCAGCAGCAACAAAAATGAAACAGAAACTAGAAACGATAGCATTGCAAGCACCCAGTATTCCTGTGATACATAATGCCGATGTAAAGCAGCACAAGAATAGCGTGGATATCAAAGCTATTTTGGTAAAGCAATTATGCATACCTGTGCGGTGGACAGACACTATTAACACCCTAACTACTGAAGACGTTACACATGTAGCGGAATGTGGTCCAGGTAAAATATTAACCGGGCTCAATAGGCGTATAAATAAAAATTTACAAAATATAGCATTAACTGATACGAATGCTCTCCGACAGACAATAAGTATCTTGGTATAGTTTCAGGTAGGTATTTACAGAATATTTCAGGATTAATACTTACCAGTAATTAAATAATGAGAGGGACCATGTTACAAAATCAAATAGCTTTGATAACTGGCGCTAGCCGAGGTATTGGAAAAGCAATAGCAATACAATTAGGTATGGATGGCGCCACAGTTATAGGTACTGCAACTACTGATGAAGGTGCCAAAAGTATTAGTAGTTATTTAAACGAAGCTGGAATAAAAGGAAAAGGTATTGTCTTAAATGTTAACGATACCGATCAAATTAAAAATCTTTTCACAGAGATACGTAAAGAATTTGGTGAGATAACGATACTTGTTAATAATGCCGGTATAACTCGTGATGACCTATTAGTCCGTATGAAAGATGAAAAATGGGATGAAGTTATCGGAACAAACCTGAAGGCAATATTCCGTCTTAGCCGTGAAGTACTACGCTCCATGATGATGGCACGCTCAGGGCGTATCATTAATATAGCATCAATAGTAGGCTCTACAGGCAATGCTGGTCAGTCCAACTACGCAGCAGCCAAAGCCGGAATGCTGGGCCTTAGTAAATCATTAGCACGAGAAGTAGGTAGCCGTAATATAACTATAAATTGTGTCGCCCCTGGTTTTGTTGATACCGATATGACTCGGGCACTTTCTGAAAAACAACAACAAGACCTGCTCCAACACATTCCACTTAAAAGACTTGGAAAACCAGAAGACATAGCGTCAGCAGTGGCTTTCCTTGCTTCCCCATCTGCCGGATACATTACAGGTGCAACATTGCATGTAAATGGTGGGATGTATATGGAATAGCTATAAAAAATACAAATAATTAAGATTAGCGCCAATCATTAATAAACCAACTAATATTAGAGTTGATTTGCTAATTAATAATTATGTTAAAATAGCGAAGTTTTATTTACCCGCGAAAAGGAAGGGATTTTAGATGGAAAAAGTTGAACAGCGTATTAAAAAAATTGTTGCGGAACAACTTGGAGTAAATGAAGCTGAGATCAAAAATGAATCCTCCTTTGTAGATGACTTAGGTGCAGATTCACTGGATACGGTTGAATTAGTTATGGCTCTTGAAGAAGAGTTTGAGTGTGAGATTCCAGATGAACAAGCTGAAAAAATACATACTGTCCAGCAGGCTATGGATTATATGGATTCCGTAACTAATTAACTTCTTGTATTAACTTATCCCAATTCGGAGTCAATTTGCCCAAACGTAGGGTAGTCATAACTGGAATGGGCATTGTTTCGCCCGTTGGCAACACCATATCAGATGCCTGGGATAACCTCCTGAACGGCAAATCTGGCATTACTCGCATCACTCGTTTTGACGCATCTGCTCTAGCTTCTCAGATTGCGGGAGAAGTTAAAGATTTTGATATCACTCAATATATGATTGTAAAAGAGGCGCGTCGTATGGATATATTTATCCATTACGGTATGGCTGCAGCAATGCAGGCAGTAAAAGATGCCGGTATTGAGGATGTAATTAACTCTAAAATTGATCCTGACCGTATTGGTGTAAATATTGGCTCAGGAATTGGTGGTTTACCAATGATTGAGAAAACGGATGCCGTCTATCATAAGAAAGGCCCACGAAAAATATCTCCATTTTTCATTCCTAGCACGATCATCAATATGATCGCAGGCAATCTTTCCATTAAGTACAACTTTAAAGGACCAAATCTAGCCATAGTAACTGCCTGTACAACTGCAACACATTGCATAGGTAACTCTGCTCGTATGATTGAATATGGTGATGCAGATTTAATGGTTGCAGGTGGTGCGGAATCATGTGTAACCCCGCTTGCTGTTGGTGGTTTTGCCTCTGCAAAAGCGCTATCTACAAGAAATGATGATCCGGACACTGCAAGTAGACCCTGGGATACTGAAAGAGATGGCTTCGTATTAGGTGAAGGGGCAGGAATTCTGGTTCTAGAAGAAATGGAACATGCAAAACGTCGCAAAGCTAAAATTTATGCTGAAGTAGTTGGTTTTGGCATGAGCGCCGATGCGAATCATATGACGGCACCCTGTGAAGACGGGGAAGGTGCTGCTCGCTGCATGACAGCCGCACTCAAAAATTCATGCTTAGATGCATCAGAGGTTAATTACATTAATGCCCATGGAACTTCCACACAACTGGGTGATATTGCTGAGACAACCGCCGTCAAACGTTGCTTTGGTGAGCAAGCAAAGAAGCTCGTAATGAATTCCACAAAGTCTATGACTGGACATCTATTAGGAGCAGCAGGCGGTGTTGAAGCAATATTTACTGCACTAGCGATACACCATCAAATTTCGCCACCCACTATTAATATTTTTAACCAAGATCCACAGTGCGATCTAGACTATGTGCCTAATACTGCGCGTAAAATAAAAATTGAGGTAGCGCTATCTAATTCGTTTGGATTTGGCGGTACCAATGGAACACTAATTCTTAAAAAAATATAGTTTTTTTGTTACTTAGTATGTGTACGCTGAAACGCTTTGTTCTTCTTATCTCTACCGGAGCTTTTCTGTTTACGGGATGGCTCTATCTCTACATCAATTCACCTGTACCACTTCCTACGACACCATACGAATTCTCAATCAAGTCTGGTAGTAGTCTTACAGATGTTAGCAAACAACTAGCTACAGATGGCGTCTTACCTGACACATGGTCCTTTGTTTTGCTTTCTCGTGTAATGGGAGATAGCTCCTCCCTTAAAGCTGGAGACTATAAGCTTTCCGAGGACACCTCACCTATTCGATTACTGGAAATCATTACAGAGGGAGACGTAAACGTTAACCAGATTGAGATCAGATTCATTGAGGGATGGACGTTCTATCAGTTTAGAAAGAAACTAAACGAGCACACTGGGATTAAGCACGATACCACTGAACTAAGTGATCAAAAAATTCTACAGTTAATTGGTGCGAATGAGACTGTTGCAGAAGGCTTGTTTTTTCCTGATACGTATTATGTTGTTGAGGGCAGTAGTGACACAGCGATATTGAGGAAATCTTATCATATAATGAAAAAAAACCTAGCATCGTTATGGGCCAAAGCAAATAGAGAACTTCCTTTTGACAGCCCTTATCAAGCTCTCATTCTAGCCTCTATAATTGAGAAAGAAACTGGGAAAGATACTGACCGAGCAACAATTGCAGGTGTTTTTATCAATCGGCTACGGGCAGATATGCTGCTACAAACCGACCCCACTGTAATTTATGGTATAGGTAAAAAATTTGATGGAAATCTGCGCAAAAAAGACCTAAAAGAAGACCATGAATACAATACATACACTCGCCCTGGCCTCCCGCCGACACCTATTGCTATGCCAGGGATCGCCTCAATAAAAGCAGCATTAAATCCTGCAGAAACTGACGCCCTATACTTTGTTGCTAAAGGAAATGGAGAGTCACACTTTTCCAATAACCTAGCAGAACATAACCGTGCAGTAACTAAATACCAGAAAACCAAATAAATCTTCATAGGCTTCTCTCTGAAGCTTAACAGTTCGCCCAATTTTCTATAGAGAGAGAACTGAAACGATGGTGGGATAGATAATTTTAGTAGTTAAAAGCTTGCCAGAGATTCCTTAACAGAATCTAGCAATTTAAAGGCAGATTAATTTTGCTATGAGGAGAATATAAGAACTTTTGAAGCTGAATTACAGGACCTAGCCAGCCCTAACTAATAAATACAACAAAGATCAAAAATCAACTACACGATAGTACTATGCTGTGAAATCTACCATTACCGGAGTATGATCTGAAGGCCTCTCATTTCTACGAGGCTCTTTATCTATGACACAGCCAATACAATTATTAGAAAGCTCATTACTCAATAAAATATGATCTATTCGCATACCCAAGTTTCGCCGAAAACCAAGCATTCTGTAGTCCCACCAGGTGTAAGACTTATCAGGATGATCAAATAAACGAAAACTATCAACCAGCCCAAGTTTAAGTAATGTCATAAATGCTTCCCGTTCAGGGTCGCTAAATAATACCTTGCCCTCCCACAACTCTGGATCATGAACATCACGTTCTTCCGGAGCAATATTAAAATCCCCTAATAAAACTAATTTTGGATATTGAATTAATTCTGCTTGTAGCCATTTATTTAAAGCAGCTAACCATTCCATCTTATATTGAAATTTCTCTGACTCAACACTCTGACCATTTGGAACATAAATACAAACTACCCTCACCCCCCCATAAGTTGCAGCCAATACCCGTTTTTGAGGATCTACAAAATCAGGTATTGCTGCAACTGGGTTATTCCCGATTTTTTTACCAAGTATAGCTACCCCATTATATGTTTTCTGACCGGAATAAACGGGCTGATAACCTGCATCTATAATCTCAGCCACAGGGAAGTTCTCATCTTGCACCTTCGTTTCCTGGAGACATAATACATCTGGCTGGTTAATAGCTAACCAATTAAGAACCTGTGGCAAACGAACTTTTAAGGAATTAACATTCCAGGTAGCAACTCTCATAATAGACCGTATAAGAAATAAATTATTATGTAACGAATTCTACACTAACGTAAACAGCTCTACTCTCCAGCTTTCAAAAGTACTCATGTCTGCTTAGGAGGCATCTGTACTATGATAATCAGCCTCGAGGATGATGCTTAACATGTAGCTGCTTAAGTCTTGCGCTAGCAACATGTGTGTAAATCTGAGTGGTAGAAATATCTGAATGCCCTAGCAATAACTGTACAACACGAAGATCAGCGCCATGATTAAGCAGATGAGTAGCGAAGGCATGGCGCAGCGTATGTGGTGACAGAGGTTTACTAATTCCAGCCTGGCTTGCATGGCGCCTGATGAGATGCCAAAATGCCTGCCGTGTCATGGCAGAACCGCGGGCTGTAACAAATAGAGCTTCAGAAACTTTCTCCCCCAGCAGTTTAAGCCGAGCTTCTGCCATATAAGCGTCTATCCAATTTAACGCTTCCTCTCCAAGTGGGGCCAAGCGCTCCTTCCCTCCTTTGCCCATTACTCTTACCACTCCAGTACTCAGGCTTACCTGTGCAACTTTTAAATTAACAAGCTCGGATACTCGCAATCC
>Ga0233439_10001833_pt1 | contig 25624 bp, 33 predicted proteins | sample SI_123_September_6_FD_182713 | JGI IMG/M metagenome (GOLD analysis project Ga0233439, IMG submission 182713) | Seawater microbial communities from Saanich Inlet, British Columbia, Canada - SI_123_September2016_100_MG | ecosystem: Environmental > Aquatic > Marine > Inlet | place: Canada: British... | reverse complement strand
TTTCAATCCATCGAATTGATAACTGGCCCGACATAGTAACCGCCTCGGCCTGTTCTGGAGAATAATACAAGAAATATTGGTTTGCCAACGCACCATAAGCACTATTCAAGAGAATCTTCTTTGCCATCTGAGCATTATTGTACTTGGAAATGTTATTTACAACATCCTGTTTATTTTTATAATTCCCATCCTCTAACCTCTGCTCCTCAGAAAGCATCTTCTTTTTATATGTCACCCTATCATCATACATTGTCTTCATAAGCTTAGGAAGAAATCCCTGAAACTTAGTAGTGAAATGCTGACCATTCGGAGTCAAGGTCATTTGTATTTTTTTCAAGTAACTCGTATCAAACTTTTTCGCTAATAAGCCATTAACTCCATCCTGATATTTTATTTTAAGCACTTCATCATGCGATATAGTTTCAGGGCTGATGTTGTACTGCTGAATCAAATGAGGATAAAGCGAATTCAAGTCAAACGATACAACCCACTTATGCAGTCCAATATGAGGGTCTTTGACATATCCACCTTCAATACCCGTTGAATCACCCCTATGGCGGTTTTGTGGTACAGCAATATTCTGGTCTTTCAAGAAATTGTAGATAATAGTTTCCCAAGTCTTCACCGGAGAAAAAACATCTTCAAAATTAATTTTAGACTCATAAGCTATAGTTATGATTAAATCCAATAGCTTCATCTTATCATCAAGTTTCTTTACAATCTCAACGTCCTTAATATTGTATTCGATAAACTTTTGATAATCAGTTTTATATAAATCATAACCTTGCATCTGCTCATCTGTAACCTTACCCATACCAAGCTCAACCTGACCAATATAATCCAAGCGATACGATTCCCGAACTTTATAAGTATATTTTTTATAGAGTTCAATATAATCTAATGTAGATACGCCAACGATAGTATAATACATATTATCCCTGCCAGCAATAACTACATTTCTATCGTCAACCTTCTTTATCGGGGAAAGTAGCTTGTAATCCAATTCAAGATATTTTAACCTATTTACAATATAGGGAATATCAAAAAACTTACAATTCCAGCCAGTAACAATATGAGGCGGATTATCTCTCCACCAACCTAAGAAGAGCTCCATCATTTCTTCTTCATTGTCTGAACGAAAATATTTAATTGTTTTTTCGGGATCGTTTGGCGTGTATTCACCAGTTCCAAAAACATAATAAACATCATTGATACTGTTATGAACGGTCAATGATGTTATAGCTGAGTTGGCTAACCTAATATCAGGAAAACCGTCATCGGATGCAACTTCTATATCAATGGTATAAATTGATATTTTAGAAGCATCCCACTGAACATCGTCAGCATATTCTTTAGATAGATATTGAAACACATAGCTTTTATTACCGTAAATACGAAAATTACTTACATTACCGTATCGGTCAACAAATTCTCTGCATTCCTTTATTGAGCCGAACGTAACATCGCCCAATGGTTTATTATCTAAGCTTTTGAATGTGGCTTTTTCTTTTGGTGCTGGAACATATAAGGTTGGCTTGAAGTTTATAGTCTCAGAATATTCCTCACCTTTATTATCTATTTCACGAACATAAATCTTATTAAAGACTTGGCTAACATAAGTATAGAATTTCATAGTATATATATTATATCAAAAGAGGGTTCATAATACAAGGAAGAATTTATGAGATTAAACCCCCTGTATCAGTAGGCATAACAAGGCCAGATCCATATATACGATTATATTCATTAACAATAGTAGTGCTAGGATTAGCTACAATATTTATTACGGATTCTTTCAGCGTGAATTCCTTATCTTCAGAATATGGTAGCCATGGTTGGAATGCTATCTGTTCTTTGCTCACGGGAATCATTACAACTGGATTTTTTATTACACCTGTTTCTGCATCAAACTCTCCTATGAGTTCTTCACCGCTTGTCAACTTCACAATCTTTACATCCATTATCTTTCTCCTTATCATTATCAATTTTATTTTCTATACGTCTATCTAACATATTACCGATAACACCTGCAGCTGCATTAGCAGCAAGCTCACCGATAGAGGCACAACCTACTTGTAAAAACACTATGAAAAAAAACAATGTCTTCATAATGCAAAATCGTCATCTATTTCAAATGATTTATCTTTAGGTTCTTTGGATGTTCTTATACCAACATTACCAATTGTATATTTAGCTTGCAAATCCCATTCAGATTTTTCACTGAACGGTAGAATTTTCATCTGTCGGATTGAAGTAGTTGGCTGTGCTTTTTCTGGAGTGACAATCTCAACTAAATCCCATTCGTGTAAAAGATTTACAACTGTATTTCTTCTTTCTAAATCGTTCTCTGAAATATTAGTAGATTTACCGTCAAGAGCAAATAACTCTTTAAAGTGAACAATATAATATTTTCCCTGCTTGTGGAGTATATGGCAAGATTGAAATAACTTCTTTTCTCTTCGTGAAGCTATACCAATTCGTGTGAGGGTTTCTTTAACTTTTAAAAAATCATCGTCTTCTTTCAGACGAACTTCAATCATATCTTCAATAGACCATTTTACATTTTCAACATTCATCTCATACCCCTTTCAATTCAAATAAGCATTATATAGTCATTTTTATAACTATACGTTAATATAGTTATTTATAATATTATGAAACACCACCTTTAAACAGTTTAGCTTTGATATTTATAATATCTTTGTCAGATAAAACTGACAAAGCAGTAATACTTTTACTAGTACTGTACTTATAATATTCCTTTACAACTTCCATATTTTCATACTTCTTACCTTTGACCCAATACTTCTTTGATCTTTTTTTCTTCGGAACTGCTGAATTGATAAAATCATAATGACCCTTATCACTTATATCAGGGTAACGGTTAAGTTCATTGATATAATGAATCAGGTCATTGTGATAGGACAACGTGCGGTTAAGTAAAAACTGCTTGTAATCCTTTCTCTCAGGTATATCAGAATCATATTTATCCTTAGTAATCAAATCGTGCGCATACTCAAATGGATTCATTTATCATTCCTCTTCTGGTGGTGGCTCATCAACATGCCAAGGTTTCCAATGTGCCTTCAATGTTTTATCATACGGGCTCCAATCAATACCTTTAAGATAATTCAAAGCAGGTTGCTTCTTTTTCTTTTTCATCTTTCCTGATGGTCGTGTTTCCATCTTATTTAATTCATCTAAACTATTTTCCTGATCTTCCATCATAGCTTCCCATTTAGCATCACTGGCACCAAAATCTCTACCATACTTCTTATGAAAATCTTCTTCATCTTTCATATCCTTCCTTAACTTTCTCTTTTCTTCTTCAGCACTGTCTAGGAATGAATCCTTATACTTACTCATTCGTTTACGAAACTCTTCAACTCTATTATGCTTCGCTTCATCTTCTTTCTCATCGCGGTTTTCATCAATCACGTTTCGCTTTTCAACGATTTGTTGTTTGATTGAATCGGGCATATTATCCCACTTCCTCATCAACGTCATATTAAGATTATGAAATATACGATTATATAAATCTTGATTTTCCAAAGCAGATGCTAATGCTAATACCAATGAAAAGGTTTTATTTAAATCTTCTATATCACCTACATATCCATCGTCAGCATTTTCCAAGTCATGGCTCACTAAATCCACTGTACCATCAGCACGAACTACCAAAGCACTATCATCAACAGTAAGCTTGATGCTAAGATTTCCATCCTTGTCAAACTTAGCATCGCCTAACTGATTTAATGGTTTTGGTTTTCCTATTAGTTCTGATTTCTTTTCCTCTCTAGCCCATTCACTAGGACTGCGAGGTTTCCTCGGTTTATCTGGTTTATCTTGGTCTTCCATTGATTTACCCCCTTTACATAATTTATTTATAACTCTCAAAAGGTGTCTCATAAAAATATTCACATCCTCATCTTGAGTTCTGAAAACCTGCTAGTATCATGCCAAGGAAATAAAATATTTTTGTATACTTGTTCGTATTTATAAAATACTTCATTTTCATTCTTACAACCAAAGAATGAAAAAAATGTATAATCAGGATTATTAATAAACTCTGGCAACTGTTTAATAGCACTAAATTGATTACCAGAAGCATACACCGTATCAACTACAATTAGTCTAGGAAATAAAGGACAATTAGCTGGTCTTATGCTCGTATCGTTTGTAAGATTTATCAACCAGTTAGCATCATTATCTTCTGCCGTAACAATACTCAAAGGACACTTCAAAGCATTACTGATATGAACCGCTGCAGGTAAACCATCACTATACACCCCTACAACATGGGGGTTCTTGACTAGTCTATAATTATCTACAAAGTCCGATACATCATCGTAGTATTCATCATAGTAATATTTATGTATATTCATAAAACATTCTTGTTTGTAAGGTTTAACATCTTTGCCAAAACAACCAACTGCTGTGATAACATTTTAACTTCTGGTGATTTTGACTCCAAATCCATTATATGATCTTTAGAAATCATACTTGTTAATAGATGTGAAAAATCAGCTCTCTCTTTAACCCATTCATTTATCGGGGTTTCTGGTTCAAAAAATCTCTTTCCGCCAATCAGCTTAGCTTCATCATAGTACTTTATAAAATCTACCAATATGCTCCTGATAAGCCCAGACCGTGAAGTTTTCAATTCAAGAGCTATTGAAGCCAACCTCTTAACGATTTGATGCGACATCCTATACTTGCCAAGTCTAACACTTTTACCTTTTTCTTCAAATTCATCAATGAACAATTCATTATCTTGCACTTTATCTACATTCTTAATACCTCTCTGCCCCGTCTTATTTCTTTTTAATTTACCTTCCATAATATCTCCTATAGAAAATCACTATTCATCATAAGTTCAGTTAAACAAGCAACCATATTAATTTCTTGATCTGCAACAAAAGCAGACTTGTAAGAATAATCAGCTATAGTTAATACAGCTTGTGGAATACTACCTTTATTTATTTTTACAAACAAGGAGTCATATACTTGACGGTACAGCCTCACATGGTCATTATCAATATTTTGTGCAACCCACTTACGCATCTTAGTAAAATCTTTATGCTTTAAAAAATTCATCAACTCATTAAAGTTTTCATTTGATGAAGATGTTAAAACACTAGCATCAATAGTGCCACCTATGGAATGCTTTTGTAATTCATTCAACACCCTACGAAAATCAGGAAAGAACTTTACAACCAGCTGTGCAACAACATCTGGTTTATACTTGACCCCTTCACCGTCCAATATACCTAGTACTGCAGCCGAGAACTTCTGAGCAAGTTCAGGCTTCTCTTCTTTTGGAATCTGGAAATCCACAACAGAACATCGTGAATGGAGTGCTGGTATAATTCTATTTTTGTAATTACAAGTAAAAATGAAACGACAATTATTTGAAAACTGTTCTATCAAACCTCTCATTGCAGGTTGTACAGAGTCCTTATTCATATAATCTGCTTCATCAATTATAACAACCTTATTGCCGCCGGAAAGACTTACGGTTGAAGCATAACTACTTATAGTAGTTCTAAGGGTGTCTATCATACGCCCCTCGTCACTTCCGTTTATCATCAACCAATCACATTTGAGCTGGCTGCATAATGCTTTAGCAACCGTAGTCTTTCCGACGCCCGATGTACCGAATAATAAGAGATTCGGCAACTCCCCCGAATCAACAATAGACTGAAAAATATCTTTTGTCGATTTAGGTAAAATACAATCATCAATTACATCTGGCCTATACTTCTCAACCCATAATATATTATCTTTCATCACAACCCTTTCTTAAATAAAGTTAGGCCCCACTGTCCAGCATACTATCGAATAACGAACACCCCTTGTAACAGGGGTTACTCTATGCCAATCTCTGCTATCAAAAACAATAACAGTTCCGACTGACTTTATAACTTGTTCTGCATCATGGTCTTCATCTTCATAAGGTTTATTACCATTAAAGAATTGTAACAATCCACCATCATATGTTGTATCATCTGTTAAAGAAAAAGTTAAAGACAACTTTCTATTCTCTTGAGATAAATCCTGTGCTGATGCATCTTGATGCCAATCATAATGCCCACCGTCCTGATAACGTGCAAACTGAATAGGCTGAAAATAACCTAAGTTGTATTTGAAATGTTCAGCATTGGCTTGTCTGATAAAACCCCATATTAACTCATTCATCTCCTTATCTTTATCTGTTATCCAACTAACAGCGGTCTTTCTAGTTTTATGATCTATCCTCATCCTTTCATCATTATCAACATCATTAAATGTAGAAGCAAACCCTGATTTCACAACAGATGCATCTTCAAAATTTGAATTCCTCAAACAATACTCTAAAAGTCTTTTACATTCCTTTTTCGGTATTGCTTGAGGAAATATATAAAACCTATGAAACGACATTCCTACTCGCCGTAGTCGCTATTTGCTTCCAAGGCAATCCAATATTCCAAATCCATATTACTATCTTTATTCTTGAAATGAGAAATACCATTCGCAATAGTAACATCATAATCAGCTGGAATAATTTTCAAATTATCTTTCTTGAAAACAATATTGAATTTCTTCGTTGCACCATCGCCGACCTTAACAGAATAATCATTTGAAGTATCATTATTCTTATTTGTTGCATACAAATAAAGCCCCTGTGACTTAGGACAACTCTTCAATCCAATATCTACAAGTTTAAGAACATTAGCCTTTTTCATAATATCCTCAAGCACAGAGTTTTTCAACTCAAACTTGATATCACTCTCAGGCATAGTAACACCCTTTTCTGGGGGAGTTACTACCAATGATGGTTCTGCATAAAAGTAATTACCCTTACCATCATTATCCTTTAATGTCATAGATGCATCATTAAACTCAAAATCAGGCTCAGACATAGTAGAATGAAATCCAATGAATGTAGGCAAATCATAGATTGCAAAATCCTTTGGAAAGTTTTCTTTCACTACTGCTCTTGAAAGAATATTCTTCAATGCGGAAATAGTTTTAAGTTCATTTCCTTCTTTAATAACGATAGACTGATTAATCTCAGAATAGTTTTTCAATACTTCCATAGTGCTTTTACTAATTTTCATTAGGTACTCCCTCTTCAATAGTTACATTACCAACAATTTGACCATCACGAACATCGAGCATTTGTTTTTCTATAGCATTATTTAATATTTCTGGTGCTTGTTCTGGTGTTGCTTTAGCATTAGTTAAAATCTTAGCAGCATCATTAGGATTTTTAGGGTCTAATGTTATTTTTTCAGACTCATTTTTTTTCATATTTTCTTGTTCTTCTGGTGTTGCATCCTGATATGCCATTGTTTGTTCAACTGGTAAATCAGGTTCTCTATGAGCTGAAAACTGTTTAGTTGATACTACCTTTGCTCCAGCCATCATCTTTTCCCGTTGCTTTAATACTTTAGGGTCTTGAACTACAGCTGCATATTTTTCTAATTGTGCTTCCTCTCTTTTTTGTTTATCATGCTCTTCTTTCGTAACATTCGGCTTAAATACTGGTGACTTCATAGTTACTGCACCAGACGCAGATTCCATAGTTACTGCACCAGACGCTGAATCACGTTCTGCTATCAATCTATTTTTCTCAGCTTCAACTTCCATCGTTTTCAAATCAGACTGTGCATCTGGGCCGAAAAACCCTTCCCTTACACAATTTTTAAAATTATGAACCAAATGATTCAATACTTCCTGATCTTTCTTTGCCCATACTGCTGCAAACAAAATAATAGGAGAAATCATTCCCTTATCATCCATCAAGGGCTTATCATTCACACCTGCCATTTCAATCGAGCCATTAGACTTAATCATAAGAGCAGAATCACCCTTTCTCAACTTCAACATCTCTCTAGCCATAATCACCATCCTTTATTAATGTTTATATTTCCTCGATTTCTACCTTTACCAAAGCCTATATTAAAATCTATACTTCCATTTCTTCTATTCCTATAAGCAGGAATATGCGGAACACGACAACCAACTTCACAGCCACTTGCTCTCATAGAATTAATTTCCCTTTCCATAAGGTCTGCCATTCTATCAGATTCCCTCTGCTGTCTATTATCTAACTCCTCATTTAAGTATTTATAACGCTTTTCACGCTCTACCTTTTGTTGATTTTGTATAGTATCTTTAAAGGATACATTTATTAAATCAAAATTACTAAAAAGTTTATTCCCTAGATTGTAAGTAAAATATTTTTCAAATGTTTTAATATCAGGAATAGCTTTAATGAATATATTGTTATTATCATTTAAAACTTTTTCTATAGAAGCTTTAGTTTCGCAACCATTACTCTTACAGATAACCCTATCAACATGATGCTTATAAACACTATAAAATTTAACTGGAAAATTATCAATCCCTCTACCCTGAAAGGTAGCTCTAACATTTAAAGAAATGTTTTTATCATCAACCGAACTGCTTACTTTTTCCAATTGGATATGCTCAACAATGTTTTGGATTTTCTCCTTAAATAAAAGATTGTAGTTAGTTTCTATATCTTTACTATTAGGTTCTATTATAACACTTTTATAGGTCTGAATGTAAGGAAGAAGTTTAGAACTTTCAACATACCCATCATAGTAATATACCAGTGCTTTAATAATTTTACCATTGTTATAAAATGTATCTGCTTGTCTTAGAGTCAAATTATTCTTTGCAACAATATTGTTAATCATTTCAGATAAAGTATCTAAGACGAACTGGCGTTTAATAACCACTAAAGAATAAAAGATTTCTTTATCTTCATCATACCACCCATCTTTAATCTGCGAACCTTCTAAGAGAAAATCACTCTCCGAACTAATAGAAGCCTCGGAGAATGATTTATCAGTGCTATGATAATCTTTAATAGTGGAATTAACTTTTACTCTTATACTCTTAATCAATTCTGCTCTAGCAGATTCACTTGCAGAAACAGTATTATTCTTAGAGTATCCAACACCCATTAGGTATTGAGAAGGATCGTATAATGAATGACCCCTTCCCAACACCCAATCCGGCGTTGGGGATGCTTCAACAATTGAGACAACAAAAAACACCATAAATGTAAGTAAATATCGCATAATCAATTCCTATTATAGATTAACAGTCTGATGAACCAAAACAATCACCATTTGCCAATTTTCGTGCTTCCTCTTCCATTTCATCATGGAGTTTTTCTGCACGTTCTTTAATATCCACTTGCAACTTTTCAGGCAACTCTTGAAAAGACTCATTGGCTTCTACGTTTCCCTGAAATGCATCATAATCCAATCGTGCAAGAGATAGAAATTCACGGCGTTCTGGAATTTCAAAATGGTCAACAATCACAACTCCTCGCAGGGTTTGTGATACAACCACTTTCAATGCAGCTTCTGCATTCTGCTCTTCGGTTGAATTTGCAAAACTTCCAGCAGTAGTATGTGCTTGATAATCCTTAGTCAAAGAACTGATATAGAACTCAAACACTTTTGCCAAATCACCACGAGCACGGTCATCTGCAACCGTTCTTTGTAGTGAATAGTTTTTAATACCAGTTGCAGATCCAACACCATAGAATGCTTTACCTCTTGCATCAGTAAATGCACCGCCACCTCTCAATACCCAATCAGGTGCTTTATATTCTGCAAGTGCTTTAGGTGCATCTGGAATAGTAGGTATACTTGAACAAGCAGTACTCAAAAACAACATAGTAATCATAATATAATTTTTCATTGTAAAATCTCCATTTCATCAAACATTAATTGTTTTTTTCTTCTAAATGCTTCATTCATTTTAAAAGTAAAATTTCTACTTCTTTGAATAATGAGCTGAATCTCTTTATCATATTCTACTTTAGAAACCCTGCCCGTATTATATCGGGAACATAATTCTTGATATTCAGCAACCATGTATTGAAGATTATCTCTCCAAACAACACCCGATTGACTGCCGAATGTGACCTCTGGGCCAACACCCCAAAAGAGGCCACCTGCCTTAAAACCTAGAGTAATACTATCAGTTTCATATTTCATAATGTCACAATCCTGTTTTTCATCTGCATATACAGGATTGTGACATAAGAATATTAATATGTATATTATCTTTTTCATTAGTATACATTTTCATCTTCGTTAGTTTCTTCTTCAATAGTAACTCCTGCTTCCGCAGAAATATCCTCAAAGGATGCTCCAGCATCAACCTTAGTATAAAGGTCAGCAAAAGAATCCCTTGTTTCATCGTCAAACCTTTCCAAACATAATGAGATGGCTTTCATCTTATTATTAAAGATTGAAAAAGTTTTCGTGATATCAATTAATCGTCTGGTTGTAACGATATCGTCAACAGCACCTTCTTTGAAGGAACGGCGGATAACGTCTGCCCACTTGACTAATTTAGAAACAAAGTCATCTTCGCTGATCTCATACTTTGCAAACTGCTTTTTGAGAATCTTTTCCTCAAAAGAGGTTGAAGGATATTCTTGATAAAAGGTTGCTGAGAACCTATCAAGAAATGCTTCATTCAAAATATTAGTTCCCATGAAACGTCCATCAGAAGAACCTTTTCCCTTAGTGTTAGCAGTTGCAACAATATTGAAACCGGCAGCAGGATAAACAACCTCATTAATCTTTTTCAGATAAATTGGTTGTCCTTCCATTATAGGTTGAAGACACATGATTTTATGAGAAGCTAAGTCAACTTCATCAATCAATGCAATCGCACCAGTTTTCATTGCGACAACCAGTGGGCCATCCTGCCAAACGGTTTCACCATTTACTAAACGAAAGCCACCCAACAAATCATCTTCATCAGTTTCAACGGTAATATTAACCCTTACCATGTCACGCTTCAATTTAGCACAAACTTCACGAATCATAGAAGTTTTTCCGTTTCCTGATAATCCAGTTACAAAAATCGGATAGAAAACTTTGCTTTCCAGAATCGTTTTAATATCTTTGAAATGACCCCATGCTACATATTGTGGGTCTTTTTTAGGTATAAGATTTACAACCGTATTGGTAGCAGTCTTAACTTTAAATTCTACAGTAGATACTTCTTTTTCTTTTTCTTCACGCACCCAATCGCTTGGAGAACGCAAAGATGAAGTACTTGAATTATCAAATTCATTTACTAAAACTTCTTTTTTTTCGGAAATGATATCCCAATCTTTTTTGATTGTTTTCTTAACTTCTTTTTTTGCAACTTCTTTTTTTACTTTAACTTCTGATTGACTTCCGCATCTATCTTTGAAAGTATAAACATCTTTTTCATCAGTAGAACAGTATTTTTTGAGAAGCTGACTTAATCCCTGCCATTTTCCTTTATCTAATCCAGAAGAAACAACAGCATCTTTAGCTTGTTCTTTAGTAAAGGTATCATCACCAAAAAGTTTATCAATTTCTGCTTTAAAAGTACTTCTTAAATCACTGATTGTCATATCTACTTTTTTCATAATATAAACTCCATTAAATTATTGTTTCTCAATTGTTAAGTATATTATCTCATATTTAACTGGATAAGTCAAGGAAAAAGTGCCTAAAAGATGGTCTGTAAGCCATTGATTCTAAAGGGTTTATAATTTAGTTTGTAACTCCTTATTTTACAATAACTTACAGAAGGGCATAGGATTCGATTTAAGAGGGTTTTATTAGAAAGACATACCAAAGTATACCCCAATCGGTAAAACCCCCTTAAATCGTCTTACATCCCTGCTGTAATCAGGTCAATAAACTTGGAAAGGATAACCCGACTATTTTTGAACTCATTATTTTTAGAACTAAAAACAGTGGCCAATTTTCGGTTAGTCATTTTATCATCCATTTCTACAGGTTTGATATTTTTAGGAGCATTTGAAATAACATAATACTCATCGTAACCCATTTCTTTTTTGACGAAATAACCATCCTTTTTAGATTTCTTCAACCATTCAGCTGTATTTTCCACTTGCAAGTTACCTCGATATATATGGTTCATCATTTGATATTTTTTACCATAATTAATATCGAGGAAAAATCCAATTACATTACAACCAAGTCTATCTTTTAAAATCTCAAAGAAAATAGGAGTAATATTATTCCTACGATATTTGCTAACAGGATAGTTTTTTTTCATTTTCTTATCTTGAATAACAACATTTCTAGTTTTATTATAATCAATATTAGGTCTTGTAGAATCGTCACCGACATGATTTCTGTGAAATTGATTATTGCCGTCACCGTCCGTTATCCAAACAGCATGAACCTCTTGAAGATTATTCTTTTTCTGAAAATCACGAATAACGTGTTCAGCAAAAAGGATTGAACCATTCAGAGGAGTATAGCCCAACCTATCTTCTTCTGGAATTGGGTAATGCTGATAACCACCCTGAAATGCATCTGTAATAACACAAATCTTCAACATTGCATCATTCAATTCACGAGCATTCATTCTACTTGAAAAATAGTTTCTCAAAGTAATACCAGAATCACAAACAATATCACCATGCTTATAGATGAATGTTTTTTGTTTACTTCCTTCACTGCTTGAATAAACATCAGTGAAACTATAAACCTCAAAAGGAATATTAACTTTTCTGCAAAACAAAACAAACTCAATAAGTTGTTTTACGCAACCCTGTAATTGAGTTGACATTGAACCAGACCAATCAATAAACATAACCAGACCATGATTCTTACCTTCAGGCATTCTGGTATTTTTCTTGAAAACGTCTTCATTATATTTTGCAGAAAACATTTTGTTAGTATCAAGAACACCCGTTTTAGCAAAAGAAGTTCTCTTATAAACATCAGCAGACTTCTTTCTTTCAAACTCCATTGCCATGTGATTGACATTCTTAATAGAACCTTTTTTGATTGCAGCTAAAGTCTTTTTAGAATTTTCAACGATAGTCTTAGTCATAAGATCAAAGTCAGCAACTGAATGATACCAACCATAATGAGCAGTTGCTTGCCCTGCTGCTTTATTTTTCTCATACGCATCAACACTATAAAAATTATCAATATTCTTATAGACAACTTTATAGTCAATCAAGTTATCATAACGAACCTTTTCAGGTATGGTGTAATATTCGTTAACAACATCAACATCAGCTAGTTCACTTACATTATTTTCAAAGTTATCATAAGTTTTTGATTTAAGATCATCATTTAAGAATTCATCTCTATCTTCGTCTTCATAATCAGGTGAACCATTAGATGAGGTGCTTCGAACTTTTTCAGTTTCATCGTCCATAACATCATTATCTTCTTCTTCCTCTTCTTCATCAGAATCTTCATATTTTCCAGAAGTTTTTTCAGAATCTTCCTCTTCACTTGTTTCTGAATCATTAGAAGGATTTTCAGTTCCATCAGCTTCACCTTCGCCTGAATCTTCCATCGTAAAAGAATCTTCAGGAAAGAAATCTAAAGAATCTTCTTCTTCACGGTTTTCTTTAATATACTCACAAATCTCAACACAGATTTCTTCAACTTCGGAAAACTTCGTGATAGCTTCAATCCTATCAACAAAAGATTGCTCAATATCATTGAACTCAAACATACCAGAAACAGCACTTGGCACTTTGAAATGAAGATTGATTTTATCAAGAAAATTAACCCTTGTAACATCCATCCTTGAAAGACCGAAAAAGTCTTTTTCTATTAAATGCTTGTATCCAGCATAAAACTGTTTTACAAGGCCGGGATAACGTCTTTTCATCAAAGATTCAATTCGAGCATCTTCAACTACGTTTACACAATCCTTTGAAGTTTTTTGGATAATATTAGACAGGATATCGTCTTTATGTGGAGTGTAAAGAGCATGACCAACTTCATGGCCTACCAAAAGGTCATAAAGGTGATTGGGCATTTCTTTCCATGTGGGCAATACAAGACATCTATTTTTAACATCGAACATAGCAGTTTTAACTTCCCTATGCTCAACGTCAATATCTTCCATTGCGAGGAGTTTTGCTAACTTAGTTTTTGACTCAATTTTTACCATAATATATAATCTCCGTTTCTCAATTGTTAAGTATATTATCTCATATTTCAGGCATTAAGTCAAGGAAAAAGTGCATCTTTTTTCAATAAATCTACTATGTCGTAAGCCCTTGTAAATAAAGGAGTTAGAGGGATTTCTCCATAACTCCTTATAATACAAGGGTTTAGGGGATTTACCAAGAATCTATAGGTATTTTGGGCCCAAATGAGGGTTTTCTGGATTTACTTCTAAAGGTTGCATTAAACTTATCAGGCTCTTTATACCAAACGGGCTTAAATCTGGTAATCTTAACACCATCTTCCATATATACCTTTTCAACCCAATCGTCACCATCTTCATAAGTTACTTCTTCATAGTCCATAAGACCCTTTCGGTTATGTGATATTGATCTGCTTAGGTTTATCGGCTTCACGTTTTGGCAGAACGATAGACAGAATACCATCTTCCATTTCAGCTGTGATTTTATCAGCATCAACTGCTTGAGGAAAATTCTTAAAAGATTGTTCAGATTCTACACCATAGAATCCTTGATCCTTTTTAGGAATTTCTTTGTTGCATTTGATGGTCAAAATATCCTTCTTAAATGTAAGTTCGATATCTTCCTTTTTCAAGCCGGGCATTACAATATCAAGTTTATATTCATTATTATCTTCATCCCATCGGTAAGCATTACCAGATCGGCTAACCCTTGTTTTTGTTACGGGTTCATTACTATATATATACTTGTTAAATGCGTCAAAGTCCATCCATGATGGAAGTGGGTTTCCTATTGGAAAGTCTGATTGTGTAAAAAGTGGTGAATAAGTCATTTTGTACTCCTTTGTTAGAAATTATTATTGTTATACTATATAATAACATCTAAAATTGAAATGTCAAGGTGTTTGCCAAAAAAAAGTTATCCTTCCTGTACATCTAGCTCTTGTATCTTCTTTTTTACAGGGAGACATATCTGGTTCTGGAAGCCAACCATAAGGGTCAGCTATAAACATTATAGCACAACTAAATGCTAGAGTAATCCAAAGCATCTTTCTCAAAGTCCATTTCATTTATTACCCTTCCATTCCTTAAAAATATTCTTTGCTACAAACATTAAATTTTTATATTCTCTCAATCGTCTTAGAGTATATGGAAGCCATTTAGTTCCAAACGGAACATATAGTCTAACCCTATAATCCTCATCTTTCATTTTTTTACTTAAATCTCTTCGGATGCCATAAAGGAATTCAAAGTCACAATCCTCTTTTTTTATTTTGAAAGCACCCATATTTTTAGTAATTTCGTTTAGTATATCCTCATCATGTGTTCCTATAGCTGAAATAACTTTGTTTTTATCTCCCATGTGATAATAGGTTCTACACCTATCAGACAAAATCGTAAATGCATATTGTATGAATAGTTTTCTTATTTGTTCTTGGTTTTGATATGCCTTAAGTATATCCTCTTTATAAGCACCTTTAACTAATCTGATTGATATATTTTCAACCATCAGTTTAGCTATATCACTTTTTGTCCTAAACATATTTGTCTGAATTGCTACACCTACATTTTTATATTTCTTATTCAAATATAAACACAAATCAATTGTATCTTGTATCAAAGAGCTGTCTTCCATATCCAAACGAATATTCATACAAAAGACATTTGCTTTATATGCAAGTTTACTCATAAGGTCATAACAGTATTCTTTGTCAAATCTTAAACCCAACTGTGAAGGTTTAATTGACAATTCTATACCATCCTGTTTCCATGGCGTACTTGTATAGTAATCAATAATATCACAATATTGTATAAAGGCATTTAGACAATCATCACGTTCCGTACTAAGTTCACCCAAGTAGTCTATTGATACTTTATAACCCTCACTTAAAAGTTGTGCTACAACTGGTTTTGCAGAATCAAAATCGTATCCAGCTATAAATCGTTTAGCTAACGGATAGAACAATTTCATTTTTCTTCCTCTTTAGGTTTAGGTTTCTTACTACTATATCCATCTTTGTACCAGCCATCACCTTTCAATTGAAAGGATGATAAATCTATAATGCGTTCACACTTATCATTACAAATAGGACAAACTAGCTTGATATCTCTTTGTTCTATACTTCTTATATTTTCATAAACCTCATTACATTTCACACAATGATAACTATATAATGGCATTTTTAATCCCTCGGAACAAAATTGTATTGTCTAACCTCTGTATAACAACCAGCATATTTTATTCCTTTATATTGTTGATTAAATAGTATAGAGTTTAATAAACATTCGTCTATTGAACCCTCATATACACGTTTCTCAGCTGATAAATCGGATAAGGTTAATATCCACATAATAACTAAGAGCTTCATCTGGATTCCATAGTTGTAAAGTTTTTAACTTTCTCTACTGTAATTTTAGCTGGAAACTTATCGTCAAGCACATCAAGTTTATGTGAAATGATAAACAAGTTTGTCTTATCTAACAGGTGAAACAATTTCATCAAATCATCAACACCTGCTTGATCTAAACTTGCATCGAATACTTCATCAAGTATTAACAGGTTGACGTTTACAGAATTACGCATGGCTGCAATGTATCTCCATGTCAACAACAATGCAATATCAATTCTCTTTTTCTCACCCTCTGAAAATGAGTAGTAAGAGAAATCATCTCTGTGCCTACTCTTAATGGTTTCTTGGAAGTTCTCATCCAGCTGAAAGTTCACAAAGAAATCCATATCCTTTAGATACATATTTACATGATTATTTATGACAGGTAAATACTTGCGTACAATTCGTGTCTTAATACCCTTATCATTTAATATAGTCCCAAGAATATCATAATATTTTTTCTGCTCTACATACTGCATCCTAGTAGCTTTCGTTTCCACTAATTCCTTTGTTAGAAAATCATGTTTGACAACATCAACCTCTTGATCCTTTTTGTTTAACTCTTCATTCAAATGTGTAATAAATTTATTATGTGATTTGATATAAGTGTTTTTTGATCTGATTTCAATTTCTTCAGCTTGTATCTTTTTATTACAAGCTGAAATCTCTTCAAGTCTCAAGCATACCTTATTAATCTCACTCTCAAGTTTAACCAGGCCATCATCCATTTCATCTAAATCGTCTGATAAATCTCCGAGCTTATTCTTTTTAAACTCCTCATTAATATCCTGTTCACAAGTAGGACAGTTTTCATTATTCTCAAAGAATCTTTTGTCCTTATGGAGTTTCTTCAGGTTCTTATTTATTTGAGAACGGTACTTATCCATTTCCCTACTCTTAGTATAGCTAGTTTTTTCATCTGCAATAGAACTCATTAATGACATTACAAGGTCTTGGTGTTTCTCTACTTCTTCATTGAGTTTTATAATTTCTTTTTGGGTTTCTTCAATCTTATCTAAATCTGATTTTCGTTTAGTATCAGTTTTTGCTTGCATCTCTTCAAGATGTTTTTGATGCAAATTGATTTTCTCTTGAATTAATTTAATAGAATATTCTAGTTCAGTCATTTCTTCTTTCAATGAAGCTGAACGGTCTTTGAGCAAATTCTTCATAACAGAGAAAATACCAATATCAAGAATATCCTCAATAATAACTCTTCGGTCATTAGCTGACAACTGCATGAATGGAACAAACGATGCTGAACCCAATACAACAATCTGTGTAAAGGATTTGAAGTTTAGTTTCAAAACTTTATCTTCAAGATACTTCTGGTAATCAGTACTCTTAGCATCCTGATTAATGATATTACCATTACTATATATTTCAAATAGAGCTGGTTTAATACCTCTGCGTATTTTCCATTCTATCTGACCTATAGAAAACTCAATCTCTGTAACAAGTTCTTTCTCATTAACAGTATTCATCAACTGGCCTTTATTGATTTTCTTAAAAGGTTTCCCGAATAAAGAAAAGGTGATGGCATCAATCAATGTTGACTTACCAGCACCGTTCTTACCAACAATCAATGTCATTGGTTCTTTATCAAGTTGTACTTCTAAAAATGTATTACCAGTTGCAAGAAAGTTTTTCCATCTAACAGTTTTTAACTTTATCATTCAGTAGTATCCACATTAAGGGCTTCATCATAAATAACTTGTAGCAACTTTTTAATCTTTGGCTTCTCTTCTTCTACTTTCATACCGTCAACATACTCTTCAAGAAATGCTGATGTATTACCAACCTCTACATCAGCTTCATCGTCTTCATTATATCTCATAGTGTATTCTGATAAATCTTCAAGTATAGTCAAATCAGTTAAATCTGACTTGTATAGTCTATCAACAAAATCTTCAAACTGTGGAAGATTTTCTTTATTCTCTACAATCAGCTTGACAATCTTACTCTTGTAATAACCAGTATCTATCTTTGAATAATCTGTATTGCTGTCATCATAATATATTTTCTCAAACAACCTGAATCTGTTACGAATATATTCTAGCTCTCTGGTTTCTGTATCCAATATATGAAAACCTCTAGGGTCATCATAATCATTCCAAGTGATTTCATAAGGAGCACCAAGATAATGAATATTTCCTTTGCTGGACTTATGATGATAATGACCAGAGCATACTACTTCATATCCACCAAAGGTTTTAACATCTAAACCCTCTTCATTATTATATCCTTTATGCATTGCAAACCCATTAATTTCTAAATGGCCGAGTGCTATTTGTGATTTGGAATCTTTAATGAAACTCATAGTCTCATCATAGTTCTCTACATTAATCCAAGGAATCAAATCAATATCAGTATCGCCAACATGAATAGTTTGAGGTGATGGGTATGTGCTGACGTTTTCATAATGTCCGTAAAGTAAATCAGAGCTATTAACACTATTGGTATTTCTGTAATAGGTAGAATGATTACCGACAATAGAATGCAATGTAATATTATGCTCTAAGAATACATCAAAATAAAACTGACGCACTTGATTGAGTGTATTAAAGTTTACAAACTTCCGTCTATCAAACGTATCGCCTAAGTCAATAACAGTATCTATTTTATTTTCAGACAAATAAGGAAAAAACTGTTCCCGATAAAATGTCTCAATATAATTAGAAAAGTTCTGACTGTCCTGTTTTCCCCCAAAATGCTGATCGGTTATCAACGCTATTTTCATACCTTTTATCCCATTTAAAATTACATCTACTACATTCAAATTCTTGTAGTACTGTGCCATCATCTAATCTTGATACTGTAAATCCACAATTCTTAAAAAAATGATCTGGTTCAAACTGCCTACATCTGGAACACTCCTCGAAACCTAATACATCATATTCCATCGAAATTCCTTATTTGATTAAATACAGTTTATCATATACATCTTAACAATACAAGGAAAAACGTAAACTACCTAAAATAGAGCTCTAAATTGGGTTTAGGCTTCTTCTTCTTAGTTGGATTTACTGCATATTTCTCATGGGTTCTAAGGTAATCTACCCACTCTTTAGTAATTTTCTTATTATCCTCTCCAGCTGTATGAATTTCATTTAATATACCTTCGCGTTCAACTAGAAGGTATTTAATATGCATCAACTTTCTTTCTTTGACAATTCTCCTTACATACGCATGATGAATAATCTGTGTAAAATATGAAAAAGGATTCTTAGATTTCTCTGGATTGAAATTGTGAGCATACAACAAACAATTCTCAATGCCATCAGAAATCAAGTCATCGCGGAATGTGTAATTAATAAAATTAGGACGCATAGCTAGATGTTCACAAATCTTCAAAAAACATTCACCCATATATTCTGTAGTAGGGGGATCATTTTCATCAACTTCACGATTATCCAAAACCTTCTGCTTCCATTTTTTCATCGCTTCGAAAAACATATCATTGTCTACATAGTGTTTTCTTTTATCAGTCATTTTCCCGTACTCCCTAATCCACCTTCGCCGCGTTCAGTATCAGAAAGTTCTGCGACTTCTGTAAGAGAAGCTTTAGTAAATTCTGAAACTACCATTTGTGCTATACGATCACCTTTTTTAATTTCATATCTTCGATGGTCACTATTTTTCAGAATAACTTGTATTTCACCACGATAACCAGAATCAATAGTGCCTGGGCTGTTCAATACTGAAATACCATATTTAAACGCAAGTCCAGACCTAGACCTTATTTGTATTTCATATCCTTCTGGAATTTCTACAAACAATCCAGTATGAATTGCTTTCCAATTAAACGGTGCAATAAAATCATCGACAGCTGCACATATATCCATCCCAGCATCACCATGTTTTGCATACTTTGGTAATGGGTTTTCACTTCTATTTACCACGTTAATATTCATAATATCCTCAAAGATTAATAATTAATAACCACCAGTTGAAATAGTATAGGTTGTAAATGGCTGGGGTCTTTTATTTGTTTCAAAACAATTCACTTTATTACAAACGGTACAAGTATAATCTTGATAGTATTCAAAACCACCAAATCCTTCTGACGTATTAACTTGTGCTGTTACTTTCTTGCACCTCTCGCACTTCTTCTTCGCCGTCTTGGTATCGGTCATCGTCTTCTTCGTCCTCTATAAAAAGTTTTTTCTGTTTAAGAATATGAAGCTTTTTCTTTTCAAACTTATTTTTAACGATCTTCTTATAAGTCTTACCCATCTTTAGTTCCTTTATAAAGTTATTTCTCTAATGTTATAATCAAACTTTTCACCAGTATAGGTTTTAACTCTTTCCTTCCAATGTTTAATACCGTAATTCTGGTGCTTCTTCCATGATAAATCATCAACTATATCAAATAATATAGCCTTGTTACTTTTATCATCCAACCTCAAAACCCTGCCAATGGATTGAAGATTTCTTATCTTCCCTTTGTAGGGGTGTGAAAATATCAAGGTTTGAAGATTCTTAATATTAACACCAGTTGATAAAACACCAGACGATGCTACGATGATAGAGTTTTCAACTTCTGTTACCTGCCGAATTTTCTCTCTATCTTCCACCGATGTTTCACCAGCTATAAAGAAAATATTTCTATCTGTTTTTAATTTAGACCTTAATATTCTCTCTAATACCTTGCCATGTTTCTCTACATAATTAAATAGAATTAAAACATTACCTTTCCTAGCTAATGCTAACTCACATATAAACTCATTTCTCTTTTTACTTGAAACTATAAAGTCAATCTCTTCTGGATATGTTGCTGTTTTTAATTGTTTCTTTTCAGTATCATTATATTTTAACATCAAGCATTCAATCTTCAAATCAGATATATGCTTATCATCCATCAATTCTTTTGATGTTATTGCTTGATATGTCTTACCGAATAGTCCTTCTAATACCAGTTTATTTGTCTTAGAATCTGTTATGGTTCCAGTAGTGCCGAACCTATACTTACAGGTAGTCATTTTCTCTAGTATACCTTTAAGACTCTGTGCATTACATAGATGAGCTTCATCACCAATAACCATACCAAATTTCTTGAAGTATGGAGCACCAAGTCTAAACAATGACTGCCATGTACTAATATATATCTGCTTCTCAGCTTCTTTTTCTTTACCAGAATATATCATGTGGCATTGATCTTCAGCATTCCAATCCGGTAGTTCAGACGAATAATCTTTAAAATCATTATACATCTGTGTTACTAGATTTGTAGTAGGAACCAATATTAATATCTTATCATTCTCTATAAACTGTTGATGCCATCTAATCAACGAATAAATAACTAAACTCTTACCCGATGAAGTTGGCGATAACAGTAGAGCTCTCTCTTGTTTTACACACTGAATAAATGATGCAATCTGATATTCTCTAGGAATAATTGGTTTATTCTTACAATGCAATTTAAGAGAATCAAAGAACTCTTTAATCTCATTAACACCCATGCCAGAAAGTTTTCTGGCCTCAACTATGTCAGATTGTAATTTGTAAGAATGTTTCTCTGCCCAATCTTTTAAATATGGATAGAGTCCAAGATACATCTGCCCTGTTTGAATATTAAACAGGCGTATTTTTCCATCCCACATCTTTGCTTTAAACTTCGGATGAAACTGAAAGTTCGGAACTTTAAATGAAAAATATTCATTCAGTTCATAAGCAATATGTCTCTCGCAGGAAACCTGCAAGTATGATTCATTTAGTTTACCTACTGCAATCATCCAAGCTCACCGTTAAGAAATTTCTTCCATTTAATAGCATTACCAATATTAAACGATAAACTCATAATAGACTTAACTTGTTCTGTTAAGAGGTTTAGTTTTTCTTCCTGTACTTTTACTTTCAACAAACAAACATTCAAAGCACCATCGGCATCTAAGAATTTATCTATATCTGCTTTTAGTATATTTAAATTGAATGGTTCTTTTTCGTATACTTCGGGATCAGCTTTTCCTGTGTAATATAACCATCTATCTCTTTTGAGAACTTTAAATTCAACTTTGAAATACTCTAAAGAAAGTTTTTCTTGGTAAATTAGCTGATGGTATTTTCCGCATAACTCTGGCACGCGAAGGGATGCAATATCAATATTACATTCCTCTTTCAAGAAAGCAGAGTCCTTGTCAATCATTTCGTTAATATCATTAATTTTCATAAACTAATTATAACAAAGATTTAGTGATAATACAAGGAAGAAGTTAGGTTGTTTTTTCTATTTTGAATGAGCCTACATAAGCAAACGTAGCATCTACTACAATAGGCTCCAATGAGGTAGCAGCTACATCAAGCTCAATACTTCCTAGCGATATAGGAAATGCGTCTTTAAATGTAATGCTAAAATTTGGATTGGATTTGTTGGTCTGTAATATAAGATTCATATCAGACTTAAATGTTTCATTAATATTTGAATTAAAAGGACTATCTTTTAAGTTAAATTGATTATGTTTATCGGGAAATCCTAAAGAAATAAGCCAATCATACACTTCTAAATAATTGGATAAATCTTCGTTTACAATAAAATTCATAGTCATTTGTTCAAAAACAAGTGTGTCGCCTTCGGTTGGCATATCAGAAAGAGGCGTCACTTGCGTAAGTAATCCCAAATTGACTGCAGGTATATTTACTCTTTGACAGAAAAAATCTACATTAGGCAATCTTGTAAAGTTTGTCTGAAAGGATACAACATTTAATTGATTTATTTCTCTTGGGGTTAATGCCACTGTAATATCTCTGCGATAAGGTTAATCATAATTATAATAAATACTAATAAGCAAAAAATAATGGATTTAGTATGAGTCTGTTGAGCAGTCATATATCACCTCTATCTATTCCTACCGTTATAAATACTATTTATAACACTTTATAACTAATATGAGGCCACAATGGAAAAATATATTAGGTCATATAAGAATGTAGTTTCAGATGATTTCTGTGACAAAATTGTAGCTAAATTTGAGAAAAATCCTTCCCAGATGGAGATTATTGACAATCAAGAACGACCAACTTTCCAGCAAATAAATCTCCATAAGCACCAAGAATGGTCAAAATTTTCAACCACTCTCCAGATAACATTCCAAAAATATTTAAAAGTATATAAAGAAGACTGCGGTATTACTGAATACCATTGGCCAGAACAATATGGCTTTGAACAATACAGAATGAAAAGATATTTACCCAATGGTAAAGACCAATTTAAAGCTCATGTTGACGTACAAGATTATGCTTCTGCTAGACGTTTTCTCGTATTCTTTTTATACTGCAGCGATAATGATGCTGGAGAAACATTGTTTAGTGAAATGGGTATAAACACTAAATGTGTTAAAGGAAGCTTATTAATGTTTCCACCTTTATGGCCATATCTACATACTGGTATCAAACCAATCAATACAGCTAAATACATAATAGGAAGTTATTTACATTACATATAAGCTATATACAATAAGTAAATATATAAACAAGTTATTAGTTGAACCAACCTACATAAGAATAATAACACATTAAAAACAGCAATACAAGGAAAAACATTAAGAATATTTATAACCCTTGTTATTAAGCTTTACTCTGTTCATTAGATGCTCTTTCTCTATATCTATCTTAGATTGTCCAAAGTACTCTACAGCTAGATTTTCCTCAATCATTTGTTGATTTAGGTTTGTATCATTGACTATGAGCTCTCCTAGTATCCTTCCAAATTTACCCTTTTCATCTAAGTGTGTTCTAAGGACTATGTATGACCCTTTGGGACAATGGCCATTTATAAAATCCTTAGATATATTTCCGTAAAACTTTTCTTCTTTATCTCTTGTTCTTGACTCTGGTGTGTCGATGCCGTATAAGCGTATCGTCTGATTAGCCATTACTATGTCGAATCCTAAATCAATATCGCATTTAATTGTGTCACCGTCTACAACCTTTGTTACCTTTGCTTTATATTCATGCATAATTTAACTCCAAAAAAAAAGAGGGACAGGGAAAAAATCCCCATCCCCCTAAATTTAAACAAAACAGAAATTACATCAAGTTTGTTACATTAACTTTTCTGTAATACTGATTACCGTCAGCAGTAAGTGCACCACTGCCATTTCCAACAAACGGATTAGCAACCATACCATATCGGGTTTTAAATCCGATTTTTGGTTGGAAGGTGTTCTCTCCCATTGCACGAACCATCTGCAACGGAACATAAGGACAATAGAACATGCCAGCATCGTAAGGAGATGTACCTTTATATCCCAGTGTATAGAACTGTCCAACACCAGAAGTATAATAAGGATCAACATAAACCTTCATGCCGTTCATTGTACCAGCATAGGTTGACATTGTATCATCTGTAGAAAGAGCATGACCTGACTCCAACATACCTGCCATAGACATTGCAGATGCAACGTCAGCAGAACAGATCATAAAGTTACCTTTACCGCGTCGTGTTTCGTGTCCGATTTCATTTCGGTCACGCTCGATTTGGAACATCAAACCTTTGAACTTCTCAACAGACCATCGGCCGTTTGAATCAGTATCAAGATTAAATGTACCAGGCACTGCTGTATTGAGCTGTGCACCATCTTTGGCAATTAAGTAAATTGTACGAATAACTTCACGGTTAATCTCTTGCAAGATTTCCGTAGAAAGAATATTTGCCAATTCTGTTTCAGCATCCAAACCGTGAACTGCTTTCAAGTCCTGTGCCAACTCCGTAGAGTATTCAGCTTTCAGTGCTCGAGATTTTGCAGTTACCGCAATTTTGTCGATACTGAATGCCATCTCTGCAAATGAATTACCAGTAGCATCGCCGAGTGCTTCAGCTGTTCCAGTAGCCATACCTTCACCAACATTATGAGCAGGATCAGTGAATGGATTAACAGCACCCGTCAAACCCGTTTGACCAGTTGCAGCTTTTGCTGCCTGATTACTGTGATCTGTCTCAGCTTCATTAAACAATGCTTCTGTTGTTCTTGTTCCATCACTTCGTACATACTGTGATTTCATTGCAAAGATCAACCCCGTTGGGCCAGTCATTGGTTGAACACCAGTAACATCATATGCAATCATCTGAGGCATTGCACGACGAACTAGGGAAATCAAAATCGGATCCCAGTTATCAATCTGTGCACCAGTTTGGTTAGTAGGTGCTGCTTCTTTCAAGAAATTCTCTTGGTTTTCCAAAAGACGCAATGTTACGTCCCTTCGATATGAATCTTTAATCTCAGGAAGATCAGTGTGCTCCATTACTGGGGCCCATTTCTCCTGAATGTTTTCTGATAAATACATTTCTT
>Ga0233439_10001831_pt1 | contig 25640 bp, 21 predicted proteins | sample SI_123_September_6_FD_182713 | JGI IMG/M metagenome (GOLD analysis project Ga0233439, IMG submission 182713) | Seawater microbial communities from Saanich Inlet, British Columbia, Canada - SI_123_September2016_100_MG | ecosystem: Environmental > Aquatic > Marine > Inlet | place: Canada: British... | reverse complement strand
ATATAGATTTAGATTTATTATTATTTTTTAAAGATATGACTAATTATGCAATTATAAAAAAAGATAAAAATTTTCCGATGTTTAATGTTAGTAGGGATGATATTGATATAATATGTTTAGATATGAATAAAACAGTTGAACATCTTGAAAATGTATTACAAAATAATTATAGTAAATATAAGTGTCATTTTGATAGTAAAAATGAACACTTAAATATTTATTATGGTAATATATGTTATGAGAATTTTATTGTTAGATTTGATTTGTTTGACGATATATGTAAAATGTATCCATCATATAAAATTTCTTCAGATGTAACAAAAGAAGTAATACAAAACAGTATTATTATAGAAAACGATATTAGAGTTCCTTTATTAAAAGACGAATTAATGATAAGACGTTTAGAATATGAAACTTATATTCATAAAAGACCTGATAAAATAAAACATTTAAATTATATAAATTCTTATCCTGAAGAAAAATATACAGTTTTTTCTAAAATTTTATAATTGCGAATCTCATTAATATCTTAAAAAGTATATTTATGTATCGATGTTCTATATATTATACAAATACCACTATCCCAATTTATTTAGCCTTATATATAAAATTATGAGAGACGAGAGAATATAATAGCAATATAATATATAATGGGATTTGGAAATGTTATTTTTAAAATTATAACAGCAATGGGAGGAATATATACTACTACTCATATGGGACCAGTAACAGGAAATGGAGATAAACATGCGGCTATTGATATGGCAATAGATAAAGGTTCCAATTTCGCGGACCCAGCGCTTCAAGAAATATGTAGTGTTAAAGGTAATTATCAGTATGAAGAAGGAGAAAACGGAGAACATATTGTTACATGTAGATTACCTAAAGGAGATAAATATAAATTATACAATGAGGGGAGTAGAGGAGGACGTAATATGCTAGGCATAAAATCTAAAAAAACAAAGAAGAAGAGAAAACCAGCAAAGAAATCTAAAAAAACAAAGAAGAGAAAAACAAAATCTCTTAAGAAGAAAAGAAAACAAACAAAGAAGAGAAAAACTCGCAGAAATTAAGAATTTATTAGTATTATCATTAAATATAAATAGTAATAAATTAATTTAGATTATACTGTTATCTCTCTTCGTTGTGTTATAAGCCTTCGTTATTATAGATATTTGTTGTGAGTAGCATTTTTGATATATAATATATATTTAGCCATCATATAATAATAATGAGAGTCGAGAGAACAAACAAATATTAAAATGCTTAAAGAAAACCGTTCTATAGGGTATATGGCTGAATTAAATTGTGATGTAGTAGTTGGAGAACATTTATTAATCAATATTATTAATGTTGATCAAAAAATTATAAATAATAATGAAACACTCAAAGACATAATGGAAACCATTAGTAAAAAAGGGAATTTTACAATAATAGATAAAAGATATAATAACTTTGATCCATATGGATTTTCTGGAATATATTTATTATCAGAAAGTCATTTTACTTTTCATAGTTGGCCCGAATATCAAAAATTATGTTTAGATATATTTACATGTTCAAAAGATATTAGTTATGATGATATTTTTGAATATATAAATATAAATTTTGGAAAGGACAATATTTCATATTTATCAATTAAAAGATAACATAATATTTTTTCTTTATATAAAATATATGAATATGGATACTAATGAATTAGTGAAATCTGTTCAAAAATTGAATAGTTCATTAAAACAATTAAAGGAAGAAATCAACAGAAAACAAAATAGAGTAAGAGAAATAGATGAAGAAATAGGAAAGGGAACAGGAGATGAAACACTTTTAGAAGAGCGAATAAAACTAGATACACAGGTTGATGTATTAATGGATGCGCTGTATAACTTTGAAAAAGATGTAAAAACTATTAAAGCTACTGCTCGTAATTTGAGTGGATTAACTAAAAGAGGAGGAAAAAGAAAGATGAGAAAAACAAGAAAGGCGAGAAAAACAAGAAAGAACAAGAAGTCCAAGAGAAAAACAAAAAAGTAAATAAATAATTATAAATAATAATCTATTTATAATTATATGAGTAAAGAATCATTTATTACAGGTCCCAAAATGTACATGCGTAGTTCATCTAGTTTTTTCGCATGGAATAGAAGATTAGGAGCCAATCTACAACCCAAAAAGTATTTAGACAGTAGCCAAGTAACAAGTGATGATACACCAAAAATTAGACCTGCCCAAATGAAAATGTTCGCAGCAAGAGCAGGTCCAACATCAGGAAAAGGTATTAAAAATGTAACACGTCAAGATTCCTCGCAAGTTACACAAGATAGAAGAGCGATGGCTGTATCTAAAGGAAATTACAACGAAAATAATAATAAAACATATGATGCAAGCTATGTAAAATCTAGATTAAATAGATCAAGAAGTTTAGGAGCTGTTGCTCCCGCTAAGAAAGGAGCAAAGAGAGACTAAAATTGAAAAGATGGTTAATTATATTATTATACAAATTCATATAATATAATTAAAAATTATTTAGCACCAAATAATGATTTATTTAATAAATATCCTGACATCCATGTGCCGACAGTAACCCACATAGTATCAATAGTATCAGAACCTGTTCTAATTATCCAATTTAAACCTTTACAATACGGAGTACTGTTAATAATAGGTGAAGTAAAAAAACCGGTTATACTCCAATTATTACAACTATAAGCGTATAAATTTGCAGCTCCATAATGAAGACAAATCCAAATACCATAAATACCAACAGAATTATAAATATATGGATGAATAGTTGTAACATATTGCGATGCTTCTTTATAATATGGTGTAATGTCCATTTATATACCATATAATTAATATTTAACCATTTTTCGTAATTTAATTTTTTTCTTTAAACATTTTAGTTTGTTATAGTCGATTGATACAATAAATTTTTTACTAATTGATTGAACACATATATCACATATAGAGTATATAGTATTATTAATATGGTGAAAATGCATACCACAACTATCATATGTACACATATCTTTAGAACAATTACGACATTCTACCAAAATATTTTTAATATTACAAATATTACACATATTGTTAGTGTCTATTTTTTGTTCGACATTCATTTTAGTTATTTAAAAGTTATAAATATTTAATATAAAATCATTTTTTTTTAAATATAATAAATATGAAATATATATTTTTGTTTATACTGATTTCAATTAGTAAGACAACTTCTTTTATAACCAATTCACTTATAAAAGCATCTTCTCCAGTAAGATTAAGAGAATATATAAAAAAAGAAACAGAAAAAAATTTTAAACATATTACATATCCAAAAGCAAAGGATATATTACATAAAAACATAGGTGAGATTGACATATATGGTGATGGAACACTTGAAAAAAATGTAGAACATATTTTCCCACAATTTAAATTTAAGGGTAAATCTAATAAATCGGTATTAAAGTCAGATATGCATAATTTATATTTATGCAATAGTAGATTAAACAATTTAAGACAAAATTTCAAATATATAGATTCTGCTAGTGTTTCTTTAGATGATAAAATAAAGATTTTAGATAGGAAAGGCTGTGAAGTAAATACTCATAGAGATATATTTACAAAAACAGGTTATTTAATGGTATCAAATAGAAAACAAAAAACATTTATACCTACGAATTATTCTAGAGGTAAAATATCAAGAGCATTATCTTATTTTACAATAAAATATGATTTTATGGATGAACTAGAAGATATAATTGATTTCAAAACATTAATAGAATGGAACCTAAAAGATCCAGTTGATAATGATGAGTATTTAAAAAACATAAAAATATATAAATACCAAGGAAACATAAATCCTTTCATAATGGAGCCAGACTTAGTCCAATACTGTTTTTCAGATAAATTTGAAGTTTCAGATGAAACAATAAAAAAGAAGAGGGGGTCATTTATTGATCCATTATATACAATAGATTATCTTATAAATGAAATAAATATATTAGAAAAACAAAAGATTACAAATGATAAAATGATTAATAAACTTTCAAAATTATCTAAACGAGATTACTAGATATGTCTTGTGTATTTGAATATCTATTAATAAATTCTATTCTATTGTTAACCATATTAAATGAGGTATCATTATTAAAAATATCAAATATATCACTTGTGGTAATATTAATATGATTTATTGGTGTTAAAGATTGTAAATTACTAGTAATAGTTCTAACACTTCTAACTAATTCATCTGATAAATTTGATGACAAGTCCTCTGAGTCTCTTAATAAATTATCTACATTTCTAGAAATAGAATTAAATAATTCTTCTTCTTGTTCAATATCATTTTCATATGTTTGTTCTATTTCTGGTTCTGGGATAGGTTCTGGAATAGGTTCTGGAATAGGTTCTGGAATAGGTTCTTGAATAGATTCTGGCATAGATTCTGGCATAGGTTCAGGTTGATTAAATGTATCATTTAATGGTTCATTATTTTCTATAACACTTGAAAGATTATTTCTGGATACTTGATTTCTATGTTCTCTAATATCAAATCTACATAATGGACATCTAACATTTGTTTCAAACCATGTTTGTAATTCATTAGTTGAAAAAATATGTCCACAAAAAATAATTCTAGTTACTAATTGTTGTTCAACAAATCTTTCAAGAGAAATAGGACAATTACTATTTTGAGGATCAACTATATTTCCAAATCTAACTAATTGAGTTGCTTCTCGTACTTGTCTATCAGATGGTCTAACAACAACAGGGGTTAGTTCTTGACCTATGGTGCCAAATATTAAATCAGGTATATTAGTTAAATATCGTCTCATATATTGGTCTTGATTATTAGGTAATAAAGTAATGTTAGGATTTCGATTAGTTTGTCTAGTATTTCTATTAATATCAATAGGTTCATTACTTTGTAAAGGAGGTCTTATTTCACGATGTGTCCAGGTAGGATTAGTAATTGGTGTAGGTATATTTAGTCTTGGAGTTGGTACTTGAGAATTCAGTCTTCTTCTTAATTCTTGATTTTCTCTTCTTAATGTATTTATTGTATTTGTAGTATCATCATAATCACGATTTATTAGACGTCTCAACGTACTTTCTTGATGATTAATAATTGTAATTACATCACGCATCGTTTCTTGTGATGATGTTATAAGACGATTATAGTTATTTAATATTTCATCATTCATTATATATTAGGTAATATATAAAATGAATGAAAACTGTTTAAATAATTAATTATAATATTATTATTCATGGATATAACAAAATATGAAAATAAAGGATTAACAGGGCTAGTTAATCTTGGAAATACATGTTTTTTAAATTCAGCACTACAAGCGATATCTCATAGTTATGAACTAAATGAACTATTAGATAGTTCTTCTTTATTTAGTTTTATGAATAAAAATTCAAGTAGTAATTTACTTAAAGAATGGAATGAATTAAGAAAGTTAATGTGGTCTCAAAATTGTACAATCGCTCCCAAAGGCTTTGTAATAACCGTTCAAAAAGTTGCAAAAGATAAAAATCAAGATCTATTTACAGGTTATGAACAAAATGATTTAAGTGAATTTCTAACATTTTTATTAGGTTGTTTTCATGATAGTTTGAAAAGAGAAGTAGATATAGTATTAAAAGGAGAAATCAAAAATTTTAAGGATAAAATTGCTGTAAAATGTTTAGAATCATATAAAAGATTACAAGAAAAGGAATATAGTGAAATTATTGATCTATTTTATGGTATTCAAGCAACCCTAATTTATAAAAAAGATATTGAATATAAAAATCTAGATGAAAAATCAGTATTAAGTGTTGCTTCTGAATCATTTTTTATTATTAATTTACCTATTCCACCTAGAAAAAGAGTTATAAATATATATGATTGTTTTGATACTTTTACAGAAGTAGAAACATTAGATGGTGATAATATGTGGTATAATGAAAATACAAAACAAAAAGAAGCTATAAATAAAAAAACATGTTTCTGGAAATTACCTAAAATATTAATTGTTGATATAAAAAGATATGATATGTATAATTCAAAAAAACAAAATAATATTGATGTTCCACATATAATAGAATTATCAAAATATGTAATAGGATATAAGTCAGGTGATAATACATATGAATTATATGGAGTATGTAATCATAGTGGAGTAACACAAGGTGGTCATTATACAGCAAATGTAAAAAATGCAAATGGAAAATGGTATAATTACAACGATACTCATGTTAATGAAATAAGACAAGAAATAGTAGTAACACCCAAAGCATATTGTTTATTTTTCAGAAAAAAAAACTAATTATAACCCTCCTCTTTTAGTCATCTCTTCAATTATTTTTTCATCATAACTTGGTTCATAATGATCAATATTTATCTTTTCAGTTTTACATATAAACCTAATATCATTATCTGTTTTAAAAATAACACTTTGAAACGTATTACAGCTGGTACCATCTTTTACAAGAGAAACAATATTTTTTTCATCACCATAAACAGTTAATATACCATTCTTATTATGAATAACTACTGGTTTTTTCAAATATTTTTTAATAAACAAAGTGAATGTTTTCATTATAAATTATATAAAAAATAAACTTTATATAATTTTAAATTATCTTAAATTAAATCTCGTGTTATCGGGTTCGCTTTAATGGATAATGGTTTTAAATTTATAGTAGATACAAATGTTTCTGTGGTACAATTCATATTATTATTAGGATTATTTGCTCTATGTTGTATAGCATATTGTTTTCTATTTTGGGGTATAGGGCAAACATCATACATCTTTTGTGTATAAGAACTATCATAATTATCAAGTGCAGTATTAATATTAGTTTCATTCCCTGTAGCTCCTAATTTAAAAGTATATACATTTGCTGTTTCTTTAATATTTTTAGAATATAATACTTGTTGGTTACCATTCAACAAAGAAACTGTGGCATTCATAAGTGTTGTTGGTGTAATTAATCTAACAACATATAATTCATCATGATTTTTAGCAGTATGAAGCCCAACCTTCATGGTTTCTTGTTGAACTACGGTATTACTACTAGCATCTGTAACAATATTTAAATATTGATCAGCAAAATTATTATTTGTTAATGTTGATTTAAGATCAGTTGTCATACCTTCAATATAATGGTCTTCTATGTGTTGGTCATATAATGAACGGTTTTCTCTAGCATGAGTTACATTATTATGAATACCATGGTCATCATTATGATATTGGTATATAGGTCTTGCATTAGGGTTATTATGTGAATGAGTACTTGGGTCATGATGTTCATTATAATGATTTTCATCTATAGGTTCTCTCATATATCCATTAGGGTTATTATGTGAATGAGTACGTGGGTCGTGATTTCCATTAGGGTTATTATATGAATGAGTACTTGGACCATGATGTCCATTAGGTCCGTAATGATTATTAACATGATTTGAATTTTGAGTTCCAGAACTACCATGTTGATGATAATATACAGATGAACCAGTATTTAAAGACATATTTAAATCTGCACATGTATCAGTTCTATTACCACTTAAATCTGTATTAGGGTCATTAGATGTAATATGTCCTGTAGTAATATCAATAGATGCTTGAGGTGCAATATTTGTTAATCCACTAACAACATATTCATTTGTTGTAGTATCATCGGTTGATGTAGTTCCGGTAGATTCCCATATTTGTACTTCTGATAATGAAATTCCCGTATCACTAGTAGGAGTATTATATTCAACAACTACATATTTAATACCATCGTCAGGTATGCGTTGTTCAGTTCCTAAATCATCATATAATAATCCATATTTTCTTAAATAATGTTCCCAAATAGGTAATCCATTAGGACAAGTACTTGTATTACCTAAACCTTGTCTATATCCAGAACCTTGTCTATATCCAGAACCATAACCATTACCACTATGAAGATGATTATGTAATCTATTTAATTTAGCGTGTTTTTTACACTTATCTTTACCACATACACTACAATCACTATTATCACTATTATCACTATTATCTTGGCTACCTAATGTAGTAGATAAACTTAAATTAAATGATAAATTAAAAATATACAACACTAAAATAACTATAGTTATAATCATTATACCACTCATAATTGTAATAGTACCAAGTGCAACAAGAATAATAACAACAATTATTGGAAAGAATGATACTACTAAACTAACCAACGTATTATATAATTTCTCTGCTTCATTTTCAGTTGTCATATATATATATATTATAACTTTAAAATTATAATATATATTTTCATTTCTTATATTTTCTTGTAAAGCTCCCATATTTCTTCTTGTTTTTTTTGGTGTTATTAATTTTTACTTTTTGTTTTGGTTTTTGTTTTGGTTTTTGTTCTTCTTTATCAATTTCACTCCTTAAAAATGTATCAAATAAATTATCCGAAATACATTTTGGATCATACAAACAATCACTATCTAGTTTTTTTACTATGTTTTCATTATTTACAAAATAAAAATATGGAATTGCTAAATGAGATAAAGATTTATGATTAATAAAAGAATACATATTATATTCAACCTCCATAAATGTTATATACATTTAATTATTTTGAAAAATACCTTTTAATATCTGGTTCATATTTTGTTTCTCTACTATTTTTAACATGTTCTATTATTCTTTCTATCTGATTTTCAGGAAAAAGTTCTGCTAAACATTTTTCTAAAAATTTGTATGTAATTGCACCCTGACTTTTATTTTTAGTAAATTTTAATTTACCACCTGTAATTTCGACTACATTATCCTCCAAATTATTATTTTCAACAAATACATTAATTTTATCGGAAATATCTCCCTTTTCCTCTCTGATTTCCTTACATTTTTCATTTAAAACTTTTAATTTATTATCTAGAGAAACCCATTGCTTAATATTATCAATAAACGCGCCTTGCTCCATTTATATTATAAATTATATAATATAAATTTTATTTTAATTTATTTCTTTCCCTTCTTAACTCTACGAGCCATTCTTCGCTGAGCACCCCATAATCCAAAGGGGACAATAGCAGAGCTAATAACTCCTCCTAAAAATCCTCCAGTTCTTCTGCGGGTTCTTCTGCGAGCAGTACCGCATGTGCTTCTCTTGGTTTTCTTAGCACCACCCTTCTTTCTAAGAGTTCTTCTTCTTCTACGTCCGCCCGAAAGAGTATTAGTCTTTGATCCGGCACTTAATGCCTTAGATACTTGAGCACCAACATCTCCTACTGTCTTGGATACCCAACTAGCCCCGTCACCACCACGATAGTTTTTTCTGGTTGCCTTAGCCATATATATATACAAAATATTATATTATTTTATCATATAAAAATCTACTACGCAATAGTAAAATAAAGTTTCCTAAAATAATAAAAAAACTAATAATTACAAATACCATTGATAACATAATATATGGATAAATATCAGCTAACAACATATCTATTATAGGTTTAAATAATTCACGTATTTGCATTTTAACATCTTCATTCTTTAAAACATCCATAATCTCTGTATAAATAATATTTTTAGTGGAACTATCCATACAATATTAAATATAAAATATATTAGATTATAATGCGTTTGCGTATATTCTTTTTAATTTAAATATGTTATAAAAGCATGAGTGAATATAAGATTTTAGTACCAAGCGATTCTTTTGATTTCACAAAATTATCTTTAGTAAATCCAATTACTTTACAGGGTGGGACATTTTTCACAAAACTATTAAATGAAAACAACGAATTATATATACAAACTCCATTATGTACAACCAAAAATGGGTTTGTAAAAACTGCAAAGAAAATAAATTGCGATATGTTATTTGAAAGATCAAATACAGAATTTATTGAGTGGTTTGAAAATTTAGAGGAATATTGTCAAAAATTAATTTTTAAAAAATCTAAAGATTGGTTTCAAGATGAAATAGAATTAGATGATATTGAAAACGCGTTTACAAGTTCTATTAGAAGCTATAAATCAGGAATGTTTAATATGATTAAAACAAGTACAGAATCACCAAGAATTTCACATAGTGTAAGCAATCTTTCAATATATGACCAGCAAGAAAGACAAATGAAATTAGAAGATGTAACACCTGATAATACTATGGTATGTATTTTACAGATACATGGTGTTAAATTTACACCAAAAAATTTTCAAATAATGATTCAGTTAAAACAAGTAATGGTATTAAATGATAATATGTTTAGCAAATGTCAAATAAAACCAAATGTAGAAGTTAGAAGTAAAAAAAAGATATCATTAAAATCATATGATACAGAAAATAAATTAGATGATGATGATAATGACGAAGAAATAAATATTACAGAATATACCGATAATGATGATAATGCTGATAATGAAATTAATTTACCAACAATTAATCAAGAAACTTTAGAAAGTAACAACACTTTAGAAACAGATAAAGATTTAGAAAATAATGAAGAAAAAGTTGAAGTTGAAGAAAACCAAAATTTAGAAGAACTTGTAAATTTTGAAGTGGATAAAATAGAAGAGGTACAATTAAATTTAGATAATGCTGAAAATTTAGAAGAAATTACATTAAAAAGGCCTGATGAGGTTTATCTAGAAATATATTCCGAAGCACGAAAAAAAGCAAAAGAGGCAAAAAAACATGCATTAATATCTTATTTAGAATTAAAAAAGATAAAATCAGAATGGGATGTAGAAGGATTAGATGACAGCGATGATGAATTTGATAAAGCAATGATGAATAAAGCGATGGAAGGAAAAAAAAATAGTGAAAGTGGCCCCATCGAATTATTGAACCATTAAAATTTATAAATAAATGAGATATTTAAGAAAAATATTTTATCATTAGTTTTATATAATGAGCATGTTAAGTTCTTTGAAGAAAGTTGCTGATAAAGCTATAAAATTTGTGCAATCTAATGTTTTAGGAGTTGTTGCAGCCTTTGTGATACTTTATTTATTGATGGAATACGGAGGTCTTAAGTCATCTGTTCAATCTGGTATGACAGGAGGAGAAACAGCACCATCTGCTACCGCTTCTGCACCAAAAGCAAGTGTTCCTGATAACGAGTATCAAACTGTACAGGGTATTAGCACTAGTACCCATGGTCTTCCTCCATCATGCATGAAACAATCAACTATGGACCCCAAAGAATTATTGCCTAAGGATGCTAATAGCGAATGGGCTTCTTTGAACCCATCAGGTTCTGGTGAATTAAGTGATGTAAATTTATTAAAATCTGGTCATCACATCGGTATCAATACTGTTGGTCAATCTCTTCGTAATGCTAATTTACAAATCAGATCTGAACCACCTAATCCACAAATGAATGTTGGACCATGGCACCAAACAACTATGGAACCTGATCATATGAGAGTTCCTCTTGAATTAGGCCAAGGAGGTCAATAATTATTTTAAAAAAATATAAAATATGAATAAAATATATGTCTAAAATTAATATTTTAGGATATATTTTAACTGGTGTAATATTATTATTATGTATAAAAATATATTTAGAATCTGATTCGTTTAATTTAAGATGCATAGTATCTGAGGTAGATGGTAATAAATACTGTGTTAGAGAAAGGTCAAAAATTACTATGGCCGCAGATTTATTGGCAACTGCTACACAAAACTTAACAAAATTAGTTGAATATGTCGGTGAAAAATATCCTGAAAGAGAAAATGTTAAAAGATTAGTTAATAATTTTAAACCTAATAAAATACAAGAAACATTACCTACTAGTAAGTTAACAGCATACAGCGAAAATAAAGGTGAAAAAATTGCTTTTTGTCTTACAACACATAAACAAAATAACGATTTAATTGATATTGAAACATTAACATTTGTAGGTATTCATGAATTAGCACACGTTGCGAGTATAACAGTAGGACACAAAAGAGAATTTTGGGATAATTTTAAATTTTTATTAGAAGAAGCCAAATCATCCGGTATTTATGATCCCGTTGATTATAAAAAAAACCCTCAAGAATATTGTGGTATGACTATAAGTGATAATCCATATTATGATCTATAATATTTTAATTGTAATTGTATATTATTTATAATATAAATATATACAAATAATATATATATGTTAGAAGTCTTTAAAATACACTATATAAATGATGATATTACAAAAAAGATAATGATTTTTTGTGGTGACAACGAAAAATATCATAAAGAACATTTAGATCAAATATTAAATAAAAAAGAGTTTGAACAACTAGAAAAAAATAATGTTGAAATTGTTTTCGTAAATGATTACATTCATAAAGATGATACAATCGAAAATATAAAATTAAAAATAATTAAATATGATGATAGTATTACTTTTGAAGAAATATATTTATTTGGAAATCAATTAAAAAATTTGAATATAGCAAATATATTAAAAACTATTGAAACTAGTGATTATGATGAAAATATTCTTATTTATAACATAAAAAGTAATATAGATGATGATATATTTAATAAATTTTTAGATTTTGATAGCTCAGAGCAAATGCATATAAAGGATATTCTATATATTGAAAATGAAAAAATATTAGTAAAAGTTCCAATTGGTCAAAAATTTAATTGTGAAAATTATATATTTTATAATTCGGTATCACCATTTGATATTAAAACTGAAAAAAACATTCTTAATAATAAAGTTATTAGAACAAATGGAGATTTTTTATTTGAATATGATATTTTCAATAATGATATTTACTTATGTAAATTTTCTGAAAAAAATATTCTGAAAAAAATAGTTGAATTATATTATTATTATTTATACGAACAAAATATTTTTGATACTGAAATCTATGAATCAAATTTTACAAAATTAAAAAGTAGTTCTTTGAAATTAGTATCAAATAAAGAAAAATATAATGAAAGTATCAACGAAATATATAAAAACTATAGTGATGTAGAATTTAAAAAATATGTATCACAAATGGGTATTACATCCATAAAATTAAAAATATTTTCTGTAAATAACATGTTTGTCCCACTAGATTTAATATTTAAATCGTTGCATTCAACAGAAGAATTCCCGTTACTTAAATTAAATCTTGGTCCCAAGATAGAAAAATTATTTAGAATATATAGTAAAGGTACATCAATTGATGGAAGAAAAATACCATATTTAAAAAAATCAGAAATCGCAAAAATACAAAGGTCAATCGGTAATCATAAAGGTCTAACAATTTATATTATTGTTAAAAAAATGGCTTATTTTATAGAATTAAGAAATAATGGGGATATGTTTATATTTTACGAAGATGAAAAACATATAACTATGGATAAATTAAATGAATTGTTTCAATATGGTATAAATAAAATACTTACAGTAATAAAAAATAAATTTGAGAAGAATGGATATAAAATAAATTTTTTTACAGATATATATTCATCTAATATTTCAATTTTAGATTGTAATTACATATATAATCTTAATACAAGTAATAAAATTAATTTAAAAAAGGGCAATTGTTTGTCTAATATTTTTGAAATAAAATCAAATACTGCTATGTTATTTAAAAAGGTGAAAAATTACAACGAATTAAATGAAGAGGATGGATTTAAAATTACAGTTGAAAAAGATAAAAAGAATAAAGATAATTATATTATTACTTTCTATGGTATAAATAATATACATTACATCCAACATATATCTGTTTACTTAAAAACATTTTTTGATATAGTATTAGGCACAGATAGTGATAAATTGAAAAAAATAATATGTAAAAATAAGAAGGAAGGTACTGAAGATATAAAATATATTAGTGATGAAGAAAAGATTGATGCAAGAAATATCGAAGATGATGAAGTTGATGATGATGATGAAGAACAAGATTTTTTTGTTGTAAAATCAAACGAAGGACTAATTGATGAAGATGAAGATGAAGATGAAGATGAAGATGAAGATGCAGATGCAGATGCAGATGAAGATGAAGATGATTTAAGTATTCCAGGTAGCTTAGGTTCTTTGTCACTCGGTTCTGAGTTAGGTGAAAGCTTAGGTGGTGCAAGAAAAGGAGATGATAGAAATTATGCACAAAATAGAATAGAGCAATATGATAAAAACCTATTTCTAAAATTTAATACTACTGATAACCTATATTCTAGAAACTGTGCTGCTAATGCAAAAAAACAACCAATCATTATTACAGAACAAGAGAAGAAAAATATTGATGACAATCATAGTGGTTCATATACAGAAGCACTTGAATATAGTACTGACCCAAACACATCACATTATTATATTTGCCCTAGATATTGGTGTTCAGAAGAAAATATTAGTTTAACAGAAGACCAAATAAAAAAAGAAGGGGATAATATTACAAGCAGTTTTTGTTCAGGTAAAATAATTGAATTTGATGATAAAAAACAACATCATAAGGGAGATAGTGACTATATTTATAATAGTCCTGGATTTAATAAAAATTCATGTATTCCATGTTGTTTTAAAATATCACAAAAAGCAAAGAATACAGAAACAAAACAAAAATGTTTTGAAGAATATAGAAGTGATACGAAAAAATCATTAGATAAAAAAAGCAAGGATAAACAAAGTAAAGAAACTCTTTTATTAGAAGAAGAAATTTCAATTGATTATATTCAACAGCCAAATAAATTTCCACTTGACGCAAATAGATTTGGATATTTACCATTAAATTTACAAAAATTTTTACCCAACGATTTAAAAAATTGCAAATTAAAAGGTGATTTTAATTGTATATTAAGACTTGGTGTAGAACAAAGTAATAATCAATCATTTATATCATGTTTGTCTAGTATTTATAGTTTTACTCATAAAAAAAATACTGTTATATCAAACCATGAATTAAAAAAGAAAATATGGGGAGAAGGCAATATTACATTAGATAGTTTTGTAAAGTTTATGAATGGAAATTTAATACAAGTGTTTTATAATAATAAAAAGAAGGTTGATGTTACAAAATATGCAACCACGACAAAATTAGGTGAAAACCTGAATAGAAGTAAAAATAAACAAAAAATTCTTTTTGAAAAATGCGTTAATGCTTTTGAGGAATTTTTAGAATTTTTAAAATCAGAAGAAACAACTATTACGCATGATTATATATGGGATATCGTTTCTAATAATAAACATAATTTGATATTTGAGAAGCCGATCAATTTAATTATTTTTGAAATAAAAGAAGATTTCGAATCAAATTATATTGAATTACTTTGCCCTACAAATCATTACTCTAATAATAACTTTAAAGATGGGGCTGAAACGTACATTATATTAAAACATACACACTTTTATGAACCTATTTTTTATTGTGAACGCAAAAAGAGTGAATTAAGAAGAGAAAGGTTCAAACTAAATATTTATACTAGTTTTAGTAAAAATAAATTAAAACAAAATAAACTTAACGATATGAGTATTCTCATTAAAAATGTTAAATTAATATATCTTAATGATAAAAAATGTGGTATATTACCAAGTAATCCTAGTAAATATAAATTTAAACCTCTAGAAAAAACATTAAGATATTCAGATGATATTGTCAATAAATTAGTATCAATAAATTATGGTATACAAAAACAAATTATAAATTATAATGGAAAATGTATCGGTTTACTTATAAACGAAACAATTACAAAAGGTGAAGGAGAAAATGAAAGACGTATTCCTGCTCCAGACTCATTTATGTTACCAATATATCCCAGTTCTATATTGGAACATACAGATATTATTTTTATTGACGATGAAACGTTATTAATAAAATACCCAACATTAAAAAAGAAACTTTTTACATTATATGAAAAATCCTCTTTTGAAATTCCGTGCAAACCAAGTTCTAAAGTTATAGATAAAGATAATACTATAGTTGGTATTATAACAGAAACTAAACAATTTATTCCGGTAGAACCAAGACCAAATAAATTAGAAGTAGGTGGGGAATATAATATAATTGAAACAGTTATGTCAAATGATCTATTTGTAGATAATAAAGGGAAATTATTTTATAGTGATGCAGAATTATTCTCAAAAGAAAGCAAATTAAAAGATATAAATACAAATTTATTTGTTAAAAAAATAAAGCTTGAAAATAGGTTTTATGATTGTTTCAGAAATTTTATAAGAATACAAATAAATAAACCTAGTAATACATCTGATAAAAATGAATTACAGAAAATTATAAATGATAAATCAATTAATTATGAAGATAAAGTAACAAGAATTAATATTATTGTTAAAAAATTAACAAATAAAATGGTAGTTTTTGTAGATTATTTTGATAACAAAAAAATTATGGAATTAGATTTGGAAGAAAATATATGTTTTGATGAGGAAAAGAAAAATCTTATTGTACCATCAATAAATCTTATGACAGAAAATAGTAACGAGTATTTTTATTATGAAAGATTTTATGATGAAATACTAAGATATGATTATATTAGAAAATTTATATTTGATATTGATAGTTATTTAAGTTTAGTTAAACAAAGTTACAACTTGAATGAAGATGAGTTTATTTTACCACAATCTTTATTAACTTCAAAATATTTTGAAAATCTAACAGAAATGAAAAGTAAATTTAATAAACTATATGATACAGCATATCCTCAAATACACATACCTCATAATAATATACATAAATTAATAAAAATAACAGATGATGTTCAAGATATTGTTGAAGAAAAGGAAGATGAAGCGTTCCAAGTCAAAAAAAATGTCAAGGAAAGAAATAGATGTCCTAACGAATTTAGACGCGTTGATGGTATATGCACTCCTATAAACCCCTCTGATTGGGAAATAAAAATACAAACCGATGACAAAATTGTATATATAAGTAAACATCATAAAACAGAAAAAAAGCAAAAGACAATTACAGTAAACCTATAATTAATTTTATAAATTAAAAAATTTATTTATAAAATTATAATTCATTAAAATTATCTGATTCTGTTTGATTAACTGTTATATTATCATGAAAAGTTTGCAAGTTACTAATAATCTCACTAAGAAGTTCTCCTCCACCTTCATCTGCTATAATAGTATTAATAACTGTCTCCCGCATACTATCTGATAATTGATTACTTAGATATTTTACTAAAAGCTTACCTGCAATTATTTTAATTTGATTTGTAATTAATTGATCTAATAATGAATATATTGTATCAGAGCTACTATTGAGATGAAACATTCTAATTTGTATTAATCGTGTTAATATACTACATGCCATAACATTATTATTTATTTCATTTATAGTATGAGGATTATTATTAATATAACTTTGTAATTCATCATTATTATTTATAATATCTTGATTTCCCGATATATCATTTATATTTTCATGTTCTGATATGCTATCTATTTCATCATTATTATTTATAGTATCTTGATTTCCTGATATATCATTTATATTTTCATCTTCTAATGTGCTATCTATTTCATCATTATCCTCAAAAAGTACTGCAAAATCATCACTTAAATCTATATCATAAGATCTTCCTATTGTACTTGTTGTCAAATTATTAGTTAAATCAATACTAGTAACTGTTCCTATTGTACTTGTTGTAAAATTATCACTTAAATCTATACCAGTAGGTGTTATTGGAGGTGTTATTTGAGGTGTTCTTGGAGGTGTTCTTGGTTCGAAATGAAAACTAGGAACTCTAGAGAAACCATGTAACGATGTAACATGAAAAGGGGGTGAACTTTCAATATCTGCTTCTCTATATAGATTATCCCATACTGTAGAACGTCTCACAGACCTTGTAAAATAATTCGTTTCAGAATGCATGTGCCTAATAGTAGGTAAACCTGTTGAAAATGGAGTATCAATAACTTCCTCATCATCACTATCATCTATTTCTGTATTTGCTTCACTTTCTGATATTTCAGCGTCTTGGTTGTCATCTTGGTTGTTGTCATCGTTTTCTCCATATGTTGTTCTAAAAATACCAAAACCTGGTAGTTCCTTATTTTCTTTTATATATGGAAAGTTTCTATCCCATCTAACATGATCATCTACAACAACCTTTTTGAAGACACGTGATTTACCGTCCTTTGACATTTTCAATTTTCGTATAACACGCCCAAATATTGGGTTATTTTCACGCATATAATTTGAAAATCGTTTTACTTGTTGTTTCAATAATTTCTTTGACCAGAACACCCTATTTTTATCTTGACCATATTTTATATACATAAATAATTGAACATATGGATTAAAAATATCTCTAATTCTTTGTTTTGGAAAATCATCACAAAAATTTGGTGGTTTACATGTATATTGTCTGAATAACCTTTTTATTGTTAATTTAAATTCATCAATCTCCATATTTTTTACATTTATTCTTATTAATTCGTGATTTACTAATCCTTCAGAATACTTTTTATAATTTTTTAAATTAAAATCACAAATAAAAAAATGTTCTAATGGCATTTGTACTCTTAAAAATGTCTTTTTATATGCAAAATATATATTATATAGATTATGTTTTGATAATTGTAATCCTGTAAATGGATTAATTGGATATCTAGGCTCTAAAAAATACCCTTCGTTATATGTTAATAATGTAGAAATATTTTTTAATAAATCTTTTAAACTAAGATTATATACAGTATTGTTTTCTATTAATTTTATTTTATATGTATCTTTTATGTCACTCAATTTATTACCTAATAAATCTTCATCACAATTATATTTTTTATAATATTTATATTTTACGACATTTTTTAATTTTAAAAATGCATGATAAATTTTTTGAATATGACAAAAAGCATCTATATATTCTTCTTTATTATATAAAAATAATTTTTCAGGTTCTGAATTAACATAATTATAAAACTCTGTAAATTTATTATAATTATTGTCATATTTGAATTTCCAAAATGCTCCACATATAAATATTTTATTTAAAAATTTATTTTTTTTATCTTCACTTAATTTTGAATATATATATGTAAATAATGTGCATGTCATAACTATTTATAATATATATAATATATTTATATTGAAATAAAAAATATATTATACCCTAATATTTTATTATTAGAAATCAGGCACATAACCATCATCCATCTTAATATTCTTTGTTTTTATATTTGTAGCTGTATTATTTAACTTCAAATTTGAAGAAGAACATTTATCATCGCTGTTATCACCAACGCTATTGAACGCATCTTCAATTATATCTTCGTCATTTGTAATTATATAATCATCTTCATCAACCTCATTAAATGCATCTTGGTCTAGATATATCTGGAACATACTTGTTCCAAAATATCCTTCTTGACCACACATAACATTTGCTGAAATACCTCTCATATGATCAAGCTCACCATGTCTTGCTGCTTTCAAGAACATTTCAGGAGTTTCTTCAAATGATGCTTTTGCTAATGCACCAATATCATCGTTGTTAATACCATGTCTGAAAATAGATGTCATTTTATAATTATATGTCATTCTATCACATAGCATATTTAAATGGTGCGAGTTCAAATATGTACCATCAAACTCAATCACTTCTATAAATTCATTATAAATAGTTTGTCGTGCTGCTTCTATACCCAGCACACTATACATTTCTGTAATATTATTTGTAAATGTTTTATTCACATCAACATAATCTAAACTCAAAATATCAATTAAATTTGTACCTACTGTATCAAGTACCCACGACTCTTTAGTTTCAAACTTATCTTCATTCATAACTACTTCATCTAATATTTTTCTGATAATAACCTTATTAATATTCTTAATTCCCTTTAACACAACACTATTTAACATCGTATCTTGGAAACTTTTCAACAAATAAATTTCATCAGATTGGTCAAGAGATTTTTTAATATCTTTCTTGGCCTTCTCCTTCCTCAAAACATTATTCATTCTTAATCTAAATATTAACTTATCGTCGTTATAATCAGAATAAACACATGTAACGTCATCTTGATATATATTTTTGATTGCGAAATGTACATCATCCATCGTAATATTCTTTTCAAACATAATTTCCGAATCTAATTCCATTCTAAAAATCCACTTTGATTTTTCTCTTGGTGCAGAAATATTTTCGGCTCCACTTTCTGAAATCATCTTTTCAAATTGATAGTATTGTTCTATCATTTCTTTATCTTCCTCTACAAGTGTTGTTAAATCGTCAGGGTCAAAGCGAATTTCAACCGATGAAACAATATTTGCTAGATTTGTATGTTCAATCATACACATTATAGATTGTGCTTTAGTTCTATCATATTTATCAACATCTCTTAGATATGTTGTAACAGACGGGTTCTTAGGATTATCTGAGATTGACAATATTTCTTCAATTCGAGGCACACCACGAGTTACATTAGATTTAGATGCAACACCTGCAAAATGAAATGTATTAAGTGTCATTTGTGTAGTTGGCTCACCAATTGATTGTGCCGCAATCATACCAACCATTTCACCTGGTGCAACAATAGATCTTTTGTAAATAGTAATGATATAATCAAGCAAATATGTAAGAGCTGCTCTATTAAATCGCTTAATTACCAATAATTCACGGGGAGATAAATAATAGAAGTACATTATTTCAAATAATTTAGTAGGAGGACTGTAGTAAATGGATTTCAAATCTTCATATTTATTTTCTATCATATCAAATGCTTCTAGTGGAGTAATATCTACGATAGAATTCTTTGATATCTTAAATTGATTTTTAATATTATTTATTATAAAACTAAATGCAACAGGTAAATGAACCTTGCTGTTATTTTTGTTTCCAAACACATATTTTACTATCTCTTCACGAACACCAATCATTTTATCAATATATTTTTGAGATACAATACCATATGCATCCTTTTGCTTTTTCATTTTACGTTGCATTTCCTTTGTAAATACTATTGAATTTTCATTAGTGATATAATAATGAACATAAATTTCTTCATTTGTCATTTTAACAATTGGAATTATCTGATTTTCTACAAATACTGTATCTATTCCATCATCACCATATGAAAACTGTACTATTTTACCACGATTATTTCTAACCGTCATATCATAACAAATTTTCAAATCTTCAAGACCTTTAATTAATCGTCTTTGAATATATCCAGTTGTTGATGTTTTTACAGCAGTATCAATCAAACCTGTTCTACCGCCCATCGCATGAAAGAACAATTCCTCGGGGTAAAGTCCTTTAATATACGATTGTTCAACAAATCCTCTAGCACTAGGCGAATCATCAAACTTAGAAAAGTGGGGAAGAGTTCTATTATCAAATCCATATGGAATACGTTTGCTATTAATATTTTGCTGACCAAGACATGAAATCATAAAAGATATATTCAATTCAGAACCCTTTGAACCAGCCTTAACCATGGTAACAAAACGGTTATCTTTACTTAAATTTTTCAAACCAATTTTACCTGATTCTGCGGTAGCCTTATTCAAAATACTATTTACTTTTGTTTCAAATTCTTCGCTATTTGCCTTTCCAGAATCGTTTTGGAAAATTCCAAGATGCAATTGGTCAATTACGTCTTTTACTTCATTCGTCTTTTTATTAATAGCTTCTACAATTTTAGTATTTGTCTCTTCATTTGAAACCAAATCGCTAATTCCAACACTAAACGATGCGGTCTTCATATAATCAGTTACAATATTCTGAAAGTCATCAATAAATTTTGCGGAAGCCATATTTCCATAATCGTTGCATATACGATGAATTATACCCGAAGTCCCGTTTCCTAGACATCCCTTATCTAGAAGACCGCGCTTATATTTTCCATCGTAAATCTCAAGAACATTATTCGATTTATCATAATCTTCCTCTTCATTCCAAATATTATTCTTATATTTCAACGTAATTGGGGGCAAGATTTGAGATAAAATATCAAACGAACTTACCTTTTTATTTGTAAATATATTTAAATCTATATCGCTACTATTCATAAGTAAATTCATAGCATCTCTTTTAGAAAATTTTGTAGTATTCCTAGTTAATTGATATGCTCCCAACATAGAATCTTGAAATATACCAACAATTGGTTTATTATTTGAAGGACTAACTAGTTGATAAGGAACTGCTGCTAGATTACGTAGTTCAGATTCAGATTCTAAATCTTGAGGCATATGCAAATTCATTTCATCACCATCAAAATCTGCATTATATGGCTTAGTATCTGCTACATTCATTCGGAATGTATCTCCTTCCTTCATAATCCTTGCAATATGACACATCATACTCATTCTATGAAGAGTAGGCTGTCTGTTAAACAATACAGCATCTCCATCTAACATATGTCTGTGTACAATATCACCCTCCTCTAATTTTTGTTTTTCACGTTCTGTGTAGCGAAGGGAAATACTTTCTCCATTTTTTCTTTCAACTATTTTAGCACCTGGCCAATTTTCAGGACCATTTATTACTAACTTTAAAAGTGCAGATTTATTTCTTTTATTTACTACTACTGGTTTTGTAATATTCATCGCAATCTTTTTTGGAACACCAAGTTCTTTAATTGATAAATTAGGGTCTGCTGTAATTACAGAACGAGCACTAAAATCAACACGCTTACCCATTAAATTACCTCTTACTCTACCACCCTTTCCGTTCAATCGTTCCTTAATTGATTTCAAAGGTCTTCCTGAACGTTGAGCTACAGAAGATATGCCAGGTATTTTATTATCTACTTGAGAAGATACGAAATATTGTAACTGTAATGTCCAGTCATCAATTACATTTTGAGCCGAATTTTGTTCAATTCGCTCTTGTAATATTTTATTTACCTTAATTATATTTACTAGAATATGTGTAATATCATCTTCACTTCTCTGCTGAGCATCGTGTTTAATTGACGGACGAATTGCAGGAGGTGGTACCATCATTACTTCACATACCATCCATTCTGGTCTTGAAAATGTAGAATTAAATCCCATAAAATCTACATCCTCATTACTTATACGTTTAAATATTTTCAATACAGTTTCAGGAACTAATCTTACTGTCATTTTATCATCTTCGTCTCCGCTACCGGTCCATTCAGCAAATATTGTTGCTAACCCATCTCGTCTAATTTTATCTGGTTGCTTACACCCGCAACCATCTTCACATTCTTCACCACATCTCTTTATTTTTCCTGATATCTTATGAAAAACATTTGTCCACCTTTCTTCTCCAGAATATCCTAACAAATATTTATATTTCTCTTTTGATATCAATAATTTACTACATTTAAAACATACACAACGTAATATTTTTAGAATTGTTGTTAAATACTGAATATAAAATACTGGTCTTGCCAATTCTATATGACCAAAATATCCTGGTGTTTTTATATAATCTAAACCGTCTGTTGGACAAATAAGGCCTGGTTCAAGAACACCCATTCTCGGATCAAATAATCCACCAATTACGGGTTTATTATTTACATAAGTCTCTTTATTTGTTATCTCAGCAACAGATGCCTTGCGTATTTCTTCTGGCGATAAAATACTAAACTGAATACCGATAATTTTTGAAACATTTATTTTTGTGTTGTCATTAGTTGCCATCCTATTATTATTATACTACAATATTTTTATATTCTTTTCAAATCATTTTTATTTAATATTACAAATTTATTATAAAAAAATTGATTTAGATTTAAATATATTTTATAATTATATATAAAATGCCAAAGGACAAATCTCCTAAGTCAAAAACTATGAACAAGCAACAAAAGAAGGAACAACAAAAAAGAGAACTCAAGAAAAAATCATACGGTGATGGTAATGATGATGATATTGATGAGGAAGAGTTTCTTGAAGACACTTCTGAAGATGAAGCTACAGAAGTAGTTAAATCCAAGAAAAATTTCAAAAAATTCTTAAACAAAATGTATCCATCTAAATATTCTGCAAAGAAAGCCAAGGAAGCCGAGGAAGAGGAGGAAGAGGAGGAAGAGGAGGAAGAGGAAGAAATTAAGGTAAGTAAGAAAAAGCAGAATAAAAAGAAAAATAAAAAGAAGAATAAAAGAATTATTGAGAGTGAAAGTGAAGAAGAAAGTGAAGAGGAGGAATATGATGATGAAGAACCACGTACTCTTCGTAACGGTAAAAAATTCAATCTTATATTTACAATTGGAAATCCTGGTAAAAATTATGCCGAAATTGATTTGGATGAAGATTGGGATGAAGAATATGAAGATGACGAAGAATATGATGAAGACGAAGATTATGATGAAGATGATTCTGAGGATGAAGATGAAACCGAAGATGAAACCGAAGATGAAACCGATGATGATGAAGAAAATTCTGGTAAGGCAAAGAAGCTTTCTGAGGAAGACCTCGATAAAGAGATTGAAACCGCAAAAGCCTCTCGTACTCAACTTGAAGAACTGCTAAAGGCCAACGAAGGCTCTTCTTTCTATAAGAAAATGATTGAAAACGTCGATAAAGAAATTAAATCATATGAAAAACAAAAAAATAAATTCTCCAAGAAGGAGAAAAGTAAAAATCAACGCAAGTTTATTGAAAATTTGCACAATAAAAATATTATGAATGATACTGCATTCTTCAGAAAGCTTTCTGTTAAGGAACAAAGGAAAATCTTGGAACAAATGGAAGAAGTTAACCAAATCTGCAAGCTTGAAAAGCCATACAGACTAAGTCTTCTTGAATCTGAAATCCCACCACAATTCAAGGCAGCCGCAATTAAGAAAATTAATATGTTGCGAAATATGGAACCTGGAAGTGGTGAGTTTTACAAAATCAAGAACTGGGTTGATACTTTCATGAAAATCCCATTTAATAAATATAATAACATGTCCATTACCAGAGCTGATGGTGTTGAAAAATCTAGTGAATTTCTAGAAAACGCCAAGAACAGATTAGATGATGCTGTATTTGGCATGGATGATGCTAAGATGCAAATCATGCAATTTGTCGGCCAATGGATTTCTAATCCTTCCGCTACTGGTACTGCCCTCGCAATTAAGGGTCCTATGGGTACTGGTAAGACAACTCTTGTCAAGGAAGGTATCAGCAAAATTCTAGGAAGAGAATTCGCATTCATCGCACTTGGTGGTGCTACAGATAGTAGTTTCTTGGAAGGTCACTCTTATACTTATGAAGGTGCTGTCTGGGGTCAAATTGTAGAGATACTGCTTAGATGCCAGTCTATGAACCCAGTCATTTACTTTGATGAGTTGGACAAGGTGAGTGATACTCCCAAGGGTGAAGAGATTATTGGTATTCTAACTCACTTGACAGACACATCTCAGAACTCAGAGTTTCACGATAAATATTTCGCCGAGATTGATTTTGATTTGAGCAGATGCCTATTCATCTTCAGCTACAACGATGAGAGTAAGGTTAATCCTATTCTTCGTGATAGAATGTACAGAATTCAAGTACCAGGATATCAGAAGAAGCAAAAGCAAATCATTTCAAGCAAGCATCTCATGCCTAAGATTAGAAGTGAAGTTGCTTTTGATGAAGGTGATGTAATTATTCCAGAGGACACTATTGACTACATCGTCGATGAATATACCAATAAGGAAGAGGGTGTTAGAAATTTGAAGAGATGTATTGAAATTATTCATACCAAGCTTAACCTCTACCGTCTCATGAAGCCAGATACGAATTTGTTCGGTAAGTCGAGTACCTTGAAGGTTGAG
>Ga0233439_10001829_pt1 | contig 25670 bp, 20 predicted proteins | sample SI_123_September_6_FD_182713 | JGI IMG/M metagenome (GOLD analysis project Ga0233439, IMG submission 182713) | Seawater microbial communities from Saanich Inlet, British Columbia, Canada - SI_123_September2016_100_MG | ecosystem: Environmental > Aquatic > Marine > Inlet | place: Canada: British... | reverse complement strand
ATTAACTTATTTAGATTGGATTGAATTAGATAAAAAAACTAAAGAAATCATAACAGAGTATATGGATTGTAAAGACGTACATACAATGTTAGACATTACTTTTAAGGAACTATTTATAGCCATTGTTATAGAAATGGAAAGTTTATCAAATGAATTACAAAAAGAAATAAAACAAAGGTTAAATGAAGAAATGCAAGAAAGTGAATGTAAATGTTTTACTGGTAGAATATCAAGGTTGGTCAATTGCTTATCTGGTTATTCTGATAAAGTTAAAATACAAATTTCTGAAGGTGAAGAAATTGGTAATATAATAAGTGTTATAATGGAAAAGCGAGGAATAAAAACTACTGAAACACTGAAAGAAGAAGTTGAGGGTGCGTTAAAAGAGAGAGGATATGAAGAAACAAAAATAAATGAATGGGTAGAATATATAGAATAAATTAAAATACTTTTATAATATTTAGTTGTGTAATATTTTTATTTTTGTTATCTATTCCTTACTTTGGTGTTTTTCATAAACATATTAATAACGGGTAATTCAACTGAATTATTTAGAGGAAAGTATGTTAGAGTGAAATGATTCTTTATTAGATAAATAAAGTTATCCCAATTATTCCCATAGAATCTTTTTATATCTTTAGTATTATTTGGACCATCAACAACATATTCATTTTTAATATTTTTTGGATTATAATGTAATGGATAAATATATGCTAACATTTTAGGATGGATATTAGATAATATTTTTATTTCATTCGTGCCATCCTTATTCTTTTTAATATTAACATAATATAAATAGTTTCCTACGCTTGTACACAATGTATTTATTTGATTATCTTTGAATAATACTGGAACATTTGTTTTTAATCCCTTTTTTATCAATGTATAAAGATAATCCGATGTTTCCATTCGAATAGCTATATTAATAGGCAAACTAAAGACAAAGGTCGTTATTATTTTATTTTCAATAGTTGGATTAAATAATGATTTCAGTAAATTTTTTCCAAGTTCTAATACCCATTCAAATGGAGATACTTCGCCATAATCCTGTTCCAAGTCTTTTTCGGTTGTTTTAATACTAATTATAATATTAATTAAATTATCATAATAATCAAGTATCTTATTATAATTTAAATTTTCATTCAAACATACTTTTTCTATATTAGAATAATTTTTCATTAAATCCTCTTTTAGTGTTTTTATGAAACTTTTTGATCTACTTAACCAGTAAAGGAATCCAGTTTTAGAATTTAATTTTCCATTTTCTTTTAGCCAATTTAATATATTCCAGCTATCTTCAAATTCAGCTGGAGGGTTAATAGTAAATCTTAATTTTTTATATTGTTCTACAAGTTGTTCATATTCTCTTTTATATTTATTAATTACGTTTTGTTTATTATATATTTGATAGACTAATAGTTTATTCATATAAGTTCTTAACATTTTACATATATTATGAATTGATATTAAATCTGAGTCACTTTGATGTTGTTGATATAATTTATCAAATTCTAATATTTTAGGATTTCGTACATTTTTTGGTGCAAGAGAACTAATATTATAATCTATGGTTCTCAACATGGCTAATATTTCACATACTTCTAATTGTATATTATAACCAGTACCAATTAATAAATAAATAGCTTCAAATCTTTCTAGTCTAAATGCTTCCATTACTTGAATAGTTTCATTTATTCTATCATTATAAACTGTTTTCTTATATTGGGCTACCTCAATATCGATTTCACGAATATCACTACCTTCAATATTTAAATACAACATTTTAGTCACAACGTCTTGTAGTATGTTATTCCAGTCTTTTCTATCAATGCTATTAACTTGTTTGATATCATTATACTCTATAATCTCATTCTTAATATTACGTTTAATTTTATTTTCGAATGGATGTATTATATAAAACCGACCATATCTATCTATTAATTGGATATGGTCACATCCTCCTCCTTTTCTTCGAAACATATCTGATACAATATAATCTATTTCATGATAAATATACTGTTTTTGAATAATAGCATCTATTTTCTTTCCAATTATATACTTTGGGTCATATATTAACAAATCATTTACTTTACTCTTATCGTATGTAACGGCTAGTTTTAGAAAATTGCCACTAAAATCTCCTTGAGTTATTCCATATTTTGGTTTATTATCTGCTCGTTTATTTTCACCATACATATAATAGACTTCGCCATTAGCTATACGACCAACCCGACCCTTTCTTTGAATTCGACTTGCTTCTGATATTTCTTCAACATTTAAACTAGATGTACCTAATGTTTCATCATATGAATTAACTTTAGCATAACCAGTATCAACAACATATTTTAATCCGGGAACTGTAATAGATGCTTCTGCGACATTAGTAGCTATAATTACAACTCTTTTATATGTTCCTTCTGCTACATCTTTTGCATCAATATATTCTTCATCCCAGGCTGTTTCTATATTTTCTCTAAAATTTCTAATATTTTTTTTATTAATATTTATTTTAGAAATCATATCACGATAACGTTCATTAATTCCTGAAAAAAACGGTAGAGCAATAGTACCACTAGGTAAAGATTGATTTAAATAATTTAATGCTCTTTTAATTTCATACTTACCTGTTAGAAATAATAAAATCTCACCTGTTGGGGATTTATCACATATTTCCAATATTGTTTTATAACTTTCTTCTTGTGCTATAATTGAATTATTGGCGTGATCCGTTTTTGATAATTTATTTTCTATTTCTTTATTATAATATTCATCTATTCGATATTGTGTAGTTTGTCCAGGTGGTGAAATATGTATTCTTCTATCTAAATAACCCGAATCTATTAAAAAATTTTCAATATCTAAAATTGGATGTAGTATAAGAGGTTGTTTAAGTGGATATACAACATTATCATCAATTAAATTAAAATAACTTCTATAAATTGGTTCATCATCATCCATAGTAGCTGACACAATAACTAATCTTATTGAATTATTAAAAAAAACAAGTTTGACGTGCTAATGTTAATATAATATCCATATTAGTATTATGTTCGTGAGCTTCGTCTACAATTATAATATCATATTTATTTTGTAATGAGTAAATAAAATCTATCGAGTTAAGACCACTATTATCTTTTGATGGTTTTTTTATTTTTTCTTTCATTAATGGATTAGTAGTAAGTTCTTCTAATAATGTCCCATCAGTTACCATTCTAATAGTTAAATGATTACAATTTTCTTTCGTATGTTTATCATGTTGATGTTTATATTGTAAATAATATTGATTTGTTTTGATATCTAACTTCTTTTTTGATTTTCTAATATTTTGAACTCCCATTTCTTTTGATATCCATGTAGCATTATCAACTGTTGGGGGAATACGAGGTTGGGTACATATTACTTTTCCAATAGGATTATAATCATACATTTTCAAACTATAAAGTAATAATTTTGGTACTTGGGTTGATTTACCTGTACCAGTACTACCAGTTACATACATTATTTGATGATTGATATAATGATTAAAAAAATTAATCTGGGAAATCCAATCCATTGCATAAAAGGAATAATAAAGTAATTCTGAAGTTAATGCCTCAAAATAAGATTTTTCATTCTGTATATTATGAAATTTTTGTAGTTCTTTATACGGTTCATTGGTTAGAAAATAATGTGCTTTTTCTAAATAGTTTTTTTTATTTATTTTTTCTTCTAATCTTTTCCATATCACTTTCTTTTTAATATTAGTATCAATTGGTAATTGTGTTTGATCCGTTATGTCTAAATTTACTTTAAATTCAGATAATAAACCATTATATGTCAAATAATCCCATACTAAAAATTTTTTAATTTTATTCCAACCATTAGCAATATTATTCATAATTTGATTCATATCTTTATCATTATCTCCTTCTTGAATATTGATGTTATTTGTTATTTTTAACCAATTATTAAACGGTATATCATTTAAATATTTCTGAAAAAAATCAAATTTAGAATCAAATAATAGGGTTTTATAATTAGAACTTAATAATTCCCAATCACTTGTATGTGATAATGCTTTTGCTATATTATAAATATTTTTAAGATTAATATTATGGTCAGTATCCATTCCGACTGGAAAATAAAAAAAGCTTTTATTTATTTTATTTTTCCGTATTAAAAATCTTCCATATTGTGTTGTTTTTAATTGATAGATAACTTGTTTAAGATAATTCCATAAAATATTAGTTTGGTTTTCACTTTGTAATCTATTTAATGCATTTACTAATAGTTCATCACTAATAAATTTTTTATTTGTTTTTTCTACAACCATTTTTTCAATTTCATCTAAATCTTCTTGATCATCTTCTTCGGATAATTTAAATTTATTAAAATCTGGATGTTTTAATAGAAATCTTTCTGTGCTATTATTTACCAAAAAAATTATTATATTCTTAAAAATATCTTTTTCAAATGCGCTGTCTAAATACAAAGGTATATTATTTTCTAAATTAAAAGAAATTTTCCTTATACTTTCGTCAAACTCTATTTGTTCAAATTTGTTTAGATTATCATAATTATCCAAAATAAACATTTGGTCTAACTTTATCAATTCATTTAAATATTGTATCATATAAATACCTTTCTTGGCTCCTTTCATTCTTTTATTATAAATTGTCCATTTTATTTTCTTGATTGATTGATAATATCCATTATGATATACATTATAGTAATCACCAAACCATAATCCTTTATTGTTTCTTAAAACTTGTCTAAACTCAACTGGTGAACCTATATTTTGTTTTAGTGTAGCCAATTCATTTTTACTTGTTTCATATATTTTTGTTCTCTTATAGTCTACTACAGGTACAATATTTAACCAATTAATATATAATTTACCATTAGTTATTTTAAGTGTCTCTAAAATAGAACAAAAATTATGATGCAAGATATGATAAATTAATTTAGTCCCTTCACTATCAATTAATTCTAAAGCAGAATTTGATTTATTTTCATTTAATAAACCAATACTAAAATTACTAAATGACATATCAGATTTTAATACTTTTGTTATTTCATTTTGTAAAATACTATCGGGTATATCATTTTCGATATGATTATATAGGATTTGATTCAAATCTATCATATTATGATACCATCTTTTATCATTATCTTTATCATTAATAAATGGCAATAACATTAGTGATACAGCTAATATATCTTGACTATTATTTTTTTTCCATTGTAAATAATATTTCGCTCTTTTTTCAAAATGATATCTTTTTGATATGTCTTCTATTAAATAAATAGTTAGATTTTGAAGTATATTCAAATCTATTCGATTTAATTTGGGATATAATTCAATGATTACCTTTTTTATTTCTTGTTTAAATATATCATTAATAAAATCATATTTAAATTGATCTAATTTGGTAATTAATTCTTGAAATTCTGTCATATTAAATATATATATATAAATTATTTATATATATATAATACGATATGGTTCATTTTATATTACAATAACTGCAAGCCAGAGCATCTGATTTTATTCTTTCCAATTAATGGGTTTAAAATCCCACTCAGTTTCATTAAATATTCTAGTTAACCCACCTCGAGGATAATTATAAGTATACTCAATGTTAACATCCGTCATATCTTTAGTAGCTATTTTAAGCATAGCATTACAAACAGCTTGATGTGATACTAATAATATATTACGTCTGGATGTCACATTTTCATTTACTATTTTATTTAGTAATTTCTTTACTCGAACTGTTACGTTTTTTTCATCTTCAGGATATATGTGATTTTCAGGTTCCATTGTACTGGTATATTTAGAATTATAATTAAATGATTCAGCAATATAAGTAGGTAAAGAAACTTGATATGATTTTTCTGGAATTAGATGAGGATGTTGGATTTCTGCCAATGCATATTCAAGATTTATTGTTTTGCTGCGATTTTTAGCAAATGGATAAACTGTTTGCAAAGTTCTGATAAATGGAGAACTATAAATAATATCTATGTTTTCATCTCTCAAAGTATTAATTAATTTGACAGCATTCTCTAAACCTTTTTTTGTTAAAGGTGCAAAAAAAGTAGCATCTTGTGTTCTATCTTCATGTCTTAGAATATAAATTTTCATTATATATAATAAGATAGATTTATACAAAAATAAAAATTATTGTTGGACGCAATTGGGTTGTCCCTCTTTCTGATCTCCATCTTCTTCGTGTTGAGTATAATTTACTTCTTTTAATTTAACAGTATGTAATGTATCGGCTTCTTCTATAACTTTATTTTCTATTTGATATTCCTTAATTTCTGTTTTGGTTAATATTTTTCTTAAAATATTTCTTTCATTCTCTTCCAATATGCTTATATTAGGAAAATCGATAGTTATATGAACAAATAAATTACCCCTATTTCCATGTAAATCATACATACCTTCATTTGGTATCATTAAAACTATATCTCCTTTAATAACTTTATTATATTTCAAAAGAAGTTTTCTATTATCTAAATGTTGGATTACTTTACTAAAACCAAATAATGCTTGGTATAATTTAATGTGTAATTCCGTATGCAAATCAGACTCGTTACGTTTAAATACTTGGTCTTCACATTCTTTAATTATTATAATCAAATCTGTCTTACCAGATTTTAAATTATGCCCTTTGCCAACTAATTTAATTTGATTGCCTTCAGAAAGTCCCTTTTTTAAAGGAAGGTCGATTTGCTTGTTTTTAATTATAAATTTATTACCAGCACAATCATCACATCTATTATTTGCTTCAATGTATAAACCCGAACCATTACATTTATTACACGGTATAACCATCTGTTGAACCATTGGGCCCATTGTTCTTGTTTGAACTTTTTGTCCTTTGCCTTTGCACTCGGTACATTTTGCTTCATTTTTATTTTTAGTTCCATTACCATCACATGTTTTACAATAATTCTTTTGATTATAATTTATATTAATCTTTTTTTCATTAAATATATCTGACAGATTAACTCTTTTCTCTATTACACAATGTTCTTGTTGTTGTTGTCTTTGACCACCACCCATATTACCAAAAGGAAATCCAAAACCACCCATTCCGCCCATACCTCCCATACCTCCCATACCTCCCATACCTCCAAAAAATTGTTCAAATATTTGATTTGGATCAATAGATGGACCTTCTGTGCCATTTTTTAACATATCAATACCAATCGTATCATACATTTGTCTTTTTTCTGAATTATTTAATATGACATATGCTTCATTTATTTCAGCAAATTTATCAGTTGCTTGTTGTTTATTATCTGGGTTTTTATCCGGATGCCATTTCATTGATAATTTACGATATGCTTTTTTTAACTCTGAATCTGTAGCTGTGGGACTAACGCCTAGCCTATCATATAATTTTGTATCTTTTACCATTATAACTATATGCAAAAGTATTTTTTAAGATGTTTAACTACAAAATAAAAATTGATTTATATATAGTATTAAAACAATATTTTATATTACTAATTAATGTCAGAAACTCAAAGTGTTAACATTACAGGAGACAAAGCAGCTTTTATATCTAAACAGGCCATTATTAGATTTAAACGAGATTTGCGTAAGTGTGAAAAAGACCAAACACTAGACCCAGCTAAATATTTCAAAGAAGATAATGTATTTAAATTTAAATTAAAAGATGATGTTTATTATGTTGATATTATGAATAAAGAACAACAGGATAAAGAAGAAAAGAAGATGGTTTTAAGACAACGATTACGAGATGCCAAGTATAATCGGTCAAATAAAAATAAACAGAAATTAAATTCTCTTAAAAGATGTATTCCCAAAAAAATATTTCAAAGTTATCATAACCTCATTAAACAATTTAATTTTAATGTTCCATCACCTGATGAAGTAATTAATGATCCAAGTAAATATACAACTCAAATCAGTACTATTACCGGAAATATTGGACAAGTAAGTAATGATAGTAAAGCTGATATTGCACTTAAAAGATATTTCAGTTCCCTTGGTGATTTTTTGGGAATTGAACCTATGAATATGAATTTACGGCAAGATAATACCCAAACACAATTATCTAATATCGAATTAGCAGGACACGGCTCAGATACCGAAGATGAAGACGGTGCACCAGAGTTAATTTAGATTCATTTTATTTAAACGTCCTTCTTTTCTCTCCCATTTTTGTTTACATCTTTTACGAATCATCGTTCGACGTTCACTAATTTCTTCTAATGTTAAATTACGTCGACGATTTCTAAATCGCTTACGATTTAAGTTTGAATATGGTAGATTTGGTTCGGTTGTTAGCGATGTAATCGCATTATTTCTACGTGAACGAGTACGTATAGTATTTGACTCAGGATTATATATGTCTTGTGTCATAAATGATTCAATATTAGTTAATTGTGCTGGAGGAGTGTAAGGTCTATACGATCTAGGATTGATTCTTTTTTGTCTTTCAGCTATATCTATTTTAGTATATATGAATTCTTTTCTACAAAAAGGACACAATTGTTGTTGTAATTTTAAGTAGCATAGATAGCAGAGTTTGTGTTGACAAGAAAGACGCTTCCAATCAGTATTAGAAGACAAACAGTAACAAATTTGACATTCCTCCATTTATATTAGCAAAGAAAATTTCTATAGATTATTTATTAAAATAATAATCTATAGAAAAAACAGTATATATTTAGATGTTAATACTACTGGAGAAAAAAAAAACAACATTAAAAATTCTAGATGTATATAAATGAAAATATATAATAGATTTAAGAACATTTTTGATATTTTTATCTCAAAAGAAGAAAGTAATAAATTGCTTGACTTGCTACATTTAATGTATACAAAAAAAATATTAAATGATGAATTAACATTAAATTTGATTAAAGCATTAGTCTTAATTTTATATATGAATAAAGATAACTATTCAGTATATTATCAATTATTAAATTATATTACCTTTGATATGAATAAAAAAATAAGAAAAAATATATTGACACAATTAGAATGCTTAGATTTATCGATACAACTTAATTTAAATGAAAAATGTATTGATAAAATAATTATTAACACAAATATATTATTTTTAAATAGTCAACAAATAGATATTCAAAAATTACTGGAATTATGGATTGAAGTAATTAATACTACAAATTTAATTAAATCTTCAGTACCTTTTAAAATAGGACTATATATTCATTTTATAAAAAAATTAAATAATATTATTACAGAAAAAAAAACTATTAACGTCGGTGTACATATGGGCTTTGTTTCTTATATGAAAAATATTACTAATATTATTAACAATTTTATTTAAATGGTTATTTCGATAAAATATTTATTGTGGACCGACATCTTTTATCACAATACATTTTATTAAATCCGATATATTCAAAAACTAAATGTATTAAAAAACCCGTTATAAAGAAGGCAATATTTATGCCTATTGGTTTAATTTTTTGATCTTTATTACGTTTATTGACAGTTAGATTAAATGCCATATGTCCTACAAGTAATGTGATAAATCCAACTAATAAACTTTCAAATATTAAAGTAATCATTAAAATTAATTAGATTTTTATTTATAAATCTAGATCTAATTCGTTACTACTTTCTTCATGTTCACTTTCTGAACCTTCGACTCTAAACTTGATACATTTCCATCCACTTTGAGTATAATTAATTTTTAATTCATTCTCAAGAAAGTCATATAATTTTTTATTCTTAGGAATACTAGAAGGGTCCCGTCCTTCTTTATACCATAATCTAAAGTGTGTCCACAAATCACGTTTCTTAATGATATCTTTCTTATTATCACTCACTTGTAAATTAGTCTCGAAATATTCACGAATAACATCTTGTTCTTTTCGATAACGATTGGTGCTTAGTTTAACAGCTTCTGGTTCAGGAATCTTTTCTTCCACATCATATGTAGTAGTATATAGATGTATCAAGTAACTAGCAAATGCTGGAGCCCAGTTACTTATTTTAGTTTTCAAAGTATCGTCAAGTAAAAATTCATTTTTATTATTTGAGTCTGGAGTTTCAATAAACTTTGATGAGAAATCAATAACGCGAATACGTCGCCATGTTCCTCCATCATCTGATGGAACTTCTGGTAGATCATTACAAGTTAACCAATATTTTACTTGGGGTTTAACCTCGATTGGTTCTTTATATAAACCTCTTACCATAAATCTATCATTACCAGATAATTCTTTAAAAATACCAATATTTAATTGTTCATCTAAACCAGGTTCTTGAAATACACCACATCGTGGTCCTTTTAATCTTGCTAATTCGGGAGATGCATTACTAGCTGCCCCTCGTTTTCTAGTAATAATAGTAATGGGACATGATATATAATAATCTCCTAATGCTTCACTAACTAATGAAAAAGTAAGAGATTTACCATTAGAACCAGAACCTGTTAGAAAATAAAACTTTTCTTCACGATTTTCACCAGATACACATGTTGATATCCGACTCAAAAAATATTCTCTAACCTCTTTATTAATTAAGACCTTTTCAAAAAATTGATTTATTGGTTTTGCATATGGGTTGTTATCACTCCATTTTACATAATGAACATTTGTTGACATTGATATATGGTCATCTGGATGACCAGGTCTAAAAGATCGTAACTTGAGATCATATACGCCATTTTTAAAACATATTAAATCTTTGTTTTCATCAAGTCGTTCTAAAAATCTGTCATCAAAGAATAGATATCTTGCTTCTTTCATCAACCTTTCTTTAAAATTAATATCCATCAAATTATCAGCAATTTTATTAAATAATATTGCGTCATTAAGGAATTTCGTTCTATCTCCACCTTGAGCTTTGTTCGCTTTGTGACTACATTCCCCTGCTGCTTTACAATAATTACCAGAAAATGTACTTGACATCAACGTAATTAGATAACCTCCATTAGAACATTTTTGCCATCTATGTTCTCTAAAATGATACCAAATATTATCACGAGGATTTACACATACAAATCGATCAAAATATTTACAATGTAATGCCTTGGCAATCATGAAAGTGTTATTCACAGCATTTTTTTTTAGTAGTTTATTAAAGTCATCTTTAATAAATTCATTATATTGGTCGGGGTTATCATCTTTAGCCCATAACATCAAAGAACGAACTGTATATCCATCATCGCGCATGTTTCTCCATCTGCGCTCACATTCACCTGGTTGAAATTTCTTTGACCTTTTAGAAAAACCAATCCATGATGATAATAAACTTTTATCTGTATTATGTAATGCCCATCCAACTCTTATCCATGTATGATAATCATGGGCTCGTTTTACATTTAACATGTCAACTATTTTGATAGCCTTTTCTATCATATCTATTTTGTCTTCAGGTATCATATCGTCAAATACAGTTTCTGATTTATCCTTTTCAATACCTAAATCACTAAATGATTGGCTAACAAACTCGTCATTAATATCATTATTTAATAATGTAGCATTTAATTCAGACCATTTACTACTTCGTAAGGAAAATAATTTAATCAATTCTGTTGAGTTACCAAGTGTTTTACTATTAATTAAATTATTATCTACATCATACACTTTTGTTAATTTATAGAATGGATTATTTGGTTTAGCACATCCATACATCATCCAAGCATTATTGTTAACAACAGCGCTATCGATTACACAAGGATTAGATAAATGTTCAAACATACCACTTTCAGTAGTTTGTGTACTAACATCATTTGTTATTAAATGTCTAATTTTATAATGCAATGTAATATATGGAAATATCATATGAATTCCATCTTTTATTTCACCATTTTTTTCAGTAAAATTATTTTTTTCAAATAGACAACATGTTAATTCATTATCAACTATTGAACAATATTTTTTTATTGTATCTCGATACAATGAAATAAGTTGTATAATCATGTCATCATTATACAAACGTTTATTATCATGCTGGTCAATTGGATAATTCATATCAATATCTACTTTTAAAGGTCCATATTCTTTCGGCTTTTCAGCTATTGAATATATTAATCCTGAATTCATAGCTTTGCCTAAATATTTAGCTAATTTACTTTTACTCTTGCTATCATTAAAAGTAAATTTACCAGGAAAACAAATACCACCTAATGACAAGTGGGTATAATCTGTTTGTCCTTTCGCAGTACGATGTTCATTCAAAAGTTCTTCCAATTTTAGCTTTATTTTTTTAACGCTGTCTTTATTTGTCATTATATTATGATAAGAATGATTTTTTTAAATATTTTTATTTTCAAATTTTTAAGTGTTTTTCTATCAGTCAATTATGGTAGTAAACCATCTATACGTGTAATCTATTTGTAATAAAAAACTATATTATTCCATCTTATCGTCTGAAATATACTTTTCTGTACTTTCTAAAAAATTGGTACATAATAGAGCGAAATCTAATTCGAGTGCACTAAAATATATAAGTGAATGAATTAAATGTTTTCCTAGAATTTCTTTATATGATAATATATCATTTTTTAGTTTATTATAATTTAAATTTAAATTCTGGATTATTTCATTTTTAAATAATTTACTAACTTTAAAATGTTTATTTAAAACATTTAAAATAGCTAATTCATATGTATTATAAATAATATAATTATTATAATTTATTGATTTTATATCATTCATATTTATATTAGTAAAACCAGGTTCATTCCGTAATGGAGTTTCACTTAATAAAGATTGAATAGATAATAGAACCGATGTTAGGGTCATTACGGGTTCCCATTTAGGACCTGGCCATGTGCCTAAAATAGATAAACATACTTTTCCATTACTATATAAATTTGGATTAAATCTTACTTTATTATTTATTGTTAAAAATTTAACTTTTGGTGGACTATATGGATAATTATCTGGGAAACATATTTCAAAAAAGAAATACCCACCAAAATATGGAGTATTAGATGGACCAATTATCATAGCATAAATTTTACTGATATTATCTTTATCAAAATTAATATACAAAGCATCAAATTTACTTTCTTTAAATTTAATAATATCATTTACTATTCGTAATTGAGTTTTGTTATTCATTAATTTTAAGTGTATTATATGTTTAATTCTATAACAAATGCAGATACCAGGACTTGTTATCTGCATACAAAAATAAAAATAAAAATAAAAATTGATTAAATGATTTTAAAATATATTATATTATATATTAATGTATTTTTGTCCAAAATGTAATTATTCTTTTGATATTACCAAATCTTCTAATAGCCAAGATACGAGAAAACATTTAGATACAGTTTCATCAGCATTTGAATTATTAAAAGATAAAGGAAACTTATCAAATTATATTGCCAAATTCAGTAAAGAAGAATTAGAAAAGGATAACAAGTATAAAAAATTATCAAGTAATAACAAAAAGAAATTAAATAAATTATTTGATAATCATATTTTGAGTAATGTTATATTCAAATGTCTTAATTGTAACTTTACTAAAAATATAAATGAAACAATTAGATTATATCAATTAAATTTAAAAGATGACGAAACAGTATATGCATCAATTGAAAATAATAAATTAATTATGCTCAATCCTATTCTTCCAAGAACAAAAGATTATACTTGTAAAAATATAAATTGTATTACACATAAAGATGATACTAATAAAGAAGCGGTTTATTACAAAAATAAAGATAATTATAATGTAACCTATATTTGTTCAGTGTGTTTTAATAGTTGGGATATTTGATATAATTAAAAAAAAGACTGTAGATGAGATTTATCTAGTTCGTCTAATTTCCATATTTCATATGTGTTATTAACAAAACGTTTTATTTTAAATGGGGTCATATTTAATTTTAACTCTTCCATTGCTATTTCTTTATAATTTAATTCATCAGATTCTTTTTTTATTTTTATTAGAGGTTTAGCTCCCATAGTTAATTGTTTAGTTCTTTCGCCGATTATGCGAACAAGCTCATATCTAGTTAATTTATTTTTAGTTATTCTATCCTTGGGATTTACTATAATATATTTATTATTGATTTCGGAAGATTGTAATACTTTATCTAATAAACATATTTCAGACGGAGTATCAGAATAAGCAACATCCTCAGTATCAATACTAGATATATCAGAATCAGTATTCTCGGTTTTAGCCATTACTATATATATACTTGCGTTTTTATATAATTATATCAATTTTTATTATAACAAAAACCTTAGGTTTTTGTTATAATAACTCCAATGCATAGCATTGCATAGGGTTTATGCAATCATGATTGCTTTATTATAAATAAAATCAATGTCTGGATACAATTATTTATTATTTACACCCGCGCAGATTTAAAATGCTGATAATACGTTTACATTACATTATGAATTTAATTTATATATATAATGAACTTTAATTCATATTCCTATATAATTGATAATATTTATGTTGGTGATATATTTAGTACCAACTGTCAAGAATTATTAAATAAGATAGATTGTGTTGTTAGTTTAATTAACAATAATATTAAACATCCTAATATAGATTATTTATCTATACCGATAGAAGATAAACCAGAAGTAAATATAATACCAGTATGTGAAATTGTATATAATTATATAGAAAAATATAATAATAAAACAATTCTCATTCACTGTTTAGCAGGAGCTTCTAGGTCTGTTTCAACAATAATATATTATATAATGAAAAAATATAATAAAACATTTGATGAGACTTATAAATTTATAATGTCAAAACACTCAAAAGTAAACATTAATAGAGGGTTTATTACTCAATTAAAAACGGCGTTTTAAATGTCACACATGTGTAAAAAAAATTGAAATTTTAATACTATTTAGGAGGTTTATAAATAGAATTAGCTATGTTGACGCTCAAATTTCTTGAACATAAGACGCTCACCCTTGCTGGTGATGGATGGGATTATGGCGACACCGGGAACTGTGGTGGTGGTGGTTCATTATACGGTTAACCACCCGGAACCCAAAATATCTTGTATTTTTACCCGTTTGTAGGGTAAAAGTTGCAACATTGATACAATCAAAGCTGTAAGGGCTTTATCATCAATGTTGTGTTCTAATAATTTATTGCTAATTATACTGCTAAGCTCTTCCTTAGTATAACTGCAATCCAGGGATTGCATTTCTTTTAAACGACATTTTTTGTCGAAAAATGTTCTGCCATATTGTGTGTCTTTAATAAAATCTTTAGAAAAACGACCACATAGTTTAATCATCATTTCAAGATGATAAAAGTCGGTATCATGATATCGATCACTATGAGGATCAAATAAAAGTTCACCTGTAACAAGTTCATATAAGGTACATCCTAGTGCCCAAATATCGACTTTTTTTGTACAATCTCCCATTAATATAATTTCTGGAGCTTGATAATAACGAGTACCAAATTCTTCTTCAAATACTTCTGTATCTGGACAAAAGGTACCAAAATCTGTTATTTTAACAGTCAAATCTTTTATATATTTTTCGTCAAAATGATAAGGATTTTCCTTATTCTCGTCCATTTTGAAGATAATAGATTTATGAAGTTCTTTTCTAATACGTAATCTATCTCGTGGATCCATTTTTTTTATATTTTTAATATCGTTACCTTTTTGAATCCAATATTGTTTTTTTATTTGACTATATACTGTTAGAAAATCAGCTTTGTTATACCATTCAATATATTTTTCATCCCGTTTGTTTATACCACATAGTAAGATATTATCTGGCTTAATATCTCCATGTAAAACTTTTAGGTCATTATGTAACACGTTTAACCCTTCACATATTTGTCTAAATATTTCTTTGGCAATAGGTAAAGGGTATCCATTTTTATATTTCCCTTTTCTTGATAAAACATCCAAGTTACCACAACATAATTCATAAACAGAACATATAAATTTTCTAGTTTCATCATTGACAAATCTTTCTTCTACAAAATAATCAACTAATCGATTAATATATTTAACTCTTGATGGTATTTTTTTTAACATTTTCACTTCATCTTTACCTTCAGAATAATCATCCGGATTTTGTACCTTAATTGCATAATATTTACTATCACTAATACAAAATCCTAACCATACTATTGAATATGCCCCCCTACCTAATTCTGTTATAATATTATAGTTATTAATTATATCACCATTTAAATCAATGTTATTTTCTTGTGAATTATTTGAATCTGTAGAATAATTCGAACTAGAATAGTCAGATTCTAAACTCGATGTTGACATATCACTCATTTATTGATATGATACATAATAATCTTTTAAATAAAAAATATCATGTTATTTAATAATGTCTAAATACGAAAGTACTAGAAAAATTAAATGTTTAGGTGATCGTGTTAAACCAGGTAGTTTCTATATCCATCCTATTACATTAGAAGTACGACAAAATCTTGGCACAACAGATATATATCCTAGTGGATTACATAATTCTGAAAATAACAAATTAGGTTATTCTATAAACACCTGTAAAGAAAAAAATACACATATTGATATTCAAAATTTTATGGCTTTACCTTATTTAAATTTACACATACAACAAATATTAGATATGTATAATATAAGGTCAGTCGATGATTTAACCAGATGGGTAGACAAACAAATAGAAGATAAAATGCCCTTTAATTATATTAATCGAATAATTAATATATGGTTAAATGCAAGTTTTGATACAGTTACAGATTATAATAAATTAATCAGTAAAATATATCAAAAATTAGCTAGTAATTACTGGAGTAAATTAAACCGAGCTCATATGGATACAAATAAATTAGAATCATTAATTGATAAATTTATAAATGATTGGCTAAATACTATTAAGCGTGATGATTTTATATTTGATTTAGGTAAAGACCTTAAAAAGTATTTGCATAAACAATCAAAAGGTTAAAAATTTGCATTTATAACACGAGATATTAAATTTGTTAAATATAATGCCGTATAAGGATTTGCCAAATTAGTAATTTCATATTTGATATAATGATATAATGGTATTATATTACCTGTAATTGTTAAATTATATATTGTTATTATTGGACCAGTAAATCCACTGGTAAATAATGGTATTAAAGAAAATCTATGTATTCCTGTAGAATCTATTCGGTAACATGTATTTCCTAAATTAATAAAAAATATAGAATAAACTGTAAAAGCGATTATACAATCATGCATCACTTTCATATATGTTAACCTATGTTTTAATTTCTAAAATATTATATACAGATGACTACATTCAGTAATGAATTAGTTACTACTAAATCACCTGATGATAATAGAGATTGGGTTTTAGAATCCATATTAAATTATAAACAAGACTTACCTGCTAAAGTAGATTATCGGGTTTATCTTACTGCTATTAGAGACCAAGGTAGTTTAGGAACTTGTGCCGCACATACTGCCTCTTGTATTAAAGAATACCAAGAAAGAAAAGATATAGGTTATAGAAACTATTTATCACCAATGTTTATTTATAATAATCGAGTAAATCAATCTACTGAAGGAATGTATGGAAGAGATGTTATGAAAATATTATCAAAATATGGTATATGTTCTGAAATATTATTAAAACACGGAATATTTTTAAAACCTTCCAAAATACCAAATGAGTGTTATGATTTAGCAGCTCATTTAAAAATTAAAGCATATGCTAGAATAAATACTTTAAAAGGGTTAAAAACCGCACTTGTTCTATATGGTCCTTGTTATATTTCATTTCCAACTTATAGTAAAACAACTGAAATGTGGAAACCATTATATAAAGGACAAAAACCAATTGGGGGACATGCAATGACTGTTGTTGGTTACAAAGAAGATTGTTTCATTATTAGAAATACATGGGGAAAAGGTTGGGGAAAAAAAGGTTATTGTCTTTATCCTTTTGATGATTTTGGTTGTCATTGGGAAATTTGGACAACAGTAGATGATGATACAACTGTTGATATAGAAGCGTTTAATAAAAAACATGCTCCTAAAAGAAAATTTTGTAAATGTTTTTAGAAATTAAATATATTAAATTTCTAAATCATATTATATGGTAGTATACGCAGATCCAACAGTTATTATACCTTCATTTGAACCAACAACGATTGTGACAGATGAACATCAATATTATCCAGCACCTCCTATTATTACAAGTTATAGTAGATTTCAAGATGTTAATAATGATAAAAATTTACGAGAAAAAGCAACCAAATTCTTTTTAAAAGAATTAATTGCAGGAATTGAAGGAGGTTCAGATAGAAAATTAAAAAAACATCTAAAAGTATTAAAAAAATCTAAAAAAGGATACAATATTGTATATAATTTATTACGTCTATTTGTCAGACGTGGTAATACTAATTGGTATGACCTCGAAATTCAATATTCTCTTGTTATGGATTATATCCGTCATAAATTAGAAGAATATTAAAGAATTAATCCACTTGATATAGTCTCATCAAATTTAAAATGAACTATTTCATTAATAAATTTAACTAAATTTATAACTAAATTATAATATATTTGACAATTATTATTAAAATATTCTAATGTTATTTTATCAAATATATCTATATCTAATATAATTTTATATTCTTCACTATTAATACAAAATTGTGTTTCAGCCAATGTCTTTATTAATTTTTTAATAAAGGGTTTGACTATTCTTTCATATTCTAATTCTTTTATTCCACTTTTATATCTTGTTAATACCAAATCGAAACCTAAATAATTTGGTGGTATGCCAGTAATATTTAACTTTTCATTATAGATAATTAATCTTTTAATTACATCATATGCTATGCCGTCAATTGTTAAATTATTACAAATATTACCATCCTCGTTTTTAACCTCTAAAAATTTTACCAAAGTTTGATGTCTTTCTAAATCATTATTTTCTCCTAAAAGCATGTTTAATTTTTTATTAAAATATCCATATTCATTTGAAAACTTTTCAGATAAAATAAAATCATTTAATAAACCATAACATGTGCGTAAATCTTTTTCGGTATTACTAGTATAATTTTGTATGGTAGCTTTATAATCATCGATCATGTTATATGCTAATTTAATTCGATCGACTTTTTTATTTAGATATTGATCTAAATCATTCAATGAATTTACTTTGGATATGGTAAAACTTTCATAATTTAATGAACCTTCTAATAATGTTGATAAATAGTAATCTTCTTTAGACTTGTAATGGATGGACTGACTTGTTCTAATTATATATGGGACAATATTATTATAAAATTCCCAATATCTATACCCTAAATCCATATTTTGTTTTAATGCTATCAAATAAGCTTCATCAGTTAAGTTAGAAAAATCAATCGTATATAAACTAATATTATTGATAAGACTGTTTAGACTATACCAATTAAAACAATTAATAAAATTATATTGACATAATAATTTATTACGTAAAAAATAAGATAATCTTGGTTTATGAGGTTTTAACATTTTCCAAAACTTATTTTCTATTTTTTTTTCAATACATTTTTCTTGAATAAAGCGTATTAATATATTAATCTTTTCTGTTAAACTAATATCCATTTGATTAACAATAATTAAATAACCCAGTTTATCATAACTTTGAGTTTTATTTGATAGTAAATCAATAAAATTGGTAAAATGTATCCAATGAGATGATTTATTAAAATAATTACATAATAGTTCTGCATATTCTTTTATGGTCAAGTTTTTTTTAATTTTTTTCATAATATTTACTACTTTTTTATATTCTATTTTCTTTTCATGTTTCAATACTTTTTCAATATATAAATTAATAAATACCATTATTTTATAAATTCCATTTTCTGTAAAATCGTCTCCATTCTTTAAAGAATCTATAAGAAAATGAAAACCAATTTTATCTAAACTAACACTATAACCATTTAAATTATTACAATAATCTGTTTGATCAGAGAAAATTACATCTGTTATTATTTGTAAATAATATTTTTTTGTTTTATGTGTATCTAAATTAAACCCAATATCTATATTATATATTTTAAATTTTGTAGCAAGGGCTTTATCTATAATTGTACTATTATCAAATGTAAAAACAGTTGAATATTTTGTTATAAAATGTCTACATCTAGACCTAATTACATATTGTAATTCTAAATTAGAGTTATAAATTGCTTCGCTTATAATAAATTTCTTTTTCTTTATCTTTTTTCTTAATGCTTTTTCATTTAATAAAATTGTATTATTATCAGGATATTTTAAAGTATAATTATATGCTTCTTCTTCTGAACTGCTTTTACTACTAGATAACCCTAAACTACCAGCAATCATTTCTATATCTGAACCAATAGTTGTTTCAATATTAGTTTTTTTTATTTTACTATCATTTCTTTGAAATTTAATTTCTATTTCCTTAGCCCCCAATTCTTCCACAATTTGACAGAATCCACGGATACGATATTCGGTTTGTCTTAATTGATATTTAGTTATTGGAACATAAAGTATTTTATCTACAATTTCCATTTTTTTATATAAACAATCTTTAAATATATCACCTTCGTCAAAACACAATCCATAACAAATTTCATCATTATTATAAATTTTTTGATTTTTTAATTCTGCATTCAAAATATTATTATTCAAAATATGAATATCTTTTTTTAATTTACTAATATATTCAAAAGGAAAAAACGTACAACCTGGGAATTCTACTTCAAGAATATTCTTTCTTTTTCTAAAGCATGAAAAAAACTTTTTAGATTTAATACTAGTTAATTTATAATTATCAATAAATATAATCATCTGAGACATGCTAATGATATTGTAAATATCACTAAAAGGAATATTATTAAGTTGGTTTATATCATAAAATGAAGTATTTATCACCTCATTCATATTACAATCAAAATTAATATCATTTAATTTTAATTTAATAGTTTCACTATTTGAATCATTATTTCGAGTATTAACCACTACATGTTTTTCAAACTCATCAACATTATATATACAATCTGTTATATTATCATGGTTACTTTCTCGGTCCTCAGTTGTATATATTGATGTTGCGGAATCACATGCTGAGATGGAATAAATATCATCATCCATATTTCCATTACTAAAAGTTTCCATTATCATATTAATAAATTAGATAAAATATATTAAGAGATAGATTCTATAAATATCAATGAACTACGAAAAAGAAATTTTTGTAAAAGATTATTTTGATATTCATAACTTTTATGCCAAGATTTATGGTAATAAAACTATTATTTTAATGCAGGTTGGTTCATTTCATGAATGTTATGCGACTGATAATGAAGGACTTGATTTATTTATTCTAAGTGAAAAGTTAGATATTATTGTTACTAAAAAAAATAAAAATAAACCTTTATCACGTTCAAATCCACGAATGATGGGATTTCCTATTTATGTAATAGATGATTTTACTGAAAAATTAGTTAATTTTGGTTATACCATTGTTATTATTGACCAAACAACTGAACCACCTAATCCTAAACGTGAAGTAACTGGTATATATTCACCAACAACTTTTTTACAAAAAAATACCAACTATTCTACAACTAAATCAACTAATCTTATTTGTATAATTATCGATGCATTAAAAACGAAATCAATAAAACAAAATCAAATACCTATTTTATGTATAGGTATATCAGCATATGATTTAACTACTGGTAATGGAAGTGTATATGAAACGGTATCTACAGCTCATGACCCAATGTATGCATTAGATGATGCTATTAGATTTTTAGAAAATTATCCACCATGTGAAGTTATTTTTGATTGTACTAAAAACTTAACAGAATATTTAGAACAGAAAAAAAATATTAATAACATGACATTAAATGATATTATTTCATACTTGGGATTATCTCAAGATGAACATCAATTATATAAAATTCAAAATATAACTACTTTATCAAATATTAAATACCAAACTAATTTACTTGAATCAATTTATAATCATCATTCTAATTTATCCTGTATCGAAGACCTTAATCTTAACTTTTATAATTTAGCTAGATTATCATTAGTAGCTCTATTAGAATATACAAAAAATCATCAACAAATGCTACTACAAAGACTAAAAAAACCATTATATTTTTCTAGTAAAACAAAACTTTTTCTTGGCAATAAAGCATTGGACCAATTAGATGTTATTCCTCATCCTACCAAACCGAAAACACTATTTAATATTATTAATTTTACTAGAACTGTTTTAGGAAAAAGGTTTTTGAAAAATTCTATTTCAAATCCGTTAATAGATATGGATGCTATAAATTACAGATATAATATAATTTCTCAAATTTTAGAAAATAATTTGCATAAAGAAATTAGTGATAATTTAATTGATATAGCTGATTTACAAAAATTAAATCGTCGAATGGAATTAGGTAATATTCATCCCATGGAACTTTTTAATGTTTACATGTCAATTGATCAAATAATAAAAACAATCAATAGCATAAAAAAATATAAAAAGTTGTATCAAGATCTTGATTATAAAAAAGAATATATTGATAAAATTAATGGTTTTACACAATATATTGATAATACATTTAATGTTGATTATATTATGGAATTGAATTTTCTTAATTATAAAGAAGAATCCTTTAACTTTATAAAGTCTGATAAATATCCTAGATTAATAGAATTAGAAGAAAATATTAAACTTGGAGAGAATTTTATGGATTATTTGATTAAAGAATTAGAAAAGGTTATTATGAGTAATGCAGAAAAACGTTTTATGAAAAAAGATAATAAATTAATTACTCTTAAATATAATGATCGAGATGGTCATTATTTAATGGTAACACAGAAAAGATGTAAGGTATTAATTGATAGTCTCAAGAAACAAAAAATAATTAAAATTGGGAAAACGGAAATTAAATTTGATGATTTAGAATTTATTGATATGCCACGTTCAACTTATACTAAAATTTATTGTAAAGAAATGAAAACTATTTCGACTAATGTGGTTCAACTAAAAAACATGTTAGCTAAAGAAACTAAAGTTGCATTCTATCTTGAAATAAAAGAGATAGTTAATAATTTCATAGATGCTTTAAATTATTTTGTAGATAAAATTAGTTTTCTTGATTTTATTAATTCTGGTGCTTTGTGTTCTCATAAATTTGGTTATTGTAAACCAAATATTATTCCATCAGATAAATCATTTTTTGATGTAGAGAATATGAGACACCCAATTGTTGAAATAATAAACCAGGATACAGAATATCATCCACATACATTATCTATTGGAAAAGATTTAAATGGAATTTTATTATATGGAATTAATAGTTCAGGTAAGTCAACTTTAATGAAAGCAATAGGGCTAAATATTATTTTAGCACAAATTGGATATTTTGTTTCGGCTACTAAGTTTGAATATTTTCCATATACTAATTTATTTACAAGAATATGTGGCAATGATAATATTTTTCGTGGGATGAGTTCTTTTATGGTAGAAATGGTAGAATTAATGGCTATACTTAAACGTAATAATAATAGAACTCTAGTTTTAGGCGATGAAATATGTCGGGGGACTGAAGAAAAATCTGCTAATATAATTGTAGCATATATGTTAGAAACATTATCAGAATCTGATACATCTTTTATAACAGCAACACATTTACATATGATTGCTGAATTACCATGTGTAGTAAATTTAAAACATGTAAAACCAATGCACTTGAAAGTCGAATATGATGATATTAATCAAAGTCTAGTATATAATCGTGAATTAACAGAAGGACAAGGAGAGAAATATTACGGGGTCCAAGTAGCAAAATATTTAATGAAAAATGACCATTTTAATCTAAGGACAAAGGAAATTGAAAATGAATATGAAGATATATCTGTGAAACAATCTAATTATAATAAAAATAATTGGATGATAGAATGTTATTTTTGTCATGCTAAAAAAGAATTAGAAACCCATCATATTAATTTCCAAAAAGATTGTACTAATAATATGGTTATCGATAAACCACATATTAAAAAGAATAGTAATTATAATCTAGTTACCTTGTGTAGAAAATGTCATGATATGGTTGATACAAGTGAAATTATAATAAATGGATGGTTAGATACAAGCAATGGGATTATTTTGGATTATTACCATCAGGATAAAAAATTAAATAAAAAATATAATCAAGAAGCTATTGATGATATAAAAAAATATAAAGGTACAATATCACTTTTGAAAGCCAAAAAATTAATAGAAAAAAATTATCAAATTAATATATCAACAAGTACTATTTCAAAAATATGGAATAATGTATATAAACAATCTTGACTGAACTTAGTTCGTTATATATAATTATTATTTATTTATATATAATGTTAAGCTTAATTTCACGTAAAGTTATATCACTGATAGTCTTTTTTTTTATCACATTGACATTGGCACTTGTATTAATATTACCATCATATACAGTTGCAAAAAATAAAGAAAGCGCTAATTTTTCAAAAAATATTATTATGGATATATTACCTTTAATGTATCAATATTGTTTTAATTCACCTATATATTATTCAGGGGAATATCAAAAAAGTAATAAAATAGATATTGTTATTGCTAATCATATTAATACAATTGATTTTGGTATATATCTATCTTTAGTTAAAAAATTCGATGATAGAAATCCATTTTTTGTAATGAAAAAAGATGTAGTATTTATACCTACTGCTGGATTTATATTAATTTCCTCTCCAGATTTAAAATTAAATAGAAAAATAGAACAAGATCATGATAATATAACTAAAACAATAAAAAAAATTAAATCAGGTGTGATAATTATTATGCCTGAAGGTACACGATTCACACCTGATAAACAGTTAAAAGCACAAGAATATTCTCGAACTAATAACTTGCCTGTTTTTAAAAATACTTTGTATCCCAAAATGAAAGGTATATGGACTATTATTAATATATTAAAAGAACAAGGACGATTAGGACACTTGATTGATTTTACTAATATTGTGGAAAATTTTAAAGGTAAAGCTGGATATTTGCCTGAATTATTAACTACAGAACTAGGTAATACTTTTTCTATTATTGAAAGTTATTCAATACCACAAGATAATTCTCTCAAAGATTATGGTGATTTTAAAAAATGGTTTTTAGAAATATGGAAAAAAAAGGATTTTATATTAGAAAACTATCAGAATTATCAATTTAAAAAGTTAAATATTGAATATAAAATTTCATCATATATCCTAGTTTTAATACTATCTATAATACTTGTTTATTTAACCATACAAACTAAATGGTTATATTTGATAATTACTTTATTAGTATCTTATTTAATCACTTTTATTAAATACAAAATGATCTAGAAAAATATAATTATATCATACTATAACTTATTTGAACTAGATTTGGTCGTGATAATATATATGATTGTTGTAATATTGGTTCTTCAGTTGGTTCTTCAGTTGGTTCTTCAGTTGGTTCTTCAGTTGGTTGTTCATTTGGTTCTTCAGTTGGTTCTTCAGTTGGTTCTTCAGTTGGTTGTTCATTTGGTTCTTCAGTTGGTTCTTCAGTTGGTTCTTCAGTTGGTTCTTCAGTTGGTTCTTCAGTTGGTTGTTCATTTGGTTCTTCAGTTGGTTCTTCAGTTGGTTCTTTTGTAATTATTTTATACAAAAATCCTATTAAAACAATTTCAAGTATAATATATATATATATTTTCA
>Ga0233439_10001825_pt1 | contig 25697 bp, 24 predicted proteins | sample SI_123_September_6_FD_182713 | JGI IMG/M metagenome (GOLD analysis project Ga0233439, IMG submission 182713) | Seawater microbial communities from Saanich Inlet, British Columbia, Canada - SI_123_September2016_100_MG | ecosystem: Environmental > Aquatic > Marine > Inlet | place: Canada: British... | reverse complement strand
GGCTTGTATTTTGGGAATAATTTTCAGGTCGAAACAGATCATGGCTGAAAAAAAACAACGCCAGAAAGAATTGAAAAATTTGGATGAAAAACTCAAAACCCAGATCATTCTGGATAATGTGGTGGACGCAATTATCACCATTGACCAAACAGGAATCATTCAGACCTTTAACCAGGGAGCTCAAAAGTTATTCCAATATAAAGACCAAGAAGTGCTGAGTCGCAATATCAATATGCTGATGAGCGACCCGGACCGCAGCCAACATGATGAATACCTGCAACGGTATTTGTCGACAAAATCTCCTCATATCATTGGAATCGGCCGCGAAGTGGTCGGCTTGAAAAAAGACGGCTCAGAGTTCCCCATGGACCTGGCAGTCAGCCAGGTGAACCTGCACGACCGAATCATCTTTACAGGCATCATCAGAGACATCAGCCAGCGCAAAGAATTTGAAGACGCTCTGGTCGGAGCAAAACAAATCGCCGATGAGGCCAACCAGTCAAAAGGCAATTTTCTCGCTAATATGAGCCATGAAATCAGGACTCCCATGAATGGCGTTATTGGTTTAACCCATCTCCTAATGAAAACAGAATTGACCCCAGTTCAATATGATTACCTGAGAAAAATTCACAGTTCATCACAAAACCTGTTGACCATCATCAATGACATTCTCGATGTATCTAAAATTGAAGCGGGAAAAATAGACATTGAAAATACCGAGTTCCACCTGGAAAAGGTACTGGAAGGTGTTTCAGATATCCTGTGCACACATATTCAGGAAAAAGGTCTCGAGTTACATTTCGACATAGCAGAGGATGTTCCCACCTGGCTAATAGGAGATCCGGTAAGGCTCAGCCAGATTCTCACCAATCTAACCAGCAACGCAGTCAAGTTTACCGAAAAAGGGCATATCATTATCTCCTTACAAGTGCTGGAAAAAACCCAGGAATCCATAAACCTTGAGTTTACGGTGAAGGACTCGGGCATCGGTTTATCCCAGGATCAAATTGAAAAACTCTTTAAACCTTTTGGTCAGGCAGATACATCAACCACTCGGAAATTTGGCGGCACAGGGTTGGGATTGACCATTGTGAAAAAACTGGTTTTATTAATGGAGGGAGTTATTCGTATCGAAAGCCAACCGGGAAAAGGAAGTAATTTTATTTTCAATATTAAATTTAAACCTATACAAAAAGAAGAAGAAGAAGAGGCTATCAAACCTTTATCTTCCTCATCCAAAGAGGTGAGAATTCTAGTTATTGATGACAGCCCGTTCATGCGTGACATTCTTATGGCCATGCTGAGGTCTCTCAAGTTTGATGCTACCGTTGCCTCCCGTTTTTCTGAAGGGTTAAAACATTTGATAATCGCAGAGCATCCTTATGATCTGGTACTTATAGACAACAAACTGTCCGATGCAACGGGGGCAGAAGTATGCTCTCAGATAAAAAGTATATACCCTGATAAAGAAACAAAAACTGTTTTAATTTCTGGTTTCGCTGAAGAAGATATTCTGCAGGACATTGAGTCCGCTGAATTCGACGGTTTTTTGCATAAACCCATCACCCGATCATCCTTGTTCAATATTATCAATCACGTATTGGGCTATCAGGAAGCCAGAAAAATAGTGACTAACGAGCCAGAAATTGTTGAGATCGAAAACCTGAGCACTATTCGAGGAACACGAATCCTTTTGGTCGAGGACAACAAAATCAACCAGCAAATAGGATGCGAATTTTTACAACTTTCTGGAGCGATAGTTTCCGTAGCTGAAAACGGACAGGAAGCTCTTGATGCCCTAAAACTAAACGAGTTTGATGCCATCTTGATGGACATTCAGATGCCAGTTATGGATGGTTATCGTGCCACAAGAGAGATCCGTGCCCTACCCCAATACAAAAACCTTCCTATTTTAGCCATGACCGCTAATGCAAATACGGAAGACCGTGAAAAAGCTTTGGCTTGTGGAATGAATGAGCATATCCCTAAACCTGTTGATATGAAAAAACTGATAGCAACTCTGACTAAGTATGTTTCTGCAAAACCCGGTTTTATGCCCCCCCTAACTTCCAATGGAAAAGCACCCGAATTACCACAGAAAATAGAAACCAAAAATTCCACAACACTTCCTCAAATTCCCGGTCTGGATATTGAAGAGGGTCTCATACGTTTAGGACATAATGAAAATTTGTATAAAAGTCTGCTTATTCAGTTTTCAAACCAAAAATCTGATATTTTAAAAAAAATAAATGCGGCAATTAAACAACAAGACTTAACAAACGCCACCTTTTTACTTCACAGCTTAAAAGGGGTGGCTGGAAATATAGCGGCCAAAGATCTCGTGGATAAGGCCACTCAAATAGAGAAGAAACTCAAGACCAATAACCTAGGTGTTGAATTTGATTCACTGTTGGATTCAGCAGAACAATCCATGGATCAGTTAATCACTGGCATTGCACGTCTTGAGCAAAATGAATCGGAAAATAATATTGCCGAGATATCCAAACCTCTTCCCAAGTATGAAGAACTGGTTCCATACATTAAAGAATTGAAAGGCCTTATATTGGACAACAATCTGAGAGCCCTGGATTGCATAACAACTATTGAAGAAACTTTTAAAGAAACACCCATCAAAGAATTTCTCAGGCCAGTGAAAGATCATTTAAATCAGTTTTGTTTTTCCAAAGCTTCCATAACACTCGCGGAGTTGGCAAATAAGTTGCAAACTTCTTTAGGGACAACCGAAAATGCCCGGCAATAGCCCACAACAGACTATTTTAATTGTCGATGACAACCCGGAAAATATTTTCTTCCTGGGCGAAATCCTCAAAACTGATTACAACGTTAAAGCCGCTACAAGCGGTAATGAGGCTTTGGGAATAATATGGAAAGATAATCCTCCTGATCTGATCCTAATGGATGTAGTGATGCCGGAAATGGACGGTTTTGAAGTTTGCCGACTCCTGAAAAGTCGAGCCTCTTCACAAAATATTCCAGTAATTTTTGTCACCGCTCTGGATGAAAGTCTGGATGAAGCCAAAGGTTTTGAAGTAGGGGGTGTGGACTATATCACCAAACCTTTTCAACCCTCAACGGTATTGGCACGCATCAAAACTCATTTAGCACTTTATGACCAGAACCGCGTTCTGGAAGAAAAAGTGGTCGCCCGCACTCAGTCGCTGGCCAGGAGTGCTCAGGCACTTAATGATACGCAGGATGTAACCATATATGCCCTGGCCACACTGGCAGAATACCGGGATAATGAAACCGGGGGCCACATCCTGAGAACGCAACGATATGTCAAGGCATTGGCCATGCACTTGATGAATAAAAAGAAGTTTAAAGCACTATTGAATCCAGAAACTATAGAGCTTCTGTACAAATCAGCCCCCATGCATGATATCGGCAAAGTAGGAGTACCGGACCATATTCTGCTCAAACCCGGAAAACTGACTCACGATGAGTTTGTAATAATGAAAAAGCACACCACTTACGGACTAGAGGTCATTATAAAGTCGGAACAAACACTCGGGGTGGACCCTAAAACCTCTTTTTTGCGATTTGCCCGGGAGATCGCTTACACCCACCAGGAAAAATGGGACGGCTCCGGATATCCTGAAGGGATGAAAGGGGAGCAAATACCTTTATCAGGAAGAATCATGGCAATCGCCGATGTATACGATGCCCTCATTAGCAAGCGGGTCTACAAACCGTCTATCACCTATAATAGTACGGTTAGAATCATTGAACATGGCAGAGGAAGCCATTTTGATCCAGACCTGGTCGATTCCTTCCTGGAAATTAAAGACCAGTTCAGAGGAATTGCCCTGAGTCTCGTTGAGGACGAAGAAGAGCGAGTTGCTCTTGAGTCTGAGGAACCTGCTTCTGCCCCCAACACCAGCCAGTCAGCACCGATAAAATAATTTTTCCAGGATGATTTTCTAGCTGGGCCTTCCATAAAGCATTGATATTTCGCACAATAAAAATAATTATTTTTCTAAAGTCCCTCAACTTCCTGCCGATAAGACTTATAAGGATAATTCTATATTGAAAGGAATCACATTATGACACCCGTCAGCTCAGGCTCAGCTCAAGGAGTGAGCGCTCAATATCAAACCGCGGCCTTGAAAACAGCAAATAATGTCCAAAAGCAGGAAGGTGAAGCGGCTGTTTCTCTCATTCAATCCGCTGTGAAATCCACAGCACAAACTGTTTCGGCAGGAAAAGGTAGCAGTATAGACGTCACTGCATAACCCGGCCATGCCCGGAACGGGCAGGAGGGGTATAAAATGACTGCTAGTTTTGATCAGCAGTTCGCCGAAGTTTCTGCACTATTTCATCCCGTTTGTCATCAGGCAAACGGGATTTTTTGTGTTCCGCTATAGAGGGGATCAATTCTTTCAACCTGACTACAGGGTCCCCAAACTCTCCCTTTAATGTCGCCCTGGTAAACACCACTAATGGGATAAACCAGACCTCTCCTATCATTTTTTCCAAGGCGTTTACATGCTTGCGGTTTTCCCATAACGGGTTATATAGAATGTCCCTTTGTCTTCCCGATTTGATTTGCCATTCCCGGTCCCCTTCCCTGCCAAACACTTTTCCCGCTTCGGTTTTGACGGTAAGGACAAATACTCCATAAGGGGACACCACCACGTGGCTCACATCATTCATTCCCAATTCAGCGGAAACCACGACATCCGAAAGAACGGTATACTCTGATCCCAATCGATCCAGCTCATCTTTGACAACTTTTGGGTCTGCCGCAAGCTTATGCCTGCTTTGCCGGATAAACATCACAACAGCGGTCACGCACACAATCAAGAAGACAAGAATCTTAAATCCGTCTGTGGCAAAAAAAGAATTCATCAATCCAGGTTTTTAAATGTTGAAGGGATTGTGAGGCTCAAAGTTATCGGGTGTTTTTTTTTCTTCCCGTTCCTTTTCGACGAGTGGGGTTTGCAGTTTCATTTTTGAGGCGTCTGGAAAAAATTTAGGAGATATCTTTCCACCCTCTATTTTACTCCGTTCTTCGCGAAACCGTTTCAAATGGGTGAGGGTCACGGCTCCTCGTTCGGGAATATTGCTAATTACAGATTCTGCAGACTTGCGGCCGAAGACAGTAATATCTAGCAACGAATTTCCCATAAGACGGTTTTTTCCGTGCAAGCCTCCGGTCACCTCCCCACAAGCCCAGAGTCCGGCAACATCCGTCCTGCATTCCGAATCCACACGAATGCCCCCGTTCTGGTAGTGCAAAGTGGGGTAGATCAGAATAGGCTGACTCGCTGGATCTATATTGTAACGTTCAAAGCGGTGGATCAATCCTGGAAACTGATTGGCAAGTGTCCCCGCTCCCTTTTTCAAGTCAACCATTGGCGTATCGAGCCATACCCCTGTCTTGCCATGCGGCGTTTTGATCCCCCTCCCCTCTGCGATTTCCTTGATGATAGCTCCCGCCAGCACATCACGGTATGCCATCTCATCAATAAAGTGCACGCCTTCGGCATTGACCACCTGGGCCCCAATTGAGCGAATCGCCTCGGTCACCAACTGTCCGGCGAGGGCTTCCGGATAACAGGCTCCCGAAGGGTGATACTGGTAACTATCGAGATGAATGAGTCGACACCCTTGACGATAAGCAAGCACAAGGCCATCACCGGTCGCGCCTACATGGTTGCTGGTGGGAAATCCCTGCAAGCGAATCTGTCCGCTCCCACCCGTTGCCAAAATTACAGCCCGCGCTGAAACACAAACTTTGCTTCCTGTATTGCGGTCAAAAAGGATGGCACCGGTAACTCGGCCTTTACCATCATCGACCAGTTCCATAGCCACATGCTCTTCTAATAATTGGGTGGCCGTCAAACGTACCGCATCTTTTAACACACGCATGATTTCCAGCCCGGTATAATCCCGGCAAGCCAAAACGCGCGGTACCGAAGTCCCGCCGCCGCCCCGCAAGCGAAACTTACCATCCTCATTCTGGTCGAACAAGCAACCAAGTTGGCTGAGCCAGCGGATGCTTTCGGGGCCTTGTTCACAAAGAATCCGCAAGAGGTCGGGGTCATTATCACCATGTCCACCGACCAGAGCATCGGCAAAATGCCGGCGAGGGGAATCTTCAACACCCAGCGCAGACTGAATGCCTCCTTCGGCCATCACGGTGTTGGAATCGCCCAAGCGGAGTTTGGTAGCAAGATGAACGGTTAACCCCGAACCTTCCAAAGCCAAGGCCGCCGTAGCACCCGCCCCACCACCACCCAGTATAAGCACATCGGTTTCAATATCAATTTGGGGGATATAGTCCGATTCAAGTGGACTATCACCTTCCAAAAGTTCCGCCAGTTCTAAAGGAAATTTTTGGTCCCCAACGTTAGGGCCGACCTCAACTTTTCGTTCATGGCCCAGGTAATCCGGATGAAATTGCTTGAGAAGAGCTGTTGCCTGAGTCGGATCAAGCAGGGGAGCAGGCTGATCTAGCCGGAATGTACGTGAAGCCTCAACCTTGCCCAGGGATGCCTTCGCCCAATCCATCATGGCTCAACCCTTCCCAACTGGCGAAACTGTCTGGCTCTTTCCAATCTTATCTCGCGGTCTTCATCCAAAAGATATTGCCATTCCTTTTCGGCATCTTCCTCTTTGTCATTTTTTTCGCTAGGAGGGATCTGATTCATACCCAGAGACCGACGCACCCAGAGTCCCATATTATGGGGTTTGACTTTATCTTCACACACGAATCGACAAAGTCCACAATGGATACAAGTGGTAAAATCTTCCGCTACTTCAGAAAACTCACCCTTTTGCATACGCAACACAGAATCCATTACGGGAATCGACATCGGGCAAGCGGTAGTACAGCTTCCACATTTTGTGCATCGGTTGAGAGTGGGAAACGCCGATTGCAGAGTGGAAATTTCCGGGTCCGCCACTGGTGCTACAGGGTTATCCTCTTCAACGGGACAAGGAAATACTTCCATCCCAGCTTCCACCGGTTTCATGCAAGCCAGATCTGTGCCTCCTGTCCGACCATCAGAATACCGTAGTGTGACGGTGCAGGCCCCGCAGACCCCTCCCGCGCAACCCGTTTTGATGCTTTCGGCCATTCCTGCGGCCCAAAGAGCATGGATCACGGTTTCACCCTCCTGCGCCTGGATGGTTTTTCCCGATATTTTAATTTCTACCCTTTTAACTGTCATAAACTCATACGAAGTTGTGAGAGGATCACAGATTATGTTAAATTATCCCAAGTTAATAATTTTTTTTGCATAAGGAACGAATATGTCCGGTCATTCCAAGTGGGCCAGTATAAAACATAAAAAGGGCGCGGCCGATGCTAAACGCGGAAAAATTTTCACCAAGCTCATTAAGGAAATCACCGTAGCGGCACGCATTGGAGGGGGCGACCCCGATGGCAACCCACGCCTAAGAACCGCCATTTTGATTGCCAAAGGCAAAAACATGCCCGTAGACAATATCACTCGCGCCATTAAAAAAGGCACCGGTGAGTTGGAAGGGGTGCATTACGATGAAGTGACTTATGAAGGATACGGTCCTGGCGGAGCCGCTATCTTTTTGGAAGCAATGACCGACAATAAAAATCGCACAGTCAGTGAAATTCGTGCCGCCTTGGGTAAAGCCGGCGGAAACTTGGGTGAAAATGGCTGTGTGGGGTGGATGTTCGAGCAAAAAGGATTTATCTCCATTAATAAAGATACTAAAGGCGAAGATGAACTGATGGAACTGGCCATTGATGCAGGTGCTGATGACATGCAGACCGTAGAGGATCACTACGAAATCACCACCGCCATGGAAAATTTTGAAACGGTACGTAAGGCTCTGGAAGAAGCAGGCCTACCGATGGATACAGCAGAAATCACTCGCATTCCACAAAACACTGTCACCATTGATGAGAAAAAAGGCAAAGCACTTCTAAAACTAATGGATATTTTGGATGACCACGATGATATCCAAAAAGCCTATTCCAATTTCGACATCCCGGATGATGTTATGGCCGCTATCCTAGAGAATAGTTGAAATCCCAACCGGTCACTATTTTTAGAGACTGATCCCAAAAAGATTTAACCCTTTCACCAAGGCAACTAAAAATGCGCGTCATGGGAATCGACCCCGGGAGCAACTGCACCGGATTCGGCATCGTTGAAGAAGTCAAAGGCGATCTGCATGCTGTGCATTGGAGCAGTGTGCGCAGTTCGCCCAAGCAAGCTTTTCCTGAACGACTCAAACTAATTTACGATGAACTGGTGCTGGCCATGGAAAAATTTCGGCCCGATGTGGTGTCGGTGGAAGACCTGTTCTACGCCACGAACGTAAAAACTGTTATAAAACTAGGTCAAACCCGTGGCGTGGCCCTGCTAGCCGCCGTCAACAATGGTATTGAGCTTGCTGAATACAGTCCACTGGAAATCAAGCAATCAGTAGTTGGTTATGGAAGAGCAGATAAAAACCAGGTTCGGGATATGGTTTCCATTCTTCTCAAACTCAAAGAGAAACCCGAACCGTTTGATGCCTCCGATGCGTTGGCGGCCGCAATCTGCCATATTCATAATGCAGGGCTCCTTCAAAAAATCAAACACGCGCAGGGATAGAATGATCGCCCACCTTAAAGGACAGCTGACTTATAAATCTCCCGAATATACTATCGTTGATGTCAATGGAGTGGGCTATCAGGTTTTCACCCCACTTTCGACTTATTATGCGTTGCCCGGGTTGGGGCAAACGGTATCACTCAAAGTTCATACCCGTGTGCGGGAGGACGAACTAAAACTCTTCGGCTTTCTGACAGAAGAAGAGCAAACCATTTTTCAAAAACTCATCACTATCAACAAAGTTGGGCCCCGGCTGGCCCTGGGCATTCTATCTGGCATGTCTCCGTCAGATTTATTTTCCGCCGTGATGAACAATGACTCAGCCAGGCTAAGCACCATCCCCGGTGTCGGCAAGAAAACCGCCGAACGCCTGACACTGGAAATGAAAGACAAACTCGCCGATCTGGCACTGGATATGGGACACAGGCCTGACTCTGTACCTGTAGAAGGATTTTATGAAGATGCCCTCTCGGCTCTTGTCAACCTCGGTTATAAAAAACCCGAAGCTGAAAAAGGCCTGAAAGCAATCTATAATCAGAAAGGCAAAGATGCCAGCCTCGAAGACCTCATTAAAGAAACCCTGAATGTTTTATAAAAAATAATGGAAGAAGACCGACTTATAGACTCTGAACAAGACAACGAAGAGATCCACTACGACAACAGTCTCCGGCCTGGCCAACTGACCGAATATGTCGGGCAAGAAAAGATCAAGGAAAACCTGAACATTTTTATCGCCGCCGCTAAAATGCGAGAAGAGTCGCTGGACCATGTGCTGTTTTACGGTCCACCAGGCCTCGGAAAAACTACGCTGGCAAATATCATCGCTTCTGAAATGGATGCGAACATCAAGAGCACATCAGGTCCCGTCATCGAAAAGTCCGGCGACCTGGCGGCACTCCTCACGAATTTGAAAAAGGGTGATGTCCTGTTCATCGATGAGATACATCGGCTGTCTAACGTGATAGAAGAAATACTCTACTCGGCCATGGAAGATTACAAACTGGATATCATGATCGGACAGGGGCCGAGCGCACGGTCTATAAAACTGGAATTACCTCCATTCACCCTGGTAGGAGCTACGACCCGGGCGGGACTTCTCACCTCCCCATTGCGTGACCGGTTCGGGGTGGTGCATAGGCTCGACTATTACAATGAGAAGGAGTTGGAAATCATTCTCACCCGTTCAGCCGGAATCCTCGAAATTGCTATCGTCCCTGAAGGGGCAAACGAAATTGCGCGCAGATCGCGCGGCACCCCAAGAATTGCCAACCGCCTTTTAAGACGTGTGCGTGATTATGCCCAGGTGAAAGCTGATGGCATTATCAACCGCAAGGTCGCCGCCAGCGCTCTCGAAATGATGGAAGTGGATGGTAAAGGACTGGATAAAATGGACCACAAACTACTATTGGCAATGATCGAAAAATATTCCGGTGGACCGGTCGGCATAGAAAGCCTGGCCGCATCCATCAGCGAAGAAAAAGACACTATTGAAGATGTGCTGGAACCCTATCTCATCCAGACCGGATTCATCCAGCGCACCCCTCGTGGCCGAGTCGCCACTCCACTTGCCTATAAACACCTCAACAAACTTCCACCCAGCAATGAAAAACAGGAGCTTCTTTTCTAAAAAACCTGGTCACAAAACGAGACCAAAAATAAAAAATGATTACAAACAACCAGCCAACATAAACAAAACATGTAATGACTTCAAATAAACAAGAAAAAAAACCATGGCTTAAAGTAATCCTCTTTAATCTTTTATGCTTCGGAATAATTATAGTTATCACCGAGTTGATTTATGGTGGGTGGTTGCATAAAGATAAGCCTTTAAAAGTAGCATGTGTGTCTTTATATTGCTCCGCAAAGTTTGAGTACGACAGTCCTACTTTTGGTAAGACTAAGTTTTCAAAAGATAAATATGGGCTAAGGGGAAGAAAATCCTCAAATAGTGACATTGATATAGTTGTTGTCGGTGGTAGTACAACTGATGAGAGAAGTTTAGACGATAAACAGGAGTGGGCTTATGTGCTGGAGCAAGAATTTATACATTCCGGAAAATCCATTGAGATAGTTAATGCCGGAATTGGAGGTCAATCTACATATGGACACATTTGGAACTTTAATAAATGGTTCCCACATATCCCGAATTTTTCGCCTAAATATATTCTTTTTTACCTAGGAATTAATGATATTGACTTTCGTCACCGCCTCCGATTTATTCGCCCAGGAAACATCCCAGGAAACTCTAAAATCTGGTATGACATTAAACAATTAACCTTCAAAGTATTTGATGACATTAGAGGACTCTCTTTTTTCTATGAAATATTGAGGAATATAAAAGGAACTATTGCGGCTAGTAAAGCAGGTTTGTCGTATAGAATGGATGTTTCTGATGTGATCTACGAAGTTGAATTTGATAGCAACAAGAATAACTGGGATAACTATAAAAATGACTTCCTCAAAGAGGAATTTGTCCCTCGTTTAAAAGAATTACTGCGTCTCACCCGAAAAATTGGGGCTGAGCCTATTTTTGTTACTCAACGAACTGCAAGATGGGTTCTAAAGGAGGGGAAAATTTTCGGACAGGGGGCTAATACCAATAGAGGGACGGAGATATTTAAAGGTAAAAAATATTTTTTTAACTCTTCCGACATAGGTTTCAAGGAAAAATTATTATCTGATTCTGTTTTAGAGTTTTGTGAAAAAAATAAACTCCTGTGCATTGATGGGTTTTCCAACTTTCCAATAAACAATAATACTACATCTGACCTCACGCATACCAATGCAGAAGGGTCCAGGAAAATAGCTGAAAAGTTGTTTGAACTCTTGAAACCCAGAATTCAGCTGTAATGCATTTTTTCTATTTATGTATTTGGTTTTTATTTGAGGACTCTGGGATTTTGAAAAAACTTGCCGTGAAAGATAATCCCTACCGCGACCAGCTAGAAAACTTACTTAATATAGCCCGGCCCCGTTTATCGAGCACGCATGACCTGGAGTTCAAAAAATGTTTTGGGGCGGTGGCAGGATATCTGGATGGAAATATATTTATTTCCTGCGGTAAGTTTGGGGTAGCACTCAAACTACCCCCTGAAATTTTGGCATCGCTTTTTAAGGAAGATGGGGTAAAAGCTCTCAAATATTTCCCCAGGGGCCATGTCAAAAAAGATTATGCCGTCCTTCCTAAACGAATTCTTAACGAATCCGAAAGACTAAAAAAGCTGATCGATAAAAGTATTAAGATGACAGCATCCAGTAAAACGAACCGGTAACGGGACTCTCAATGTCCACCCGGTCTCCAGCCTTTAGCGGACCGACCCCTGCAGGGGTTCCGGTAAAAATAATGTCACCTGGCTGCAAAGTCCACCATCCGCTCAGAGTATGGATCAAATTCTTAATGGGAAATAGCATGTCGCGGGTATTGCCCTGTTGCCGGAGGCTCCCGTTGACGGAACAAGTGAACGATAAATTTTGCAGGTCGATGGACTCCGGATCGTAATCCTTGAAATGCCCTAATGGTGCACTCTGCTCAAACGATTTGGAACGCTCCCAGGGCAACCCCTTTTTTTTGAGGCGCAGTTGAATATCACGTAAAGTTAAATCCAACCCTAAAGTAATTCCTGCAATATACGAAAAAGCGTTCGATTCGGGAATATCCTGCCCTTCCCTTCCAATCAAAAGCACAACTTCCACTTCATGGTGCAAAAGATTGCCGTGTCGAGGCATGGACAGGGTTTCACCGGAAACCACAATGCTGGATACTGGTTTCATAAATACTACCGGTTCCTCTGGGGTTTGTCCTCCCAGTTCCTTGATGTGTTCATCATAGTTTTTGCCGATACAAAATATCCGGCAGAGATCAAACGACTTTCCCTTTATTAAAACCTGTAAAGCGCTCACTGATGAAAGACACGCTGGAAAAATTTTTGCATAGCTGACCAGGACTGCTCATCCGCTCGCTTGTTGTATTCCAGGTTACCGATCTTGAATTTTTTGTCGAATTCATCGGCCTGCTTGTTGGTAAAACTATGTTTGATGCCCGCCAGATTCATATAGGTAAAGTCTACATTGCCCGCCATCATTTGGCTGGAAAAGGAACCCACCGTTTCAGGCTTTAGAAAAGTATCTTTAGAACCATTGATAACCAGAACAGACGCTTTCATATTTGTAATCGCGGGTTCCAGTGGCAATGCGCTGTGAAAAGCAACGACTCCATCCAAATCTGCACCGCCTCGTGCCATGCGGATGGACACCGCCCCCCCGAAACAAAATCCGATAGCACCAATTTTTTCCGCATCCACGGTCTTGTGAGCCTGCAAAACCTCCTTGGCTTTATTGAATCGCGCTTCGGATGTCTGCCAATCTTTAAAAGCGGCATTCATGAATTCACCGGCTTTCTTGGGGTGATCCGCTGTTTTTCCATTGCCATACATATCAACCGCCAATGCGGTGTATCCGATTTTTGCCAGCATGCGGGCACGGTCCCGCGCATGTTTATTGTGCCCCCACCATTCGTGGACCACAAGAATTCCCGGACGCTTACCTTTTACAGCATCATCAAAAGCGAAATAACCTTTTAAGGTTGTACCGTTTTGAGTGTAATCGATCTCTTGCGTTTGAATCTCCGCATGAGCCACGGTAGTAATACTTAGCATCACTAGAAACATAGACTGAATAAAGTATTTCATAATTTCGTACTCCTCGGGAGAAGGATTTTGGTGTTTTGGAATTTCCGAATTTTACCGAGCTTTAGGGGGAAGGGGAAGAAAAATCCCCACTCTAGCATGGGGAGAGAGGGTTTTTGGATTTTGGCACGTGATTTGCTTTATCTGTAATAAAAAGAAACCGCGTCAAAATTCAGACAGGGAGGCGTTATGAAAAACTTGACCATAGATGAATTGTTAACCCAAATGTTTCGAGACACTGCCAATCGTGTGGGCTGGAATGTATATCGTAAAGACAGGCGCAATACAACGACCCAGAAGCGGGATAAGGCTGTAACTGCCCTCAACTTGAAAAAACTGCACTGAACCGGAGGTTCAAATGAACGAAACCGCGACTTTGACACAAAAACTGGCTCCCGAAGTTCGGGCAAGCTGGAAGGCCGACATTGCTGAAGGTATTGACCTCCTTTCTGAACAGGAAAGACTGGTAATGGCACTGCACTATCATGAAGAATTAACGGTGCCGGAAATCGCCTTGGTTCTTGAAATCTCTGAACGTATGGTAAAAAAAATCCGCGACAAAACCTTGAAAAAACTGCTTAATCGGTAAACTTGTGCATTGCCCTACAAGTGGAATTTCTGGTGTGACCGGAAGAATACTTTCACAGCCCAATTAATTATAAGTAATTAAGGTTTGTATTCTAAAACCTTCTTGAGAGAAAAACCTCAATAATCCTTTAGATAAAATTGAATTAATGATGGCGGGCTTTTATGGGAACCCGCCTCCCGTATAACTCATATTTCGCTTATGTGCTCCCAGAAAAACACGGAAATTTTACTCGCTCTTCAGATGATGTAAGGGATAAAGGTGCCAAGGGTAATCTCTACCGCGAACAACGGAAACCGATATTATCGGCTCGCCTCGTAATAGCATGCCTACTTCGATCAGCAACCTCCATGTAGTACGGACTACCGGACCATGACCCACCGCGGATTACATTCCAGTTCCCAGACGATGGCACTTCCACGACCCACTCCCAAACATTTCCTGCCATATCATACAATCCAATATCGTTCGGCTTAAAACTGCCTACCGGGGCAGTCTCCTTATTATCCCATTGACTCCCACATCCGTCACAGTTAGCGTTATTGGCTCCCACGTCATTACCCCAATAATACTTGGTCACTTTTCCTGCTCTGGCCGCTTTCTCCCACTCCCATTCATTAGGCAATCTCTTGCCTACCTTCTCGCAAAAGGCATTCGCCTCGTCCCACGTCACCTGTTCCACAGGGCGGTTGGCCCCCTTGAAATAAGACGGATTCTTCCCCATTTCCTTCTCAAACTCTGCTTGAGTGACTTCGTATTTGTCGATGAAAAAATCTTCTATCTGAATAACTACAGGCGGGTTCTCTTGCTTCATGAACTCTCCACCTGGTATCAGAACCATGTCCTTTTTCAATAAGATCTCAGCTTTTTTCATGGGTTCAGCTTTTTCCTTTAATGCAGGTTTTTTTCTACCCAAAAAACCTCTAAAAAATTTTTCCAGATCCTGCTCTTTGGTATCAGCGATAAGGGTTTGTGTTTTTTCTATTTTCAGCGGCTCGGCATATGCTTCTGGAACAATTTGAAAATATCCCACCTCATTTGAATTGTTTTGATTAGTCTCAACCGCATTGACATTGCTAGCGTTTATTAAAGATAATAATAAGGCAGGGGCATAAATTCCTAACTGAAACAGCTGTTTTGGGTCTGTTACTTCTGGGTTTAGTAAAACGACAATTAAGCCTCCGCCAACGAAAAGAAGTATGGATCGAACTAATTAACCCGAAAACTCCAAAAGATCAAATGTTGTAAACATTGTGGCCGCATCAAGAGCTAGCAAATTTGAAAAAATCGGTGCCAAAGCCCCTGCTCCCGCAATTAGAAACTTATTGGTTTTTGATAAACTCATAAAATCCCCCCCCAATACTCAGATTTCAGAAAATCAATTTGGATGAAAATCCCCCTGCTCCAAAAATTTAGTTATTCAAATTTTTTTAGCACAAAGATAGGTATGGAGAAATTATGCCTCAAAGGTCAATTTGTCAACCACCAAAACAGGAAATCTAAAAGGCTCCAACTCAAGAAGACCCTTTTCTCACTAAGAAACAATTAGTTTTGAGAAGGAACTTGTAATTAAAGCTGCATGCTTCTGACTTTCAGACGTTTATTGCCTTCTCGATGAGTTCTTACAGGCAGTGGAAGGTGCCAACCTGATTAAACCCTGTTAACCGGAATAAATTTGCCTTCCTATTTATCTATCCCGCAGAGCAAGTCTCTTAAGACCGAGGGAAGGTTTGCCCGCAAGATAAAGATTTTGCAAGTTGGGTCCAGCGTCACGCTGGCGCCGAGTGGCCCCTTGCAGGGGAAGCAATTATCAATAACTTGTTAAGCCGAGATAACTCTTTGCCAGGCTTACAAAGATATAGCACGCTGGCCCCACGCCGAGTGGGGACTTGAATTATTGGCCTCGTTCGGTTAATCTCACTTCTTCTCTATAAAACAAGGATTTGAAGGAATGATCCAGACAACACTCGTCGGGCATGCTTGCCTGCTCATACAGTCCAAAGAAACTACCATACTGACCGATCCGGTCTGGTTTGATTATCTTTGGGAAGAAATCAACACTCTGTGCCCAAGTATCGTTCTGGAAAAAGACAAAGTGCCGCCGCTGGATGTTCTGAATATTTCGCACCGGCACCAGGATCATTTCGATGTACGCACCCTGGCTTATCTGGTAAAAAATGAACGCATTATCACACCCGAAACCATTATTCTTGCGCCTCAGGATAGTCTGCTTCTTGATATTCTGAATGAACTGGAATTTAAAAATATAAGGGTAGTTGCAGATTTTGAACCCATCCAGATAAAGGATGTAACCATAACCCCTACTCCATCACGCAATCAGCTGAGCACCGCTGAAGACCCTTTTCCCGAACATGGACTGCTGGTGAATGACGGAGAGGTGACCATTTGGAATCAGGTGGATTCTCTGGTTAACCCGGATATTATCCAGCATATTACTGAACTATACGGCCAGATTGATTTTTTTCATTCTCGTTTCGTTCCATTAATAGAAGGAAATCTTTCTTATAACAAACCGCTCACATTACCCGTGGATGAGTACTGCACCTTCCTTAATGTCGTGAAAGCGCTCAATCCTAAAATGGTGGTTCCCGGTTCAGCCGCGTTTAGATATCGGGACGAATTGACTTTCATGAATCAGGTTTCGTTTCCCATAACTCAAGATCAGTTCCTGCGTGACCTGAACCAGTTTTGTCCAGAAGTTCCCAGTGCCCCCTTTTTCCCTGGAGATGTCGCACATATTTCAAAGCAGAAGGTAAATATAGAAAAACAGGCTTCTAATTTTGTACATGTCAAAGAAGATGATAGCCACCTAGTAACCTTCAAACCTCATGCTTACGTTCCTGTTATCAAAACCCAAACCACCGACTCGGAAGAATATGAAAGAGAAATGAAAGTGGTGGAAGACTTCATCGAAAACTGTTTGCTTGAGCGCGTTTTAAACAGCGAGTTGTTGGGGGGGTGGCAACATTGGCAGATTGTTTATCAATTGGAAGTGTTTGGGCAGGAAGGTTCCCATCAGGTATGGTCTATAGATTTTTCGCAACCGGGAAAACCTCAACTTGAAAAGGGTGATATTGGTAAAATCAACCTCTACGAAGGTATCTCTTCATCAGAACTATGCGCCCTGATAGAAGCCACCACTTCATGGGACTATGTAACCCTGTGTGGAAACTACCGGACGTTTAATAATATCTACCGCATCACCCATGGCGGATTTGAATTGCCCCCGGAAGACAAGTCGAACTATGCCCTGGAACCCTTGATGGATCTTTTCCCCTGGGACGCAGACATGGATCGGCGAAAATTCATGCGTGACGTCCAACGCTGGAAACAACCGTGACGCTGGACCCAATGAGCACGTGATATTCTTCCAAAATTTTCGTGCCCCGGAGGGGTAGAAAGCAACGAGTTATCTCAGCTTCAAAACCTCACTATCTGTCTCCCCTGCCAAGAGGCGTAACGAATGAATACAGACATCGTGATTAGAATAATCATGGGTGGTATGATGGCGGCACTCACCCTCTATGCCATGTGGGATTAATAAACCCTGTTCTATCTACATCCCTGCTATCGGGTATTGAGATTTTTCTATTCGGAACCTATATTGAGGATAGCGCAAATTTTTAGGGAGGTAGGCCCATGAGGTTTTTCGCGTTCTGTTCTGCCCTGTTGTTTCTGCTTCTTCCCGTTCCAGCTCAAAGCCAAAATCAAGGTATACCTGCCGCCTTAGCCGCAGATCTCATCCACTCAGTCATTGAAGCCGGGCGGACCACCTACTCCAAGCAGGTGGTGGAGCATTTGGCTCGGCAAAACACTCTCAGCGCGTCAGAAAACTGGGAGTTGGAAAACACGTTGCCTTTACCCGCCCAGTTTCTTTCTATGTCTTCGCAGATTTCCAATTCACGCGGGATAGGCATGAAGTACCGGCTAATGAGCCTCTGGCCTCTTAATAAACATAATTCACCCCGGTCACAAAATGAAAAGCTTGGGTTGGAAGAAGTTGCCAGGAACCCAGGCAGACCTTTCACCTGGATTGTGCCGCGTGAAGGGCGCTGGTATTTTGAGGCTATATACCCGGATATCGCTGTTTCAGAGACCTGCGTTTCCTGCCACAATCATCATCCCAACAGCCCCAAAACCGATTTTAAAAAGGGGGACGTAATGGGGGGAATCATCATCGATTTGCCATTGGGCAAACGGACCGAAAAAAATGTCGATGAAAAATTCATATTAGCCCCTGAGGTGGTTGCGGATTATGTGCACTCGGTACTGGATTCAGATCGAACAGTGTATGCCCGGCATATTGTCAATCGGTTGGAAGAGCAGGATATTTTGCATTCCAAGGAAAAATGGAAAAATGATGAGGCCATCATGCTCCCTGCTCAATTTTTATTGAACAGTGCCGATGAAATTGAAAGTAAAAAGTTGGGACTGCACTTCCGTTTGATAAGCCTTTATCCGATCAATCCACAAAACCGGCCCGCCAATGAGTTTGAACAGAACGGACTGGAAAGTGTAGAGGTGCACCCCATTCGCCCTTATATCAAGCATACCCAAATAGGCCGGAAAAAATATTTCCAGGCAATTTACCCAGACATCGCGGTGACGCGTGGTTGCGTCAATTGCCACAATGGTCACCCCGGTAGCCCTAAAAAGGATTTTGTGCTTGATGATGTAATGGGAGGTATTCTAGTGAGCTTTAGAATTCAATAAGAAGCATCACAGTGGTACGGCAAGAAGTAAACCGACCTGTAATTTAACTCCAGATGGATTGGAAATGTTCGAGAAAATCGGGTTCCATTTTGGTGGTTCCAAAGATATTAACGTGCTGATGAGAATTGAACCCATGAAAATCACGGCTACCGGTTACGATCAAGTCGAAGGCTTCAGCCAGATTAATAAAATATGGAACCGTGCCCATTCTTTCATGATAAGGATAATGGCATTCGAGGCCTAGAAGCCCCATTTCCTTCAACTCCTCCAACAAAACGGGTGCATTCTCGGGCTGTCGCCCCTTTTCAGGACAAATGAGCGAGTAGGATCGCTCTCCCGGATGAGCCATCACGGGGACACCTTTGCTTTCCCGTACGAGACTTATCGCGGTTTCTACATCCAGATTTTCCCGTTCTACATTATATTTCACCAAATACCGCTCAAATGCCTGCCCCGTACTCGAAACGATGCCAAGCCTCACCATCTCTCGGGCAAGATGAGGTCTGGCGAGAACTCCTTCAGCCGCTCTTTTTACATTTTCAAATTCTATCGATCCCTGAAACCTTTCGGGAATCACCCCGTTTACCCGTTCCATCAATTGGTGCATACGGTTTTCCCGGGTTTGGGTCATGGTTTTGACCCGGTCTTTAAGTTCAGGCTTGAGGGAATCATAATCCCTGAAATAAGCTAGCAAATGTATATTGAAGTCGTGAAACTTTACGGTGATTTCAATTCCAGGAAAAGCAGTGATTTCCGCTTCTTCAGCAGACTGAATGAATTCGGGTATACCATCGAAGGTATCGTGGTCGGTCAGAGACAGAATAGAAACTTCATTTTTTTCCGCAATCTCAATCAACTCTGAAGGAGAGAACTCCCCATCGGAAAAGATTGAATGCATATGAATTTCGGACTTGCGCATTGGCATAGAATAACCATCCCATTTTCTCCGTATATTAGCGGGTTTTCCAACAAATTCATAACTAAATACCGTTTTTCTGGAAGTCATTGGGTCATTAGGCCCAAGAATCCTTGATTCTAATCCTCCCAGAGTGAACATTGCTTTGAGAAGAAAATTCCGATACCTTAATGACCATGAAACCGCTGATATTGATTTTTATACTAGTTATAGCTGGCTGTCTTTCGTTTGAGCAAAATGCAATCTCAACAGAGGACCCTCGAGAAGTCCTTATTATCTATACCGGTAATATGCTGGCTGAACTAAAACCCTGTGGATGTGCCAAAGAGGAAGACCAGGGCGGCATTGAGCGAAGAATGCAATACCTCAAAGATACACGCAAGACACACTCCCACACCTTGCTAGTGGACACCGGCGACCACTTTAAGGAACCGACTCGCCAGGGGAAATTGAAAGCCGAAACACTTCTTACTGCAACGGAAAAAATGCAATACGATGCAATTGCCTTGGGAGACCGGGACCTGGTTTATGGCTCACAGTTTCTACAGGATTGGACAAAGATTCCCTGGATTGCAGGAAACCTGATGATCGACGAGTTTGAACCCGCCCGATCCATGATGAAAAATTTTGCCAACGGATTGAAAGTGGGCATCCTGGCTGTTGCCGACCCCGACTTATTTTATGATCATGTGGGTCTGCACATTGAAGACCCAAAGCATACTGTCTCGAACCTGATTGCACAAATGCGCGAAACAGAAAATCCTGACCTCATCGTTCTTCTTACCCATGCCAATCGGCAGACGGCTCTGACTTATCTGGAGATGGATGGAGTGGATATTGTAATCAATGGACATATTGTTACCGAATCGGATGTTATAGATATGGCACCTGTGCAGAAAAAGGGAAAGTTATTCGTCCAGTCCTCCCCCCGAGGACAAAAAATGGGGGAGTTGAGGGTGCAAGTAGGCCCAGGTGGAATCAAATCTTTCGAGCAAAACTTGGTTAAGCTGGATTCAGGTGTAAAATTTGACTCCGAAATGGTAAAATTGTACGAACAATATAATGAAAAAGTAGAAGCCATGTTTTTTGAAGCTTTGGCAGGCAAGCGGAGCAAAAAAAACCAATCCCTTTATGCAGGGGAGACCGTGTGTAAAAATTGCCACCCGGCAGAACACAAAGTCTGGTCGAAGTCGCGCCACGGTAGGGCTTATAATACTTTAAGAAAAATAAATAAGGCCTTCGATCCAGAATGCCTCGTTTGCCATGTGGTGGGCTATAATCTTGCTGGTGGTTTTATCAGCGAACTGGATACCCCTGGCCTGAAAAATGTTCAATGCGAGGTGTGCCATGGTCCCGGCCTAAGTCACGCTTCGTCTCCCCAGGCAGGCTTTGGGAATAAGGCTACAGAGGCTTGCAAACAATGCCATGTAAAAAACCATAGTCCGCAATTTAATTTTGCGGAATATTGGCCGAAAATCATTCATTAATTAATGATGTGTAAAATATAACAAGGAGTGGTTCATGAAAAAGCTTTCTGCCGTTTTATTGATTGTATTTTTCTTATTGCCCGTTGGGGTCCAGGCAGATGAAAAAATTCGTGGCAAATATGAAGTAATCGGAGATATCAACAAGCTCAAAAATGTCAAAACTATTGAGATGACCGAGTTCTTTAATTATTCCTGCGGACATTGCTATCGATTCCTGGAAACATCGAAACGCCTGCACTCCAAGTTCAAAGATAAGCTTCACCATAAAAAATCACCCATTTACTGGGGTAACCAAACCGCCTATCCGGCAATGGCTTTTTATATCGCTGATGAACTGGGGGTTGAAGAAGAATTCACCCAGGAATTGTTTGATACCAATTTCAAATTGGGCGTCAACATTTTCCAACCGAAAGTCATTAAGTTTCTGGCGCGCGATTTTAAAATAAGCAAGGAGATGACTGAAGGAATGCAGTCCGCTTCCATCAAAGCCAAAACCGATCAGTCCCTGGAACTCGCCAAGCAATTTAAGGCCAATGAAACACCAACGATAATTATTAACGGTATCCTGAAGGTAGCACCGAGCATGACTCATGGAAGCACTGAAGAAATGACGGACAATCTGGAAAAAATTTTCGATGATATATTAAATAAAAATGGATAGTTTCCCAGGCGTTCCGGCCCCTAACCTCGACCTTTTTAATAATCCAAGATGAATCCACAAAGAAACTCTCGAAAATATGTGCTCAGCCTGATAATAGGGTTTTTTGCCCTATTGTGTCTGCCTCAGGTCAATACTCTGGGGCCCGTCAACTTTAAGGGAACGGCTGATGCCGGTTTTTTCAACAACGACCTGGAAATATTTGAAGAGGTTATTGATCTGGTTTCTGAAAAATATGTCTATTCTCCAGATCATAAAAAGCTATTTTCCGCCGCTATTGAGGGGATGATTAAAAGTGCTGACTCAATGGAAGTGACGCTAAGCAAGAATCCAGGCATCAATACTCTAAGATACAAAAATCAAGCCACCCAATATAAACTGAATTACAACAAAAACCACGATTGGGATGAACTGCAGAAAATCTATTATTTCCTCCTCGATCATTCCCGTAATAAGCTAACCAAAGAAACTCTGGAAATCTCTGCGATTGAGGGAATCATGAAATCGCTCGACACCTATTCCCAGTATATGGATAAGGGTTCCTTTGAAAAATCCATGCGTGACACAGAAGGCAAATACGGGGGTTTGGGCATGGTAATCACCATGAAAGATAAACGGCTCTTTGTGGTCAAAACCATGGATGATTCCCCGGCTGAAAAAGCAGGAATTCTTGCCGAAGATTCTTTCGTAAGCGTTAACGGAAAGAGTGTTACCGGACTCCATATAGAAGAACTCGCTAACTTGCTCAGAGGTTACCCTGAAACCAAGGTCACCCTGACGCTATTGCGACCCAAGGAAAAAAGAAAAATAACCTACACCCTCACTCGGGAAATTATTCTAATCAATACGGTTGAATATAAAACACTCGATGACGAGATTGGATATATAAGAATCAACAGTTTTTCCCAACAAACTGAAAAACAGCTCAAAGCAGGTTTGGAGCAGGCTAAAAAAAATGGCGTGAAAGGATTCGTTCTGGACTTGCGTGAAAATCCTGGCGGACTGCTCACTCAGTCGGTAAAAGTAGCCAGTCATTTCCTTTTCAAAGGGCGGATGGTGGTTTACACACAGGGTCGAGCCGAAGATGATTACCATGACTATCGCGGCCTTTATAAAAACAGCCTGCATCAGGTGCCCGTGGCAGTTCTCATCAACCAATACAGCGCAAGTGCTTCGGAAATTGTCGCGGGAGCATTACGGGATTCAGGAAAAGCCGTAATTTTAGGTGAAAACTCCTACGGCAAAGGTTCCGTGCAAACTATTTTCAGGTTAAGCGATGGTTCGGGACTACGCCTCACTACTTCGAAATATTATACGCCCTCAGGAATCGACATCACCGAACACGGTATCGTTCCCGAAATTCGCATCATCAACGATGTCGCTGGAGAAGAGGTCCCCGATAAATCCATCAATGGCCCTCTGCAACCCAAATTAAATTTAAAAGTATCGAACCTTAACAAGTTTTTTGAAAAACAGGGCGTTGCTTTAAACACGGAACACGATGCAACCGTGGAACTGGCTCATCGTCTTCTGCAAAATAGTACCGTGGCCAGCAAAAAAAGGTCCATGGAGAAAGCCCACGAAATAGCGGCCAATATCAATTATTAGTCAAACATTAAGATTAAAGGGATTGCCGGAAATGAACATCATCAACATAGATTATGAAAAAGGAACCGTCCAAAGCGATTTTTTCCATTGGAATATTGTCTCGAATAATGAGAATAAATTTCTCCTTCTGCAGAGGGAGGATAACGGCAGATTTCATGCCGCAGAAGCAGATGTCAAAAAGAAGCAAATATGGGAGGTCAAGGAAATATCATACCGTGGGCCGGACGGGAGCACCTTTTTTTATGACGAGGATAGTGGAATCGTTAAAGTCTAGCCAACTGGTGGCTACGGCAGTGCTATTTTTGATTGGACTACAATAACAATACAACCTTATTTACTGCTTTGAACTGGGGAGAGGCTGGGTGAATAACAAAGTTTTATTAGCCGTACTTAAGAAATCCAACAAAAAGCAAACGGCGAAATTTCCTGTTTCCGTTTCTGTGTTGCGACAAGTTCCATTTTTCACAGAAGTTTTTTCTGAAGATGATGAGATCTTGAAAAGGCTCTCACAGTTAGCGGATCAGGACAGCAATGCCTTTATCCGTTACAAGGCGTTTGAGTCTGAAGAAATAATAATTAACCAGGGTGATTTTGAAAACACTGTTTTCTGGTTATTAAAAGGTGATGCGCGTGTCCGCTCAGGAGATGAGATCCTCACTCATATTAAACCTGTCATCTGTTTTGGCGAACAAACTGTCGTTGATGCACAGGGAAGGACCGCGACCGTTGATGTGCCTGAAAATAAAAATGCAGAAGTGGTGGAGATTGACTGGAGTATTACAGAACAGGATCACGAATTGCTGGACAGATTCGTTGAACTGCTTTTAAGAAACACAACCAATAAATTGAAGATCGGTTACAAGGTCTCAACCAAAATGTGGCATGGAGCTCGGGAGCTTTATTCTGTATGCAAGAAAAGGACTCAAGAGCTCGAAATTGAAAATGAAGAGCTGAAATTGATGAATCGTACTTTAAAGAAAAAACTAAACTTATAACTAAAGAACTTTTTAATAATTCCCACCACCTTTTTATAGTGGGGTCGTTAATATCCAGTCTCGACCATCGACCGGTGGCCACTGCAAAAAAACTCTAATGCCAGCAGTAATGTTCTCGGCATGATGGGCTTTTGCTGTATACCTCTCTCCCTTCATCCGGCCCTTAAATAAGTCAAAAAACCAAAAAGCGAGATGCTTCCGCGTGAAGGTAAATGAAAAAGGAACATACCGGCATGGGAGACCAGAATACCAAATAATTTTGCTACGGTTAATGACTTTTTCAAATAAAATATGTTTCAATCGGGTGAAAAAAATTACTTCCAGTTCCTTTATTGTGCTCTTTCCTGGTATTCAATAGATCCCTTTAATATCCACAGAATCTTGTTTTTCAGGCTGAGCTTCAATTCTAACCTGAATGGGTTCTTGAAGGCCTTCCAATTTTGAATAATTTCGCAAACGTTGAAGGTGGATATGGGTCAAACGCTGGCCGGCCGAAAGGAGTAGTTTTCCTTCCTGAGTGAATACATTTGAGTTTAAAACCTGATCTACTTTCAATTCCCCCACTTTAAGGCTTCGAACAGAAATTGCCGCAGACTTGCTATCTTCATTCGCATCAAAAAAACAGCAAACAATTTTTTCTAAAACCAAAGGGTCATACCAACCGGTACGCTGCTTAAGAACGTCAATGGCTTTATTTCTGGATATACCTTCTTTTTCAATTTCCAGCATATCTGAAAGGGGTTTAATTATTCTTGATCCCATAGGAATCTTTCCCCCCAACACAGAATCTTTGGGAAAACCTGTGCCATCAAAATTTTTACACTGATAAAAAATTATTTTCGAAACCGGCATGAGCCTTGGAATATTGGCCAGAAAATGAGCTCCTATTTCGGGAACCAGCTCGACCATTTCATTTTCGTCATTAGACAGGTCTTGTTCCTTCAAAGTTTTAACAATAATTTCAGGGGGAATTCCAACATAACCAATTGGGGAAAGCATTGCCGCAACTTCAATTTCCCAGAAACTCTTTATCTTAAGGTTTTGGGCAAGCGTTCGGATTAAATCACACAACTGTACCGTCCGGCCAAAAATTTCAGGATGATACATGGAAAGCATTTCTGTAAGAATATCGATACTTCCCTTTAATGTTTTTTCCAGAAGCTCCCGTTCTGCCATGACCAGCCGATATTGCTTTAACCCCGCCTCCAGTGAGGCAGAAAGAGTATCGTCATCACAGGGCTTGGTAAGAAACCGAAAAATATTTCCCTCATTCACTGCTTCAATCGCCTTATTGACCTCTGCATACCCGGTGAGCATCATTCTTATGGGCACCTCTAAAAATAATGGTTTGAGAGGTATTTTGAGCCTTTGTTCGATTTGACCTGCATATTTCACCGGAGCAGGATGTTGGTCTTGGATATT
>Ga0233439_10001816_pt1 | contig 25877 bp, 24 predicted proteins | sample SI_123_September_6_FD_182713 | JGI IMG/M metagenome (GOLD analysis project Ga0233439, IMG submission 182713) | Seawater microbial communities from Saanich Inlet, British Columbia, Canada - SI_123_September2016_100_MG | ecosystem: Environmental > Aquatic > Marine > Inlet | place: Canada: British... | reverse complement strand
ATCGCCTTTTCGTAGGCTGGTTGGGGCGGGTCGGTGGATTTGGGGAAAACCCCGGAGAATGCGAGAAAAATTTTTGGAGAAGCGGTGGTTGGCGAACAGTAGCAAAGATAGAGTGATGGTATGTGTTATGCGTGTCATTTTGTGCCCATAGGTTATTGGAGATGTTGGGCGTAGATGGTGTCGATGACGCCAGCGGCGCGCAAATCCTTGAGGGCTTTGCTCAACGGTTCGAGGATTTTGGGGTCGGTGGACTTGTGGAAGGCGTAGCCCATATGCGATTTCTGTAGTACGTGGACCGATTCGTACTCCTTGGGGTCCATGCCGGCGAGGATAAACTGGTATTGGGCGATGTCCTCGGCGTAGGCGATGGCGTGTAGGCGCCCCTTGGCGAGCATTTGTACCATATTGAATGCCGAATGGGTGATATTGAGGTTCTTGTCCTTGGCACCAAAGGCGCGCACTAACTGATCGCCGATATCGTCGCGGACAACCCCGATTTTGAGCGCTTTGAGATCGGCCGCGTCGGCGACCTTGAGATGCTTGGCTACCGGAGCGATAATCGAGACTTGCGTTGGAATAATCGGCCCGACGAACTGAAAATGCTTGAGGCGCTCTTCGGTATAGGTCATGGAGAAGAGCGCGGTGCCGGGGGTGTCGAGCAGTTTTTCGTAGGAGCGCGCCCAAGGCAGGACCTTGAGATCCTCGCGGGTCAGTTGTACGCCAACTTTTTTGAAAACTTCGATCAGGATATCAACGGTGATGCCCTGTAGTTTTCCGTCTTTGTCCACATAGTTAAAAGGCGGATACTCCTCCGTCATCCAGTCCAGGGCCTCAATCTGTTTGAGGATCTCAGCAGGCGTTTGCGCGTATAGGCTGGTGGTGGTGAGCAAGAGGGCGATGGCGATAAGCTTCTTCATATGGCCTCGTTAACCAGTTCGTTGATGTATAGGTAGTGTTTGGGGGGGGTAGAACAAATCAACCAGCGCGCTCTGTGCTCGCCAGATTTTCCACATGATAATTTTAATAATATATGCATAAAAAAAATAAAAATGATTATAACGTCTTGTTTGATTAATGAAAGCGAGCGTGTCTTGTGCATGAACAAGGGGCTTGTTAGTATTATAAACTGACTGACAAGTCAGTTTATAATACGATGCCAATGAATTTGAACCCCTTTACACCCTTCGCGTCTTATTTACGTCCGTATCGCTGGGAAATCACCGTCGGTTTGCTCCTCTTGCTGGGGGTGCAAACGGCGACGATGACGGTGCCCATGATACTGAAGTGGGCTATCGATGCGGCTGGCGCTTCGATAGCGGAGGAGCCTTTCGACTATTATACGGGTGACATAAAGGGCGACCTAGCGCTCTATGCCGGAGGTCTGGCGGTGTTGGGGCTGGTGCAGTGGTTATTGTCCTTTGGCATGCGTTTTTATTTATCGTCGATGGCCCGATTAGTCGAGCGGGATGTGCGGCGGGCCTATGTCCAGCACCTACTCGAATTGCCGCTGGGTTTTTTTCATCAGTGGCAGGTGGGCGATCTGATGGCTCGGGCCACCAGCGACGTCGAGGCGATTCAGCGTTTTATGCACCACGCTTTCCGCATGACGCTGACCGGCTTGCTGACTTTCTTGTTGAGCCTGGTGTTGATGAGCATGATCGACTGGCAGTTGGCGCTGTTGTCGCTGGCGCCGATGCCCTTGATGGCGCTGATGACGCGTTGGGTCGGCGGTATGGTGCGTGTAGGCTATCGTCAGGTGCAGGAGCAATTCGCCGCCATCGTCACGCAAATCCAGGAGAATTTGTCGGGGATTCGAGTGGTTAAAGCCTTCGCGCTCGGCGCGGATCAGCGCAAAAAATTCGCCTGCCTCAACGAGGATTATGTCGTTAAGAACCGCCACCTGATTAATATCCGCAGCCTGTTCTTCCCCTTCACTTTTCTGATCAATGGTTTGTCGATGCTGGTTATTCTCTGGCTAGGGGGCGTGCGAGTCATCGAAGGCAGCCTCAGTTTGGGGGCCTTCGTCGCCTTCAACGCTTATTTGTTGCGGATGGGGCGGCCGATGATGTTTCTGGGGCGGATCGTCGACGAATATCAGCGGGCTGTTGCCTCCTTGCGGCGCATCGAGGCGATTTTGCACGAAAGACCGCAGATCGACGACGGCGGCGACGACGGTGGGGTGATCCGCGGCGAGATTGAATTTCGCGATCTCTATTTTTCTTACGACGGGCAAGAAGTATTGCGCGGTGTCAACGTTAAGATTCCGGCCGGCGGGACCTTGGCGGTGGTCGGTCGGGTTGGATCGGGCAAAACCACGCTGGCGCGGTTGCTGCCACGGTTGATTGAGGCGGGCGTCGGTCAGGTCCTGATCGACGGCGTGCCGATCGAGCAGATTCCGCTGAAGAAACTGCGCGCCGCCATCGGTTATGTGCCGCAGGACACCTTTTTGTTCTCGGATACTATCCGCGAGAACATCGCCTTGGGTATGGCGGATGAGGTGGTTGAAGAGGCGGTGAAGGCCGCACAACTCAAGACCGATCTGGGGACTTTCCCGGCTGGTTTTGAAACGGTTGTCGGCGAGCGCGGCGTGACGCTTTCGGGCGGGCAGAAACAGCGTACGGCCCTCGCCCGCGCGATCGCCCGCGACCCGGTGATCCTGATCCTCGATGACGCGCTGGCCAGCGTCGACACGCGCACTGAGGAGGAGATCCTCAAGGCGCTGCGCCGAGAGATGGCCGCGCGCACGACGATTCTTATCGCCCACCGGATTTCCACCGTCAAGGACGCCGACCAAATTATAGTCCTCGACGAGGGCGCAGTCGCCGAACGCGGCACCCACGAGGAACTAGTCGCGCAGGACGGGATGTACGCCGATATGTATCGCCGGCAGCATTTGGCCGAGGAATTGGGCGAGTTATGAGCGCGGAAGAGTCGGTCGACGACACGGGCATAGATCCGCGGCTCTTGGCCCGCTTGCTGGGCTATCTGCGGCCCTATGCGCGCTGGATGTTGTTGACTTTGGCGCTGATTACGGCGGCCGCCGCCGTGCAGCAGGCCGGCCCCTTTCTCACCAAGATCGCCGTTGACGACTACATCCTGCCCGGCGACGCCGAGGGTTTGGGCTGGGTGATCTCGGTCTATGCGGGCTTGCTGGTGCTGCAGTTCGGGATCAGTTATGCCCAGGGTTGGGCGACGAGCATGGTCGGCCAATGGGCAATGCGCGATGTGCGGGGGCAGATCTTCGCGCATCTGCAACGTTTGCCGCTGAGTTTTTACGACCGCACTCCGATTGGCCGGCTGATGGCGCACAATACTAGCGACGTCGACGCGCTCAACGAGCTTTTTACCGACGGCGTGATCTCGGTGCTCAGCGACATCTTCACGATTCTCGCGATTCTCGGTTATATCTTTTATATGGACGTTAAGTTGGGCCTGTTGACCAGCGCATCGTTGCCGCTGTGCTTTTTCGCCATTGCCTGGCTGCAGCAAAAGACCTTTCGCGCCGACCGGGTCGCCAGGACGCGTTTCGCCCGTTTCACCGCCTCGCTACAAGAGGCGATTTCGGGCATGGAGGTTGTGCAACTCTTCGGCTGCGAGCAGCGCAGCGCCGACCGCTTCGCCGAGGCCAACGACGCCTATCTCGATGCCAGGCTACACCGCACGTTCTACCATTCGCTTTATTTCCCCTTTATGGAATTATGCGGCGTCGGGGTTATGGCCCTGGTGTTGTGGTATGGTGGTGGCCAGCTGCTCAGGGACCAAATCCAGTGGGGCGTGCTGGTGGCTATGCTACAATACGTGACGCGTTTTTTCATGCCGATTCGCGATATTGCCGAGCGCTATTCGACTTTGCAAATGGCGATGGCTTCCTCCGAACGGATCTTTGAATTGCTCGATTACGAGCCGGAGCCTGTGGGCGGCGGCTACCGGGCCGAGCGCGTGCGCGGCGAGATCGAATTCCGCGATGTTTCGTTCGCATACAAAGGGGAAGATTGGGTCCTGCGTGAGGCCTCGTTCCGAGCTGCACCGGGGCAGAGCATCGCCATAGTCGGTGCCACCGGCGCCGGCAAGAGCACGATCATCAATCTGATCGGTCGTTTCTATGAGATACAGCAGGGACAGATCCTAGTCGACGGCGTCGATCTGCGCGAATGGGATGTCGAAGCGCTGCGCCGCCATATCGGTGTGGTGCAGCAGGATGTTTTTTTGTTTGCCGGCGACATCGAGGGCAATATCGGTCTGGGTCGCACCTCGCGCGACCGGGTCGAACAGGCTGCCCGCGATGTCAACGCCGATCGTTTTATCGCCACTTTGCCGGAAGGGCTCGCCCACCAAGTTGCCGAACGCGGTGTCTCGTTCTCCGCCGGGCAGCGGCAGTTATTGGCCTTTGCTCGGGCCCTGGCCGCCGAGCCGGATATCCTGGTCCTCGACGAGGCGACGGCCAATATCGACACCGAGACCGAAATGTGGATACAGGAGGCCGTCGATAAGCTGATGGACGGTCGGACGTCGATCGTGGTCGCGCACCGACTCTCGACGATCCGTAACGCCGACAAGATTCTAGTTATGCACCATGGCCGGATTCGCGAGGAAGGGCGGCATGAGGAGTTGTTAGCGCAGCAGGGGATCTATTATCGGTTGCACCAGTTGCAGTATAGTGAGGGGTAAGGCAGGATGTGGGGATGTGGGGATGGCACTTTTCCTTTTATCAATTTCCTTGCCCCCCAGAATACCACGAGCGACCAGCCCCTCCGCCATAAGACTTCCCTTTTTTTAAGAGAGAAATATATCTCTGCGGAGCGGCAGGCAGCCCCCTGCCCCGCAGCGTGAGACGCACACTCAAGAGCATACTGATTATCAAATAGTTAAGAACTAATCGAGACAGGTAGACCTAAGCGATAATAGTCTCTCCATTTGCATTTTCGTTGGGATTTCACCTGAAATCGGATTAGTGTATTGCTCCCTGCGCATCGTTCTTAGCGGTGCACAGGGCAGGTGAAACCACTATTGGAGACTCTCCCTGGGAAGATACAACCAAAGTGGGTTTGGTACGTTTTATCAAGAACGGCATCGAAACGCGGATCGCACTACGACGCTTGGACCGGCATAAGGAGACCGTCATCGTCATGCTGACGACGGAGACCGAGCGCAGGATCGTCCAGAGCGTCTCGTCCTACAAATGGCAGCGGCTATGTCGTCAAAGAGCCGTGGAAGGTGATGGCGGGAAAACTGGGGGGCTTTCTCAAGGCCAATTAAGCTTAGTCATCTTTTTTCAACAACCTGCCCCAGAACGCGTCGTAGCGATGCACGGTGTCGACCTTGCCCGTTCCGTCGTGCAACGGCCGCCGTTCGTTATACCACCTGAATATTCCCCCGCGTAAATTCGCCAGCGAAACCGCCCCCGCCTCCAGCGCTTGTTGTTGTACCCGTTCGAGCAATATCGAAGAGCGATAGCCCACCGAGCAATAGAAGACTAATTCCTTCTCTTTTAAAGCGCCCGCAAACATCCGGGCGAATTCGTCGGCTGTCAGGTCGGGGTCGGCGCGCACCGCGCCGCGGATACGGCTGACGGCGAATTCGTCGGCGCGGCGCACGTCCAAGAGCAGCACTCCGCTACTGTCCTGTGTGTTTAGACGGGTGGCAAGGCTATCGGTTTTCAGCTGTGCTACGGGGTGTTTGAGCGCGAGCGTCCTTTCGATCAGGGCCAGTGCGGATTGCGCCGTGGCGGTGCCCGAAAAAAGCAGGAGAAGTAGGATCGTAATCACGCCAGTTCTCGGCGGGGAATGGGCGGATGTCGCTGCCGAGGGCCTCGCGAATCTTCTCTTCGAGGGCGGAAGCGCTGAAGAGTTGCTAGATAAAGTGCCGTCCGGCATCGATCACGTAGTGCGTAAGCAGAACGTTGTCGGTATAGTGTTACATAAACAGCACATAGATGCCCGGTCGGATCTATTCGAGGGCCGCGACGAGTTCGGGGGCCGCGCATCTTGGGTTTTTGCGACAGGAGACGGATAGACCTCGATTGTAGGGGTGTGCCGTCTTCTTGCTGGGAGTCTCTCTCGCTCATGTTTGGTCCAGTATCAAAAATATACTAATGACCTGATTATTATTGCTTACAGCTATTGTTATTGACCCTATAAAAAAGATATCCGCAAATAGTGCGGTATCGTCATTCGGCTTATATAGACCGGAGCGTGCTTAAGGCTTGCGCAAGCCGGCCAATATCGCTGCCGCCAATTCCATCGTGGCGATGGCCTCGTCGAGGTCGGCGGCCGGCGCGCCGATCGGGCGGCCTTCCTTGATGCAGTCGAAAAAGTAGCGGTCTTGCGCCTCGGTGCTGTCGGGGCCGGCGGCTTCGACAGGCCTCCGTTCCCCGTCGCAGACGAATTCACCCCCGCTGATGCCTTCGAGATAGGCGGAAATACCGCGCCCGTGAATTTCGTAGCGTTCGAGGCGGGCGTCGGTGGTGTAGTTGGCGCTGATCTGGGCGACGCACTCATTTTCAAAGACGACCAGCGCGGCGTACACGTCCTTGTAGGCGGACACGCGCCGGACGAAGCTGTGCACTTCGGTGACGGGGGCCCCGGCGAGGTGGCGGACCAGGTCGATCGAGTGAATGGGGGTTTCCAGTAGAAAATTGTCCAAGACTTCCACCGGGAAGCGTCCTGACGCTATAAAGCCGCTCAGACCTTTGTGGAATTCGCCGACGAGTTGGTAGATGGAGCCGCGGGCCTCGATCTCGCTTCGCGCTCGCTTGACATAGGGGTCGAAGCGGCGGTTCCAGCCGACCATGCAGCGGGCGCCGCTCTTTTCCGCGGCGGCTTTGAGTGCGCGGGTTTCGTCCGGGTGCATGCCCGGGGGTTTTTCCATCAAGGTATCGATGCTGCGTTCGAGACCTGGTAGGGCCGCTTGCGCGTTGAGGTGGGCCGGGGTGGCGATGACGACGGCATCCAGGTCTTCGCTGTCGAGCATTGCTTCTACTGTTTCGTAGCGGGCCGCGACCGAGAACTGCTCGCTGGCTTTATTTCTGCTTTCTTCGAAGGGGTCGCAAACGGCGACGAGGTCGGTATCGGCGAACGAGTCCAGCAAGCGCATGTGGCCACGGCCACGGCCGCCGCAACCGACGACTCCAACGCGTAAATTCTTCATGGGAACTCCCGTGTATTTGCTTGGGTAAATGCATGGGACACGTGAGCCATTCTAATCTCGCGTGTGTTGGGATTAATATATTCCCCCCACGCGCCTGGGCCAAAAGATAGATCCCAGGGGCTATTTAAGCGCGACTTGTTTATATTAGCGCAGGATACTCAGCAAGTGAAACCGGAGGACGAACCTGCGATGGACGAATCGACTTTGCTGCTGGCCGGATTGCTCGCGCTTTTCCTGTTGATGAGCCAGATTTACGCGAAGAAAAACTCGCCGACTCCCCTGCTATTCGATACGCGCCCGGTGGATTTTGCCGTCACCATATGGGCGGAGCAGCGCACGGAGTCCGTGCACGGAACGGACGAGCAATTGCTGCCGAACAGAATAACCGCCGAATACCTCATGCGAATCCAGGCCAATTGCGCTGGGAATCTGGAGGAGGCGCAACGGGAATTTGTCCGGCGGGCCAGTGCGGATTTTCGCCAGCGCTTTACGCCAATGCTCGACGAATCCAACTTCGGTGCGGTTCTGTGCCAGCCGGCAAATGAGAGGGAATAGCCGCCCCGGCGGCTAACGATATGGCGAGCAACGCAAAACGGCTGCTATTCGAGGTCATGGAAGAGGACGACCGAAGCCTGGCAAGGGGCATCGATATCTTCCTGTTGCTATTGATTTTATTGAATGTCTTGGTCGTTCTCTTGGAATCGGTCGCCGAACTCAACGAGCAATACGGCGAGATCTTTCATCGCTTCGAGATGATTTCGGTGCTTGTCTTCAGTCTGGAATATGTCTTGCGCCTATGGGTCTGCACCGAGCACGGAGAGTTCGCCGAAGGCCGGGGCGGTCGATTGCGCTATGTGGTCACGCCGATGGCCCTGGTTGACTTGGCGGCGATTCTGCCCTTTTACCTGCCCTTGCTCTTCCCTTTTGACGCGCGTATGCTGCGGCTGATCCGGCTGGTCAGGCTGCTGCGCTTGCTCAAGGTCATCCGCTATTCGGAGTCGTTGCGAATTTTCACCGACGTCTACCGGATGAAGAAGAGCGAGTTGGCAATGGTCTTTCTGGTCATTCTCTTTTTATTGGTGTTTGCCTCGGCGGTTATCTACCACGTCGAGCAGGAAGCCCAGCCCGTCGCTTTTTCGAGCATTCCGGCCGCGATGTGGTGGGGGGTCGCGACGTTGACGACGGTCGGCTACGGCGATATCTATCCGGTCACGCCGCTCGGCAAGTTCTTCGGCGCGATCATCGCCTTGCTGGGCATCGGTCTTTTTGCGTTGCCAGCCGGTATTCTCGGCTCGGGTTTTGTCGGCGCTTTGCGCCGCAAGTCGAACAGCAAATTTTATTGCCCACACTGCAGCGAAGAGATTACCCGCAAATAGCTGTAGCTAGGTTGGAAATCTACAAAGAAATGGAGTTTGCCGATGGACGAGGAACAGCTTTTTGCCTTCGATACGTGGGGTTTTTTGACCGTTGAAGACGCCCTTACACCCGAGCAAGTCGCCGACCTTAAGGCCACCGTCGATGAAAAGGGCCCCGATTTGCACTCGCAGCACGCGGACAGGGGCGGCTTTTGGTCGCAGGGCTTTTTCGACTTATTGGATGTTCCCGCGGTCTCCGGTATTTTGGATCAGATATACGGTGGGCTGCGAGCTGGAGGGCTGCCACCTTTTCGCATTGACCATATCAACGTGCATACACACGGCACCTTCAACAAGGATCTCGCCGGGGGGACCATACACGGGAGCAACGGACGCCTGCTAGATCCCAGCCGGCCGCACGAGCTGATCACGCACTATTACGAGCGCGACGCGGACGATGGGACTTTCGCCAACGGGCTGGTCACGGTGGCCTTCGAGCTGGAGGATACGGTCTGCAATGGGGGCGGGTTCGGCTGTTTGGCCGGCTCGCACAAGGGGCACTACCGCGTACCGGAGGCTTGGGTCGACCTATCTAAGGGAGTGCATCCGATGGTCACCAACGTGCCGGCTCGTGCCGGCACCGCGATTATCTTTACCGAGGCCTTGTGCCATGTCACGCTGCCGTGGACGGTGCCGAGTACGCGGACCACCCTTTTTTACAAGTACATGGACCGCGAAGAACACTATTCCGGGGTAGATAACTTTTTTAGCTCGGCGGATGCTGACCCGTGGCAAAACGCCGATGAGCGCAAACGCGCGATCCTGGCGCCGCCACCGCAGTCCTTCGTCGACCGCAAAAAAAGAGAAGCTGAAGCGCGGGAAGCATAACGATAAGCCTGGTGATCTTATTCCACCTTCTGATAGGGTTGCTATGCGTCGCCCGCCGCCGCTTGCCGTTCCAGCTCGCTGCGCCAACCCGCGACTTCTCCGGCTTTGATGCGCGCTACGTCAAAACCCGGATAGCGGTCCTCGAGCGTATCGCCCAGTTTTTGCGTTGCGGCCCAACGGTCCCACGCCGTCTTCATCCACTCGTGCGGCATCGCCTCGCGCACGGCCGGGTCAAGCTGCCAGGCGCTACGCGCGTCAGCGACCACTGGTTCCTCGGTGAGCGGGCCCGACCACCTCGACCACCCGACCGACAAGGTGTTGCGCTCGCGATCGGGTACGGTGTGCCCAGTATGGATATTGTTGCCGTTGCGGATAAGAGCCTCTCCGGCCTTGAGGCGGATGGCGACTTGCTCGGGCAATGGGTCGACGCGATTCCAACTGGGGGTGTGCGGTACGCCCGCGTCCTTCATTTTTTGCGGCAATAGCACGTCGTGCTCAAAGGGCGTGCGCCAGTCGTCGTGGCTGCCTGGTATGACCTCGTGGCATTCGTCGTCGGCCAGCGCTAGGAACATACTTACCCCGTTGCGTTCGGCGATATTCTTGGCATTTTTTTCGCGAATTTCATCCCAGCGAATCTTTTCGATTTCTTCGGAATAAGCTTCGATGTCTTCTCCCCGATTGTCCTGCTGCGAAAAGTAGGGTTTGCCGTCGCCCCACCAGGTCACATCGCGGTGCCAACTCGGTCCATTCTCGTTCCGTCGGGGGTTGCACCACAGCAGCAGGCCGCCCATCGCCATATCCTCCGGGCCGAGTCCGTTGCACCAGGAGGACACAAAGCGGAGAAACTCTTCGCAGCCGTGAAATTCGGCAAAGCTGGGTTCGTTGAACGCAGGGTGGACCAGGCCGCGAATCGCCCAGGGCTCGTCTTCTTTTGCTCGATGCACGTAGCCTTTCGAGCAGTCGATCTTGCTATAGCCGTGCTCGGGCGCACATGCCTCGGTCACCCGGCGGCCTGCCTCACGCAGCACGGGGATCATCGGGTGGTCGACGAAATCGTTGATAATGAGATAGCCGTGCTTCTGTAAGAAGGCGATGCGCTCGGGGGTGCCGCCGGGAGTGGAAAGTTCGGGTTGAAAATCAGCGAAGGCCGTGGCGCGGTAATATTCGGACGATGACGGCTGACTGGTGCTCATTTTATGCTCCCTCAAAATAGAAACTATTGGGAAATATGATTGGGTGGCTTATCAGTACGGGCGAGTTTAAGCTGGCTGCGCTTGCGTGTCAATGTTTTGCAACAGGCGATTGGTGGCACTGGTGGAGTTTCTGTGCGGGGCCTAGTTTGACGATTAGGTGTTTTTTTGCTTAACCTCCGTTGATACTATTAACAAGGGATGTAGAGTATGCAGAGCGCGGTCAACTTCATCTCCGACGGGTTGGGTCTGACGCCGTCTGAATTCGCCGAGGTCTTACTGGAGTGCACGGCGGACGGAGCGGTGCACACCGATTCCTACAGTCTCGGCGGCACGGTCGAACGGGTGGAAGCGAAATTTGCGCAATTGCTCGGCAAGCAGCGGGCGATCTTTATGCCGACGGGTACGCTCGCCAACCATATGGCGCTGCGCGGGTTGGCGGGCGTCGACCGCAAGGTGATCGTGCAGGCGGAGAGCCATATCTACAGGGATATCGGTGATAGCGCTCAGACTCTGAGCGGACTGAATCTGATGCCTCTGGCGCCACGGCGCACGATGTTCACGTTGCAGGAAGTTCAGCAGGCGATCGATTCGTTTCGCGACGAGCGCGCGGCCACCCGTGTTGGGGTCATTTCGATCGAGTCGCTAGTGCGGCGGCAGGACGATGCGATGTTCGACTATGAGGAGATGCGGCGCATTTCGGATTTCGCGCGCGCGCAGGATATAAAGATGCACCTCGACGGTGCGCGCCTTTTCGTGGAGGCCGTGCACCGGGATATTGCCCCGGTGGAACAGGCGGCGCTATTCGACACCGTCTTCGTGTCGTTGTCGAAGTGTTTCAATTCGGCCTCCGGGGCGATTTTAGCGGGGCCGGCCGATTTCATAGAAGACTTGTACCACCAGCGTCGGATGTTCGGCGGCAGCTTGGCACAAGCCTGGCCGCAGGCCGCCGTCGCCCTACACTATGCGGATGGCTTTCTCGAAGCGTATAGCGCGGCTTGGTCCGCCGCCGAAACGCTGTTTGACCTGCTTGACGAGGACCCTGCCTTTCGCGTCGAGCGCATTCCGCAAGGCACGCACATCGTCCGGCTGCATGTCGTCGATGTGAGTTTGCCGGAGTTCGGCGAAAGGTTGCGGCAGCGCCAGGTATCTATAGCGCCGCCCGCGCCGGACGACCAATGGCTAACGCTCAAGGTCAATCCTTCGATCCTGCGCGTTTCGCCCGCACAACTGGTGGCTGTTTTTCGCGCGGCGCTTTAGGGTCTTTCCGTCAATTACTAATTATTCGCCTGCGCTTTCTCTAATTGTTTCCTATATCGTTATTCCACATTAAGTTACGAAGAGAAATATGAGCAGCGCAATGGGGTAGATTATACCAACATTACTCATGTTCGACCCCGTCAGATTGTCAAGGACTTCTTGTGTGTCATCTGTACCGCCGAGGGCTCCTTTCTTTTTCGCCGCAGAGTAAACTTTGAAAAAGGTTGTAAGTTCGGGTAGTGAGGTGACAAAACCAAGCAACCAACCCACAAAGATGACAGGGATCTCCATTTTATTGACGATTGCCTCAGCAGATGTGCCAAGAAAGTTGCCTGCGACACAGATTATGGCAATTGACCCTATGATATACAGCAGACCTAACTTGGCACTTCCCGCATCTTCTCCCTCTACATCTGGTTCTGTATGGGCTCGATTGAAAACCCGATCAGACAGACGGTACACCAAGTAGAAAAAAAGCAAAATAGGTACGGTATAAGGGGACTGGTCCATAGAGAAATACATGAGTAGCAAGGGAAAAGCAACGGCCATTCCTGCAAAGAGCATCTCATCAATGAAGTGCTTGTTCCACAGATCCCGGTATTGTCTGTACCAGCACACGGCAGTTATTAGGAGCACCACATTAATGATGTTGCTGCTTGCAATGTTCCAGAGACCAGCTGCCCACACACCGTTAAGTGCCGTGGAGATCAAAGCGGCAAACTCTGGAATACTTGTAGCAAATCCAGTTACTTGTCCCCGAGTCTTGGGCGACCAATTCAGGGCTAATGCTAGGTTATCAATCCCTCGACATAAACCCTTTTGAACAGTGATCAGAACTATGACGATTGATACAACAAGGATAATCACATCCATTTATCCGACACCTCCTTAGCGAACTCCACAGGCGTATGGGGCGATAGATCAACCAACGCCAGATTTGAGTAGCTGGACTCTCCAAATATCGAACGAGCATCCCCACAGTGTAGCGATCGAACTCTACTGTAGCGGGGGTGCCATCCTCGCGTTGCGTCTCCGTGATGAACACCGCCAGAAATTGATCTAAACGCATCAGAAAGACGCCCGTTAGACGTCCTGATTAATGGCCGTCAGCCCGAGAGTCTTTCTTGCAAATCGCCTTGCGTAAAACGCTAAGTCATTTTTTTACAACGATAATATAAATGGCGCACCCATAGGAATTCGAACCCCCGACCTTCGGATCCGCAGTCAAATAATAGACTATTATTTTCAGTAACTTATGCAGGTGTGACGCAGGTGTAACGCAATTTATATAAAGCTATCAATCTCTCGCCTGGTCGGATTGTGCTATGGTCTCTATAAAATAGGCGAAAGCTGTACGTTCAGCTCACCCCATACGTCGGGCAATTTCGAGACCAGCTCTCCTATCTTTTCAGCATCAAAAGTTATGGCCGACACGTTGCGCACCAGAGGTCTGAAGCGTCTTAGCTCGCCCAGCATGCGAGCACTTGGTTCGCCGATTACTTCAGGGCAAAGCGCCTTTGATGAAAGTACCCACCCTGCAAAGCGGTGTCAATAATACCGGGTGTTAACCAGGTGTAGCCAGCAAAATCAATAAAATACCAGGGTGCCACGCTTATTGCGCCAGGTTCTCCTGGAATCCTCGCAATACCTCTACTATTTACTATTATATATAGGGAAACCTTACTGGAAGAGGATGGACCAACCTGGACGTGGCCGAACAGAGTGGCAAACCAGCCTAATCGGGATGCAATGAAGAAGGCCACACTGGCTCAACTTAAAAAGTAACTAGCTCAAAAAATAAAAAACGAGCTAATTCAAGAGATTGGCCTTCTTTACGGAAAGTTCTCTCAAGCGAGCGAGCGAGTACTATACCGTACAGGCAGGCGGCCATGCCAAGTCCAAGAAGGAAACATAACGGACGAAGACATTTACAACGCTGGTGAGGGAGATGAGATGTGTGAGGGAGATGAGATGTGTGAGGGAGATGAGATGTGTGAGGGAGATGAGTCGTAGTCCATTTCAGATAAACCCATTTTCAGACCGGAGACCATTTTGCCAACAAGCGGAAAGCTTTGGACCGATGACTAAACTTCTTCTGATACTGATGATCGTAGGTTGGGTAGTGGGTGTTTTTAATGGATGTGGACACTTAATAAAGACACACACGGAAAAGTATGATAATGGGAAGGTGTCGGGGGAAGGAAATTACATAGATGGGAAAGAAGAGGGTCCCTTTGTTTCTTATTACGAGAGTGGGAAGGTAAAAGGGGAAGGACACTACGTAGATGGGAAAGAAGAGGGTTCCTTTGTTTTTTATTACGAGAGTGGAAAGGTAAAAGGGGAAGGACGCTACGTAGGTGGGAAAGAAGAGGGTTCCTTTGTTTCTTATTACGAGAGTGGAAAGGTAAAAGGGGAAGGACGCTACGTAGGTGGGAAAGAAGAGGGTCCCTTTGTTTCTTATTACGAGAGTGGAAAGATAAAAGGGGAAGCAAACTATGTAGTTGGGGAAAAAGAGGGTAAGGTGATTGCTTATTACGAAAGTGGAAAGATCGTAGACGAAGACATTTACAGAGATGGAAAATGTGTAGAGGATTGTGAGGAAAATGACCCGTAGTCCATTTCAGATCAATTCGTTTTCATACCCTCATGTCGGGGAATTTTTTGTGTATGAGAATGAGTGAAATAGGCTCGACATGTAGAGTGTACGAGATTCTGATCCGCCGAAGCGCCGTATTACAGTTGGAAGAGTACATAGGGCGGTATGGAAGCATCCGATATCAAACGGCTCAACGAGTTAGAAGAGGAGAATCGGCGGCGGCAACAGATGTATGCCGACCTCAGCCTGGACCACAAGATGCTGACGGATATTGTTAATAAAAAAAGCTGTAAATCCAGCCGTACGACGAGAGCTCGTCGATTACGCGAAGACGGCGTATCCAGTGAGTCTTCGACGGGCCTGTCGTGTTGTTGGCATTCGTGATTCGGTTTATCGATACCAGCCCAATACCGCACGGGACGATGCCGTCATAGCCGGTTTGCAGCCAGTGGTCGAAAAATATCCGCCTATGGCTTTAGCAAGTTATTCAAGATCCTCCGTCGCTGGGGCCATCAATGGAATCACCAGCGAGTCCATCGTATCTATTGCCGGCTGAATTTGAATTTTTCCAAGGCTTGATTCGGAAGATTTCGTTGGTGTGGAAGAAATTGAGATTCTATTTCATCCTAAAAAAGGCCTCCGAGTGAAATTCCGACGGTTCCCCAATGGTCTCCTTCTATAGAGCGCGAAGCATAATTGAGATTCAGTGCAAGTCGAGTGCCTGGTGTGATGGGATGGGCATAGCCTATGCCTACCAATAAGCCGAGGCCAGAGTCGGATGCCCCTTGGTCTTCATCATCGATTGATACATTGGCACTTGCTACACCAAAATCACCGCGGCAAAACAAGCCTTTTCCAATCTCCTTAGGAAAGTACTGTATACTAGCAGCATAAGTATAGAGGTTGACTTGCATCGAACCCTCTCCTTCCACTTCAGTACGGTCAGCGGCACCATTAATCACAAAGCCTGCCATCATTTTCGTGTTTACAGGCTTGTAAAATCCCAGTAGGTCTAAATTAAGCTGAGTGCGAGTGACCCCAGGAAACACTTCGAGTAAATTAAGCAACCCATCGAAAGGCTCAGGATGTTTAATGTTAGAGATACCCAACCCCCAATACATGTACCATTTCTCTAATTGGTTCTCTGCCGCTTCGCACCGGACTCCCAACCCCAAAAATAGTAATGAGGCAACGAACATTATTCGAATCGAATTCATGTTTTTCCTTCCAGTTTCCATGCTTAATAGCCGGAATTCAGCGAGAACAGCAGCAATCTAATTTGAAAATAGTCAAATCACAATGAAATTAATCTCCGCCAGGGCATGGAAATACAGATATTACCATATTCTTGTTTTGGAAGTCAGCAACTTCTGCACGGAGAATGTCAAAGGATGTTTTTCTGAGTGGGGTGATAAAAGCACTTTAAGTGAGCATAATCTTTTGTTATAGACTGCGTTAATGCACATCAATTCCATCAAAATATATTTCGGTAATTGCCGTATCGTTATATTTTAACCCTTTATATACTTCAATAATTTCAAATTTGAGGACCAGGTCTGAACCATCTATAGATGGAATAAATCTGTCTCCAGTAGCTTGAAACATCCACTAGGCAAGATGAAGAGAGATATCCTAAGAGTTAATCGGGCAACGACACAGAGTATTGACTTTGGTGGTAATGTTAAACACACCTCAATCATGCCTGTGGAACTGGTGGATACAATCTTGGCAGGTGTGATTAGACCAGGCATGCTAGTGGTAGATCCCACATGTGGTTCAGGAACAACTGGGGTGTCTGCTCTTGGGTTTGGCGCCTACTTCTGTGGCTATGATCCTAAATAATTCATTCTGCGAACTCGCTAACCATAGGATGGAGCAGAGAGTTCATGAACTTATGGAAGAATAAAGACCTATGTACTCACGATACGGATATTAAAGAGGAATAGGAGAAAATCATTATGGGAGCCGCAGCTTTTTGGGCAGCCGCAATAACCGTCGGTTGTATGGCTTGGAGTGCGCTTTGGTCTTGGATACCCGCTTGGTTAGTATTATTTATAGGCTTATTTTTCGTTTTTGTAGGTGTATTTGCCAAAGACGATGACAACAAAACTCTCTTTATAGGCGTACTAGCCTGTATGATTATGATGTTGGGCATGATTCCAGATGCCTTTGCTCACGGCGTTACAGAAGGTGATAAAGGTTATATACAGGAAAGCTCAGGAACGATGCTTTTGCCCTTTGTTTACCTTGGCGCCAAGCACATGATGACGGGATATGACCATCTGCTGTTCTTACTTGGGGTAATCTTCTTTATATACCGCCTCAAAGAAGTCAGTATTTATGTCACCTTATTTGCCGTTGGCCATATAATCACTCTGCTCTCTGGGGTTTTGCTGGAAATCAGTGTGAGCGCATATCTCATTGATGCAATTATAGGCTTTTCCATCGTATATAAGGCGCTCGACAATATGGGGGCTTATCAACGTTGGTTTGGAGTTCAGCCAAATACTAAAGTAGCCACGCTTATTTTCGGACTTTTCCATGGTTTGGGTTTGGCGAGCAAAGTGCTGGATTATAAAATTTCTCCTGAGGGTCTGGTCCCCAACTTATTCGCCTTTAATGTCGGTGTCGAGTTGGGACAGATACTGGCCCTAGCCGGAATCTTAATTGCTATGGGATACTGGCGGCGTTTCGATAGCTTTCTGCGCCATGCTTATACGGTAAATACCGTCATGATGGCCGCAGGGTTCTTGCTGATTGGATACCAGTTAACCGGTTTCTTCATTTTTTAGATTGCCATCAACACAACCAGCAATAAGGGAAAACGTATCGTGTATAGTACAAATAGCCCTGCAAAGGTAGAGCTTCCCTCAACAGGAAAGCTTGTCAAGTCAACAATACTGGCTTCTTTGGTGGCGGTTGCTATTCTTGTAACGGCTGTGCTTCCGGCAGAATACGGGATTGACCCCACGGGCATCGGCCATGTTTTGGGACTAAAAAGAATGGGGGAGATTAAAATGTCCCTTGCCAAGGAAGCGGCTGCCGATAGGAAAGTTACGGCCACCAGCAAGCAGTCCGTTCCTTCTATAGAAGAGAACGTCGTACAACCCGTCTCCGAACCCATAGTGCCAGAAGTGGCTCTTCTGAACCATGAAATGAAAGTGACGCTTGTTCCTGATCAAGGTACGGAAATCAAGGTTACTATGACGAAAGGAAGCAAGGTCCAGTATACATGGTGGACCGATGGTGGCCGTGCCAACTTTGATGTACATGGCGATTCAAAAAAATTGGACATTAACTATCACAGTTATAGTAAAGGGTCGGAACAAAAAAGTTCAGGGGTTCTGGAAGCCGCCTTTGATGGGAATCATGGATGGTTCTGGAGAAATCGGACATCTGAAACGATCACCGTTACCCTGCAAACAAATGGTGAATATTCCGATATCGAACTTATGGATGAGGGATAAATTTAATATCCGTATCCAGAGTACACTTATTATTCTTTGTCTTCATCTTCGTCATCTTCTTCTTCGGCTAATCTCTTCGCTACAAGATACTGCTTGTATTGCTCTTCTTTGTAGCGTTCTGCGGCTAATCTTTCCATTTCTTCTTTTTTTTCTGCGTCTTCCGCACGGAGGTGCATGCTATACCAATAAAAAATTAAACAAATGACGAAAGCAACAGCCGCATACCAAGGCATACCTTTGATTTATCCTTTCAGATTAGTTCAATCGGTTTATCTGCGAGCTGCTTTAAGACCTCTTCATAGTTTTTCTTGATGAAGTCAGTGCTGAATGCATCTCTTTGTGCTGATATCGTCAATTTATCAGACCCGTTCTCCACTACAACCACTGATTTTCCTATCGGTGAGAAAGAGTTCATAACAACGATAAATATCCATACGAAAAACCCCCAAGTGAGCAGCTGATTATGTGCTCAATCGGGGGTATTTTCGAGTGAAGCAATTCACTCGTATACTGCTATAAACTTGTTTATAATCAACAAGTTAACTAATAATGGTGCACCCAGAGGGACTCGAACCCCCAACCTCCTGATCCGTAGTCAGGTGCTCTATCCAATTGAGCTATGGGTGCACTAAATTCAGTCTAAATAATTGAAGACATAAAAGATAAGACACCCTACTGACTTCGTCAAGACATTGGAATCCCCTAAATGAACCATCTGATTCTGATTCTTACCTGGCGGACTACAACTATTAAGTCCTGAAATAACAAATAGATACTGGATTTTTTTATTTGAAAAAACCACTTCCCCACCAGGGCCCGATCAATCCGTTTATAGTAAGAATGTCATAAATTCAACAAATCTCAGTAGATTGTCGATTTAGTTATTTGACCCCCTCCGTCACACTTTCTTCACCCCCTCAGATGATACTTATAGTGTGCAGACTTATAGGGGTATATCAGGCAGCATGCCTAGTTACAGAAATTTTGAACGAGCGACAGCCACCCGAAATCCGTCAAGACACTAAACCCCCGGACAATGCCTCCAGATACTTATAGCCCGACCCGGTGTTAAAGAGCACCACCCGCTCGTCTTTGTCGACCAATCCCTGCTCTTTGAGCTTGAGCAGGGCCGCCAATGTCGCGCCGCCTTCTGGCGCGGGGAAAATTCCGCTATGTGCGGCGATCGTGTGCGAATGCTCGACCAGCTCTTCGTCGCTGACGGCCACAGCCGTGCCGCCGCTTTCGCGCAAGGCGCGCAGCATTAGGAAGTCGCCGACGGCACCGGGCACGCGCAAGCCGGAGGCTACGGTCGCCGCGTCTTGCCACATCTCAGCCGTTTCGTCGCCTTGCGCAAAGGCGCGCACGATCGGCGCGCAGCCCTCGGCTTGCACCGAGACCATGCGCGGGCGGGCGGAGCCGATCCAGCCCATCTTTTCCATTTCGTCAAAGGCCTTCCACATGCCGATCAGCCCGGTACCGCCGCCAGTGGGATAGATTACCACATCGGGTAGGGTCCAGGCGAATTGCTCGGCCAACTCGTAGCCCATGGTCTTTTTGCCCTCGACGCGATAGGGCTCCTTGAGCGTCGAGACATCGAACCAGCCTTCTTTTTCTTTGCGCTCGCCAACGATCTTGCCGCAGTCGCTGATCAGGCCGTCGACTAACTCTAACTCCGCGCCGTAGGATTTACATTCGATGGCGAAGGCCGAGGGTGTGTCGCGCGGCATAAAGACGATGGCGGGCAGCCCACAGGCGGCCGCGTAGGCCGAAAGCGCGCCACCGGCGTTGCCGGCGGTGGGAATGGCGAGTTTTGTTGCGCCGCGCGCCTTGGCGGCTGTGACAGCGGCGGAGAGGCCGCGGGCTTTGAACGAGCCGGTGGGGTTAAGCGATTCGTCTTTGATGTAGAGTTGCGAGAAACCAGCCCATTGGCCTAGGCGCGTGGTGTGGTGTATGGGCGTGAAACCTTCACCTAGGGAGACGATTTCTTCGAGAGTACTAATCGGCATGACTTCGCGATAGCGCCACATATTGGCCGGTCGGTCCTTGAGTTGTTCGCGGGAGAGCGCGTCAGTGGCTTTTTCGAGGTCGTAGCGGGCGAGCAAGGGGGCGCCGACCTCTGAGAGATTGTGTAGGGCGTCGGCGTCGTAGTGTTGGCCGGTGCGCGCGCATTCGAGATGGGTCATAAACATGGCGTGGTGTAGAGTCCTTTCTCGCGGATATAGGTTTCGACCGTTTCGGGCACCATGTAGCGGATAGATCGGCCGGCGGCCAGGCGTTTTCTGATCTGGGTCGAAGAAAGGTCGATGAGCGGGGTGTCGATAAAGAGCAGGCGGTCAATGAGCCTGGGGTCGCCGCCGGAGGTGTTGGTCGACCGCGATCCGGTGACGACGGTGCATTGCGCAAGAATCCCTTCGGGATCGTGCCAGGAATTCATCTGCGCGGCGTTGTCGGCACCGATGATAAAGAAGAAGGCGCTGTCCGAGTGCATCTGGTGCAGTATTTTCAGGGTGTCGACGGTGTAGGATTTGCCCGGGCGGTCCAACTCGACGCGGGAGGCGGAGAAATCGCCGCAACCGGCAATGGCGTGTTCGACCATCGCCAAACGCTCTGCCCCCGGGGCGAAGGCGCCCGGTTTAAGCGGCGGGTCGGCCGCCGGGATAAAGAGCACTTCGTTGAGGGGGATTTCTTCGAGGGCGAAGCGGGCCAGCAATAAATGGCCGTTGTGGATGGGGTCGAAGGTGCCGCCGATGACGCCGATGCGCCGCATCCCTAACCCGCCGATTCGTCCAAATTCGACAGATGCTTCTGCACGTCCTTGATCAGCTCCTCGTCTTCGCTATTTTGCAGGACTTCTTTCCAGTAGCGCACCGCCAGGTCGACATCGTCCTGGGCGCGGGCGATTTCCCCCATGCGAAACAGAGTCGTCCAGTACCAGTCGGTGTCTGGATAATTGCGCAGGACCTCTTCGTAGGTGATCTTCGCGGCGTCAAGGTGGCCCTGTCTATGGTAGAGGTGGCCGCTCTCGTACTGTTTTTGGGCGAGCAGGTTGCGGCAGTCGACGATGCGTTGGCGGGCGTCTTCGACGCGCGGGGAATCCGGATGGTCCTCGATAAAGTAGCGGAAGGCGGTCAGCGCCTCGAAGGTCTCCTTCTGGTCGAGCTCGGCCCGGCGCAACTGGCGAAAATAGGCCTCGCCGATCTTGAACTGCGATTCGGTGACCCATTCGCTGGAGGGGTAGATGTCAACGATGCGCTGGTATTCGAAGCCGGAGTTGACCCAGTCCTCGCTGCAGAAGTAGGCTTCGGCGAGCATGAACTGCGCCTCGGCGACGCGTTGCGAGCCGGGAAAATTGCTAACGAGGCGCTGGAACTGCTCGGAGGCCTCAATGCAGCGATTTTTCCCCATCGCCTTCTGGCCTTCGGAGAAATAGTGTTCGGCGCCTTTGAGTTTTTCGGGGGTGGTGCTGGCGCAGGCGGAAAGCCCTAACGAAAGGGCGAAGATTGCGAGGTATTTCATGAGTATGGTCAAATTGGCTCAGCGGTTGGAGAAGAAGAGGTAGATGAGCCCGCCGAGTACGGTGGACACGATCACAGGTTCGACGAATTTGCCCCAGGTTTGTTCCTCGAGCTCGGTCTTGGCGAATTTGAATTTGTCGTGCTGCAGCACTTCGATTTGGCTTTTCGGAACGCGGTCGCGGCGGGTGCGGGTGATTTCATCCTGCCAGTGCACGGCGTCGCTGCGCTCGTCGCTCAGACGCAGGGCGAGGGTGACCCGGCCCTGCCGATCGACCTCGCTGCCGCGCAGGCCCGACTGGCCGGTGACGCCGAGGTCGAGTAGGCGATAGGATAGGCGCATGTGCGACAATTGTTTTGCCGTCGAGTCGAGGGTCACGTTAAAACCGCGATCGAGCAGTTTGCTGGATAGCAAGTGGTCGACCATCCAATTGGCGTCGTGCTTGCTTTGTGGAACGAGCAAGAGCGGGGCCGCGGCCGTGTCGTCCGGCATATCCATCTCGGCGAGGCCCGCGTCGACGGCGCTGGCGACGGTTTCGACAAGCAGGTCCATATTGGTGGGAAAGGGTGCGGCGGTGACCGTGGTGGCGCAAATGAGCAGCACGGCGAAAGGGCGGTACAGGACTGGCAGCAAGATCATTCCTCAGAAACGGGATGCGGGTATCAACCGCCCAGGTACTTCTTCTCTTTGCGGGCGGTGGGCACGTATTCGCTTTCGGGGTATTCGTCGAGCAATTTGCGGAAGGCGGAAAGCGCCTTGTCGCGCTCGCCCATCGCCAGGTGACAGCGGGCGATCTTGAGCTGGGCGTCGTCGGCCTTTTCGGTTTTCTGGAAGGCGAAGACTTTGGTGAACTCGGTCAGCGCCTGGCGGTATTTGCCGATGCCGTAATAACACTCGCCTTTCCAGTATTGCGCGTTGTCGGACCACTCGCTGAAAGGCGCGGTAGCCAATAGCCGGTCGAATTCGACGAGCGCACGGTCGTATTTGCGGTGGCGATATTCGGAGAGGGCGCCCTGGTAGATCTTGAACACGTCGCTCTTTTTCGCTCGTGCGACCGCGTTGCGCGACGGCATCGGGCTGGTGTGCATTGAGTCGATTTGCGTGCGCTGAGTATTGCTTTGCGTCTTGAGGGCGTCGAGCTCCTGCCGCAACTGGGTGTTCGTCTCTTCGGTCTGCTGGAAGCGGTCGGCCATAACCCGCTCGCGCTCGTAAGAGGCTTCGACCGCGCGTTTGAGGGCCTCGACGTCTTCGCCCTGGGCAGCTTCCCATTGGTCTATGCGTTTGTCGACCTGGGCCGGCGTGGCGCAGGCGCTTAAGGCCAGGGCCAATAGCAATGCGCTTTTTGCTCTCTTTGTCATGGGCTAGATCGACATAGGGGTGAAAGGTGCGTATGCGGGACGTCCATAAATATAAGCACGACCCCATTTGTGGACCAGATCACCATGTCGTCGCTTACTTCGACTCCGCCCGGAAGACTAGGTCCTCGGGCGGGTTGAGGGCAAAATCCTCGCAGCGGTCGGCGTAGAGGGCCGAGGGGCCGTCGCTGGGTACGATGATTAGGGCCTGGTCGAATAATTTCTTGGCCTCGGCGAATTTGAAGGCCCAATAGGCATGCAAACCCTCGTTGTAGAGTTCGAGCACCTGCATCATCTCGGCGTTTAAATCGCCTTTGCGCTCGAGGATCTCATAGGCGGTGACCGGCTCCTCCTTGCCGACGACCTGGATCAGGTCGAGTTTGCGGCTTTCGACCAGGTCCTTCACCTGGTCGAAGATGATCTCGTTGACCATGATATTCGTGCCGTAGACCTTCTGGCCGCTCTCGAAGCGGGCCGCGAGGTTCACGGTGTCGCCCATCATGGTGTAGTCGGTGCGGCTACGCGAGCCCATATTGCCGACGATCATCGGGCCAGTGGTCGCGCCGATGCGCACTTGCGCGAAGGTCCGGCCCTCCCCCTCCCAGCGGTCCCGCAGCCCCTCTAGGGGTACCGGAATGGCACCGGGCTCGTTCCAGCGCTGGCGTAGTTCGATCAATTTGCGCTGCTGGTCGATACAGGACATGACCGCGCGCGTCGCGTGGTCATCGTAGTAGATCGGCGCGCCGAAGAAGGCGACAATGGCGTCGCCCTCGAATTTATCGATGGTACCGCCGTAGCCTTCGATGATATCGCACATTTCGGTCAGATAGCCGTTGATGAAATCGACCAACTGGCCAGGCGTCAGGCATTCGGAGATGGTAGAGAAGCTGGCGATATCGGAAAAAAAGGCGGTCATCACCCGCTCCTCGCCGCCGAGTTGGTTGACCATCTCGGGGTTTGCCATGATTTGCTCGATGACTGTGGGGGATAGATAGTGGCCGAAGGCCCCCTGCACGAAGTCTTTCTCTTTCTCCTTGATGATGTAACCGTAAATCGTCAGCACCAGGTAGCCGACGATAATGGTCGTCATCGGGCCGATGACATCGAGCCAGAGCCCGAGGTGAGTAAAGGAACCCAGGGCGACTAGCGCGTAGACACTCGCCAGCGCGGCGATGAGCACCGCGCCTTGCAGGACCTTGAGCTTGGGCACGATCAGCGACATGGCCAGCCCGAGCACGAGCACCAGCACGATGCGGGTCCAGAGGGGCGTGCGGCGGATGAACTGCTCTTGTAAGATAGTGTTGAAGACATTGGAATAGATGCCGACCATCGGGTAGTTGCCCTGGAAGGGCATCACGCTTAAATCGGTACTGCCGGTCGAGGTCTGGCCGTAGAATAGGATCTTGCCGCGAATTTCATCGGGCGTGACGAGGTTGCCCTGGGCGATCCGATAGGGGTAGAAATAGAGCGGCCGGGCGCTGGACGACAAGGTGCCCTCAACAAGATTTGATTGCAAGTAATAGAGGCTCTGGCGCAAGTCGTCGATTTCGTAGTCGGGCAGGGCTTTGCCGAGCGCTATCAGGTCTATGTCTGTTTTTTCTGCCAATTGCGCTGCTACGCGGTTATTGCGCTGGATTTGTCGGTAGAGGCTGAGCTGGGCGGATTGGGGGTCTTTGACGCCTTTGGAAAGCCAGAATTGTGTAGCCTCGAGACCGGGTTCGCGGCGCACTGCAGCCTCTATGCCACTGGCCTGCAACCAGGTGCTGATGGTGCTGCGGACGGCTTGCACGTCCTCAAAGCCTTCTTTAGCGAGCAGGGCGGGCAAACCGCGCAGGTTGCGGCGCACGCCGGGGTTGGCAGCGACTAGCTGTTTGATCTTTTCGAGCAGGCGCTGCTTGTCTTCGCGCTGGGCTGCACGTCGTAGCGCTAGGTGTGGGTAGCGGACAAAGGTTTCTTCCCATTTGCCGGCCCAATTGACGTTCATGGTGCCGTAGTCGTCGATGGGGATCTCGATGTCCTTGACGAGTCCCTCGCGGATTTTGGCGTTCGGCAGACGGATATGGTCTCCGGGCCAGACCTCGACATGCTCGATGGGGATTTGCAGGTGGTGACAGACCATGGACAGGGCGATCGAGGGAAAGAGTACGTCCTCATACTGGAAAACCAGGGGATAGCGCCGTCGAGAACCGTCGAAATCTTCGGTAGTTTGCGCATTGGCGAAACCGAGTGCAGCATCGCGCAGCAGTTTGAGCGGCGGTTCGAAATGCGTCCCCCGGTCAATGGTGCTTTCCGCTGCGGGGACCATCAACTTGGGCGAGTACTTGCGGATATGGGCGAGCACTTCCTGTTGGTCAGCGTTGGTGGGCCTGAGCTTGACCGGCCCCACAGCATGTTCGGCGACGGGGATCAGATATTGCGCTAGGTAAACATTGCCGGCTTGCTTTATCGCGTCGTGAAAGCGCTGGTCATAATCGGCTTTGGCCAATAGGCCTTCAATCTGGTTCTGATCAATGGTCTTGAGTGCGCGGATTTGTTTTTCGGAGACCAACTTGGTCTTAGGCTCGATGAAATAGATATCAAAACCGATCAATTCCGCCTGGTATTCGCCGAGGATGCGGACGACGTCGACATATTCGGTGCGAGTCCAGTCCTGCCAGCGACCTTCGAACTGCAGCGTCTGGTCGTCGATTTCGATGGTGCCCAGCCGCGGGTCCATCGCCGGCAGGCCGAAGATGGAGTTGCGGATATTGAAACGCCAATCGTAGCTGACGAGTTCGGCGCGCTCGTAGGCTTTGCTCAAGGCGAAGAGCAGGACAAGGATGCCAACGATGGGGCCAAGGTAGGGTTGGAGCTTGGAGTCGCCTTTGTGTACTACTGCCATGGTGTTTCTCCGAAAGGAGGGGTTGGAGCTGGTTTTGTTGGGCTTTCGGGGAATGCCCTGCGCTCATTCTCGCCTCTAAGCCGACCAGCGAATAAGAAGGGTATGTCCGATGACGGACCGTCAGAAAGCTACCTTACCACTAACAATATAAAAAAAGAAGGCCCGGTGGACACGCCACGGGCCTTCCTTTCGAAAAAATGGTGAATCTGTCTATTATTGCGTTGCC
>Ga0233439_10001815_pt1 | contig 25883 bp, 26 predicted proteins | sample SI_123_September_6_FD_182713 | JGI IMG/M metagenome (GOLD analysis project Ga0233439, IMG submission 182713) | Seawater microbial communities from Saanich Inlet, British Columbia, Canada - SI_123_September2016_100_MG | ecosystem: Environmental > Aquatic > Marine > Inlet | place: Canada: British... | reverse complement strand
CATGGTGAACCGTAGGTTTTCCTGGTGTCGTTGTTTCGGTCTAGACATCCAAAACACTACGATATTTCAACAGGTTAATCTACGTTCACCGCCTAATTCAAAGGCTGGAGTGAATAATTCAGGCTAGCATATCTAACCATGAGCAAGGCATTCACAAAAGAGAGCGACGGTGACGGCGACGATGATTTGCCTGAAACTGCCGCCCCTTTGCCCCCTGGCGCGAAAAACTATCTGACGCCCGAAGGCCATGCCCGCCTGATGGCGGAATTGACCCAATTGCGCCGGGTCGAAAGGCCGGACGTGGTCCGCGTCGTCTCTTGGGCGGCAGGCAATGGTGATCGTTCCGAAAACGGCGACTACCTTTATGGAAAAAAACGCCTGCGCGAGATTGACCGCCGGGTGCGCTATTTGATGAAACGCCTGGATATCGCGGAAGTGGTCGATCAAAACCGTCAGAAAAATCGCGACCAGGTCTTTTTCGGGGCGACGGTCACCTATGTTGATCATCACGATGCTGAACGTACCGTGCGCATTGTCGGTGCGGACGAGGCCCGCCAGGAGCATGGTGAAGTCAGCTGGGTCTCCCCCATCGCCCGCGCCTTGCACAAGGCTGGCGAGGGCGATGTGGTAAAACTACGCACCCCATCGGGAATAGAGGAGATCGAGGTGGTCGCGATCACCTACGTCTAAATTGATCCTATTTTCCGTAGACCATTTCCGGCAGCCATAGTGAAATAGCCGGGATATAAGTTACCACCAACAGCAGACACAGCATGATCAGAATAAATGGCAAAGTGCCGCGAATGACCTCGCCTATGGGTGCTTTGGAAATCGACGATAGCACATAGAGGTTCAGGCCAATGGGCGGCGTTAGCAGGGCCAGTTCCATATTCACCGTGACCACAACCGCATAGTGGATGGTCGAAATACCCAGCTGTTCCAGGATCGGTAAAACTATCGGTACGGTGATCAGGATCACGGCGATAACTTCCAGGAACATACCCAACAACAACATCAGCACGTTGATGAACAACAAAAACTGCCAGGCTTCCAGGTCATGGCTGACCACGAACTCCACCAGGTCCGAGGCGATGCCCGCATCGGTGATCCAATGGCCGAACAACAATGCACCGGCGATGATGAAAACAATGACCGCAGTGATCCGGACGGATTCCCCCACCAGGCCCAAAACCTCACCGGCCCGGCAGCCTTTATAGAAGTAGACCGAGACGACGATGGAGACCAAAGCGGACAGAGCCGCTGCCTCGGTGACTGTGACAAAGCCGCCGTAGATACCGCCCAGGACGATGACCGGCAGCAATAAAGCAGGAATGGCATTCAGATTAACGGCCAGGAACTGATCCCGGGGCAGGCCTTCTTCTACCGGGTATTTGCGTTTTCGCGTGTAATACATAATCCACAGGACAAACAGGCCCGCTTGCATCAAGCCGGGAATGACACCGGCCAGGAACAGGCGCGGCACGGATTCATCCGCGATAATCGCAAATATAATAAAGGCCAGGCTGGGAGGGATCAAAATACCCAAGGTGCCGGAGGAGCCGACGACGCCTACAGCGAAATGGCGTTCATAGCCCGCCGCTATCATGGCCGGCACCAGGATCGTACCCATGGCCAGGGCGGTGGCGACGGAGGAACCGGAGATGGCCGCAAAGATCGTGGCTGCGACAACACAGACGATAGCCAAGCCGCCGCGCCGGCCGCCCACCCAGGCCTGGGCGCAATCAATCAGCGCCTTGGCAATACCGCCGCGCTGCATGAACGTCGCGGCCATGACAAAAAATGGAATGGCCATGATGCCGATGGAATTCAACTGATCGACCACCATTTGGGCCATGTTGATCAGAGGGAAATCTTCACCCCAGAACAACACCAGGGAGAGGAAGCCCAGGACCATGAAGATCGGCATGCCAACGGCCAACAGGGCGAAGAAAACCGGCAGAACGGCAAAATGAGGCATCTACAACGCCTCCACGTCGTCATCGACGATGGTCATCGTCTCGGGGTCAAACGCGAACGTATAACGCCACACCCGTACCACATAACGCACGGTCATCAGGGACATGCCCACAGGCAGGCAGAGGTAATAAAGAAAAATCGGAAATAGCAGGGAACTCTCACTCCGCTCGTCCACCTCGTAGGCGAATTCCACCACTTCATAGCCGTAATAGGTAAGTACGCCACAAAACAGGACGCCGACCATACAGTTAAAAATCTCGAAAACCCGTTGCCATTGCGGCCCGAACAGACGGATCACCAGGTCGGCGCGAACATGACGGTTATCCCGGACCAGGGCGGAGCCCGAGAGGAAGACCGCCCAGACGATCAGGTAAATGACAATTTCCGTCGCCCAGTCCGGTGACTGGCGGGGAAAGAAATAACGCGTGAACATCTCGTAGCACGAGATCAACAAGGCGACGGAAGCGACAACGCCGGTCAAAACCCGCTCAACCTCGTCCCAATGACGCACCAGATATGACATGCAGGGCTCTCAAACTCAGAATGAAGATGAAGACAGCGCGCTCAGGATTTTTTGCCCTGTACCTTACCCGAACCCATATAGGATCCAGGCAAGGCCCAGGGCGGAGAGTCTCGTCCGTACGTCGTTATTTTACCTTATCAACCGCTGCCTGGGCGCGGGCCACAAAATCCACATCCATACGCAGGGCTTCGATGATGCCCGGTTGCACCATCAGCAGCTTGGCCCGCATGGCGGCCAGGCCAGCCGCACTGGCGGCATTGGTCTTGATGCCATGACTTACACCAGCCGCCTTGGCTGAAGCCTGACGCATTTCCGCCGTCTTGCGATTGGGATCTACCTGCTCTTCCCAAGACGTTACGACCAGGTCTTGCAAATCCTTGGGCAATCTATTCCAGGCTTTCAGGCTCATCATGGGGACATATTGAAAATAGGCCTGATAGTCGTCAAACGAATGGCGCAGGCCCGAATCCCAGAGCTTGGCGCTACGCACGGATTCGTAAGTGGTTAGAACGCCATCCACCATGCCGCGCTGCAAAGCTTGGGGCACATCGGGCCAGCTCACCTTAATGGCCGAAGCATCAAAGGTCTCGAAACGCCGCAGATTGGCTGCACCGCCCGGCACCCGCATTTTCAGGCCCGAAATATCCTTATGAGAGGTAACCGCCTTTTTGGTAAAGAACATGGTGCCATAGCCCAGATCGAAATGCCGGCCAATCACTTTGACCTTCAACTTTTTCTCAATCTTGGCATTCAGCTCCTTGCCGATGGGGCCGTCCATGACTGCATAAATCTGCTCCCGCGAGGCACCATAGAAGGCGGGCAGGAACAACAAGCCGAAATCAGCCACATACTTGCCTAAGTGCCAGTGGCCCGGCGCGCCCATATCCAAGGCTCCCTGTCCCAACGCCTTGGGCACATTGGAGCCTTTGTATTTTGACGCGCCGTGGAACACCCGAACCTTCAGGCGGCCAGCGGATTTATCCTGCAAATATTCCGCCCAGGTATTCATGGCCTTGTTGCGCACATGATTGGGGCCGGTTTCCAGGGAAATATCAATTTTATAGCTGTCAGCCGCCCGGACCTGCATGACTGACATCGCCATACCTGCGGCAAGGGCCGCCACGGTCAAATGTTTCATGAATTGCATTGCTACTCTCCCTCAAGGTTTCTTTACACTGCCGTCATGGTGTCATCATTTTCGCCATGGGTCGATACTTTGACGCTAGAATGATCACCCAAATATTAGTAATCGTGAAAGTACAGCCATGACCCAGCCCCCCTCCACCCAACTTCCACTGGCCGGTGTCCGTGTTATTGAATTGGGCAGCAACATCGCGGGCCCTTATGGCACCTGGATCCTGGCCGCACTGGGCGCGGACGTCCTGAAGGTAGAGCGGCCGGGAGGCGGTGATGACGCACGCGGTTGGGGTCCGCCGTTCTGGCGTAAGGTGGCGACGGTGTTCCACACCGTTAATCGGGACAAAAAATCCACCACAGTTGATTTGAAGGACGAAGCCGCCTTGCAGAAACTTCGCAGGCGCATCGCCGAAGATACGGACGTGGTACTGCAAAACCTGCGCCCCGGCGTGGCCGGCAAGCTGGGCCTGGGTGCTGCGCAGATGTGTGCCGCCAACCCCAGCCTGATCTACTGCAACCTTTGGGCCTTCGGGGCCAAGGGGCCCCTGGCGGAACGGCCGGGCTTCGATGCCTTGATGCAGGCCTTTGGCGGCATCATGGCCGTGACCGGCGAAGACGGCCAGCCGCCGGTGCGGGCCGGCATCTCGGTGGTCGATATGGGTACGGGCATGTGGTGTGCCATCGGTATTCTGGCCGCCTTGAACCGGCGTCATGACACCGGACGCGGCGGGGTCATCGATACCTCGTTATTCGAGACCGCCCTGGGCTGGACCGCCTATTACAACACCGATGTTCAGGTCACCGGCGAGACACCAAAACGCCATGGTTCAGGCGTCAGAGGCATCATGCCCTATCAGGCCTATGAATGCGCCGACGGTTATCTGGTTGTCGCCGCCTCCAACGATCGTCTATTCGCATCGCTGGCGCACGATTTGGGGCATCCCGAATGGTTGGACGATCCACGCTTTGTGGACAATCCGGCCCGGGCCAGTCATCGGGAGGAGCTGAACGGGTTGTTGATGCCGATCTTCAAGGCCCAGCCGCGCAGCCATTGGCAGGACCGCCTGGACAACGCCGGGGTGCCCAACGCACCTATTCAGCATGCGGGCGAAGTCATCGCCCATCCGCAGACCCAGGCGTTGGAAATGCTGCAAGACACCGGCATGGGCCTCGCCCTGACCGGGCTGCCAATATCCTTCGACGGCGAGCGGCCGCCATTACGCAACATAGCGCCGGAGTTGGAGGACTAGGATGCTAGCTTATTTGTAGACGCTGGCGATCATGATCATGGTGATTTCCTTGCCATCCTCAGACAACGGAAGATCAACGCTTTCGGAGGCGAGATGTTTTCGTTCTTCCACAGGTGCAAAACCCAAAGAGCGTAGGGGACGCCTTTCGCGTATAACCCAATGAACGCTCAAACTCATCGCCTCATAAACAGCCGGACTGTATAATTCATCCCAATATCGTCCGGTTGAATCACGCCCCAATCTTGTGGTGATGTGGGTCCCGATCAAACGCCAGCGGAAGCGCAGCTGCGGTTGATGCTCCACATCTACCAGTAAAACGTGCTGCAATAAGGATGGCGGCATCGTCAGTGGATCAAGATCTTTACGGGAAGGCATGTCCCGGTTACCACGTGCCTGATCCCAGACGTCAAGCGCGGCAACGATCATAGGGTCTTCACAGTTCAGATCGCGATCAAGCTCGAACTTAAGTTCGTCAACGATCTGACTGGGCCAGATAGGATTGATCCGCTCTTCTTTACTCATAGCCAACTTTCAAAGGTTCTTTGCAATTCCTTGGATCAGGGGGTCGGGATTGCAAACGATTGCACTGCCAGCCTTATTCCTATGGCATATGTCTTTATATTTACTTATCGCCAAATAAGAGTATAGGCAAAACCTCGCCGTGCAGTCCTAGTCGCGAACCACCATCACGGAACAATTCGCATGGCGGACCACCCGGGCCGCATTGGGGCCAAGCAGATAATCCGCCGCATTGGTCCGGTGCGCTCCGACGATTATCAGATCAACGCCAAGTTTCTCCGCCCAGATCAACACCTCTTCATAAACATTGCCCCGGCCTATCACATGCTGGACGCCGATCGCGTCAGCCAAATGGGCTGCGGTAAAGGCGTGCAGATTTTTTTGCGCCTGGGCCAGCATCTTTTCCTCGTGGTCCTTGGAAAAGAATGAACCGACAATGCTCATGCCGAAATTCGGCACAATGGTCACCACGTTCATCTTGCCGCCGTCGCCTGCGACTATGCTGTTGGCCGCCTGCATCACTCTGTCGGAGGTGTGTTTGTCGTCCAAATCGATGGTGACGAGAATATTTTTGAACATGATCCTATGCCTCCCTCAAGCTTCAACAAAACGTCGCTGGCGCTGCAACAGGACAACAAGCGCCAATAATAACACTGCGGGGATATAGAAAACTTCCTTGAATATCCTTTCCCGCGGCAACAGAATGGCGGTGAGTTTGACCGGTTCGTCGCCATAGAAATCCACCTGCCGGCCCAAGGACGCGAATGTGGAACCGGGCAACGGTTCCTCCACCAACGCCTGGCCGTCATCGACCATGATCATAAGGCCATGTTTCCCCAACCGTTGATCGGCCGTCTTTTCCGGCCCCAAAGGAATGATCAAAGTCGTGGCGTACACGCGGTCCGGATTGGAAATATCCGTGCCCTGAAGCTGTACCCGAAGGTCGCTGCCCGCCGGATAGCGATCGATAATCTGCATCACCTCTGCGCCGGGCCGGGATTCAAATGGCGGGGAAACCATATCCAGCCAGAAACCTGGCCGGAACAACGTGAAAGCGACCACCAACAAGATAGCGGACTCCCAGATTCGGTTGCGGACGAAGAAATATCCTTGGGTGGCCGAGGCAAATAACATCATGGCGATAACGGCTATGACAAAGACAAATATCCCCTTGGCCCAGCTCACATCAATCAACAGCAGCTCGGTGTTGAACAGAAACAGGAAGGGCAGAAGCGCGGTGCGGATATCGTAAGCAAAGCCCTGCAGGCCGGTCTTGATGGGATCGCCGCCTGAAATCGCGGCGGCGGCAAAAGCAGCCAGGCCGACGGGCGGGGTATCATCCGCCAAAATACCGAAATAAAACACGAACAGATGCACCGCAACCAAAGGTACGATCAGGCCGCTTTTCGCCCCCAGAGCCACGATTACCGGTGCCATGAGGGAAGAGACGACGATATAGTTGGCTGTTGTGGGCAGACCCATACCAAGGATCAAGCTCATCACCGCGACCAGCAACAACATCACCAGCAACTGACCACCGGCAAGGAATTCGACGAATTCGCCGACCACCTGATGGGCCCCTGTCAGGGCGATGGTGCCAACGATAATGCCCGCCGCACCGGTCGCAACGCCGATCCCGATCATATTGCGGGAGCCCGAAATCATACCGTCGACCCATTCATCAACGCCTTGGCGGAAGACGCCGGCAAAATCACCACTGCCTCGGAAAAACGCCTTGATGGGATGCTGGGTCAGGGCCACGGTAATCATGGCGATAACAGCCCAAAACGCCGCCAGGGCAGGCGACAGCCGCTCCAACGTAATACACCAGATCAGAATGACGATGGGCAGAACATAGTATAATCCCGTGATGGCGACAGCACCGGGGCGGGGCAACTCCAGGATCGGAGCATCGGGGTCATCGACCACCAGATCAGGACGGCGGGAGGCGAACCACAACAGGATCAAATAGGCCGCCGCAGACAGGGCCACGACAACAGAAAAAGCCGCATCCGGGGCCACCACTTTGATCCAGCCCAGGCCGTAATAAACCGCCATACCCAACAGGGCCATGCCGATAAAGCCGCCCAGAAAGCTGATAACTTTCAATTTCAAGGTCATGGAGGATGGTGGCCGGGGCAATCCCTGCAGGTCCAGCTTCATCGCTTCCAGATGTACGATGTAGACCAGGGCAATATAAGAAACCAGAGCCGGCACCAGCGCGTGAATAATCAAATCCTGATAACTGACGCCGGTGAATTCAGAAATTAGAAATGCCGCGGCCCCCATCACGGGCGGCGTCAATTGACCGTTGGTGGAGGAGGCAACCTCGACCGCGCCGGCCTTTTCCGCCGACAGCCCGGTGCGTTTCATCAAGGGAATGGTAAACGTCCCCGTCGTCACCGTATTCGCGATGGAGGAGCCGGAATACAGACCGCTCATAGCGGAGGCAATCACCGCCGCCTTGGCCGGGCCACCGCGCAAATGGCCCAACAGGGCAAAAGCGATCTTGATGAAAAAATTGCCCGCACCAGCTTTTTCCAAAATTGAGCCAAAAACCACGAACAGGAATATCAACGAAGCCGAGACGTTCAGGGCAACCCCGAAGACACCTTCGGTCTGCATCCAAAAATGCCACATGGCTTTGTTAAAAGACGCACCTTTCCATTGCACGGCCTCAGGCAACAGGGGAGAGGAGCCAAAAAAGACATAGGCCACAAAAACAGAGGCGACAATGACCAGGGGCAAGCCCAGGGCACGATAGACGGAAATTCCCAGGATGATCATGCCAATGGCCGAAATGGTCAGATCAGCCGTGGTCGGCAAGCCCGCGCGTTCCGCGATGCCGACATTGAAGATCAGCAAATAAAGGCAACAGCCCGCCCCGACCAGACCCAAAGCCCAATCGTACCAGGGGATATGGCCACGGGGGCTGTTCTTAAACAGGGGAAAGGCCATGGCCGCCAAAAAGATGGCAAAGGCTAAATGTACAAACCGCGCCTCGGACTTAATGATAATAAAAAAGTTGGAGCCGGTGAGGACACCCAAGGTGAAGGGCAGGTTTGAGGCGATGAAGATCTGGTAGGCGGCCCAGACGAAGCACATGATGGGGATAAACTTGCCCTGCCAGTTGGCCGGACGGCGGGCCCCTGTATCAACTTGGGCGACCAGGTCTTCAGCCTGGTTCGTCACGACAGTACTATCCGACATTCAACACCCCCCAGAGAGGCCGGAGGGCGTCCCCGTTTAATTCCTGACAGAACATCTCTTAATGATCTTCGTGGCGGGGCGATCAATGCCGCCCCGCCCAAAGATCAGGTTGGACTACATCCAGCCGCGTTCTTTGTAGTATTTGACGGCACCTGCATGCAGGGGGGCCGACAGGCTGTCGGTGATCATCTCCGCCGGCTTCAGATTGGCAAAGGCGGGATGCAGTTTCTTGAACTGATCAAAGTTATCAAATACGGATTTGACCAGAATATAGACCACGTCATCGGGAACCTTGGCGGATGTCACAAAGGTGGCACCCACGCCAAAGGTGGTGACGTCGGCTTTGTTGTTATACATGCCGGCGGGAATGGTTGCCCTGCGATAGTAGGAATTGTCAGCCACCAGTTTGTCGATGGCAGGTCCAGTCGCATTCACCAGATGGGCCGCGCACGAAGCCAGGCTTTCCTGGGTCAAGGCAGAGGGATGCCCCACCAACCAGAAGTAGGCATCCAACTTGTCGTCGCAGACCGCCGCACCTGTTTCCGCTGATTTCATACCAGCGGCCAATTTCAGGTCACTGCGCTGCCAGCCAAGAGCACCTTCAAGGACTTCCCAGGTTCCCCTGGTCCCGGAACCGGGGTTGCCGATATTCAGCCGTTTGCCCTTCAAATCCGTGATGTTCATTATACCGGATTTATCAGACGCGATGATGGTCACAGGCTCCGCATGCACGGAAAAGACTGCCCGCAGATCCTTGAAAGCACCCTGATTTTTGAATTTTGATGTGCCGTTATAGGCATGATATTGCCAATCGGACTGGGCAACGCCAAATTCCAACTCACCCGCACGAACTGTGTTGATGTTATAAATCGAGCCACCCGTGGACTCGGCTGAACAGCGGATCCCGTGTTTTTTTCGGCCTTTGTTCACCAGACGACAAATGGCACCGCCAGTGGGATAATACACACCGGTCACGCCGCCCGTCCCGATAGAGACGAATTTCTGCGCCGCCTGCACTGCCGGCGTTCCAATCAAAGCCCCTGCCGCGATGCCAGCCGCAGCAAAAGTTGTAAGTGCCAATTTATTCATAGCTTATCTCCCAGTTGGTTTTAGTTATATGGGTTCTCTTTAGGCGAAACGTTACAACGACGCACCACAAATTCCGACGGATACGCCAATACACTCTCTTGGCTGACAGAATAGGCCGGTAAAACCGATAGGCACAAGAAATGAAATGGCACCGTTACAAAATGCCGGATCGTATAGCCAACTGGGTCAATCGCCACTTTCCATATCAACCCGCAATTTTGGTCGTTCGTGGGGTAATGCGATGGCGGCAAGGAAGCTTAGGCTTGCAGCAAAACCCAGCAGGATGAACAGCGCATTCAGATTGCCTGTCGCAGCATGTATCAAGGGGATCAATGACAGCCCAACGGCGGAGACGCCGAGGGTCAACAAGAACTTCACGCCAAAGACTTTGCCCCGCCAGCTCAACGGTGTGTAGTGGGCCAACAGAGAATTCTCCGCCGGTTGGGCCATCAGGTTCATGCTGATCATCACAGCCGCCAAGGGGATCAGGGCCGGGCCAAGGATCAGGTAGGCCAAGGCAAATATCGGCACCTGTAATAATTGGCAAGCGGCATAAACCAGTTTCCGCGGCAGCCGGTCGGCCAACTCACCACCCAACAATTGACTGAACGACGATACCAGATAGACCAGAGAGACAAAGCCGCCGATCCCCAGCACGGATTGCCCGGCAAAATCAAACAGCCGCTCGGCGAAAATTTTCGGCAGGGCATAGGCCGTCAACTGATAGATCAAACCGCTACACATCACGGTGATGGCCAGCAAGGCAAAGGCCCGGGCCCGATCACTGCGCGCAGACGACGGGGCGGGCGACGCCTCGCCCTCCCCTTCAACAATAAAGTCCAGGCGTATGGCGATGATGAAGGCGATGCCAGTGGCAATGCAAAGCAATCCCGGCAACATAAAGGCCGCCCGCCAACCCCACAGATCCGCCAAGGCACCGGCCACCAACGCGGCAATCGCGGTGCCGCCTGAGCCAAAGACGCCATTCAGCCCCAGGGCCCGGCCATGATTACGGCTGTGCTTGATCAACCACGGCACGCCGACGGGATGATAGATGGCCGAAAATGTCCCAATCGCCGTCAACCCTGCCGCAAGTTGCCATGGTCCCTCAGCCAAGCCGGTCAGGATGGAGGCCCCGCCGGTGCCGATAAAAAAGATCGCCATCATCCCAGCCGCGCTCCACCGATCCGCCAACCAGCCTGCCGGCAGGGCGGCGACGCCGTACATCACGGCACCGGGGATCGACAGGGCAAACAGTTCTGCATAGGGCATCTGCCAAACCCGCTCCAAAACCAGAACGACGGTGGCATAGAACAGCACGAACATGTGGGAATAAGTATGGGCCGCGGAAGCAAAGCTCAACGCGACGGTTGCCGTACGGGCAGGTTGCGACATTAAAACTAGTCGACCTCGCGATGCAGCCAGGCCAGGAAATCGGGATTGCCACCCTGGATGGGCAGGCCGACCACACAAGGTGTGTCATAGGAATGCATGGTCTTGATCCGGGCCGCCACATGGACCGTCATATCGCGACGGGTTTTCAGGATCATAGCCACTTCCTCATCTTCCTGCACGTCCCCCTCCCAGCGATAAATGGCTGTGGACGGGCCAAGAATATTGGCGCAGGCAACCAGCTTGTCTTCGACCAGGGTGCGGGCGATGGTCCTGGCCTCCTGCCCATTGGCGCAGGTGACATATAAAAGGGTCAGCTCTTCCATATTTCACACTCTCAATTTCTATCGCAGCCGGTAGGCAAAATTCACCACCGCCGCAAACAGTAATAACGCACCGCCCTGATGCAGAACCGCCAAGGTGATCGGCACAATCAACACCAACGTCCCGATGCCCAAAGCCACTTGTACCGCCAATGCCAGAAATACCAAATACAAGGCCGTTTTTACCGGGCCCGCAATCGTCATGGAACTGGCCTTGAACCATATCCAGATGACAAGCAGGGTGACAAGATAGGCACCAATTCGGTGGTCAAACTGTACCGTGACGACGTTCTCAAACATATTCAGCCACCACGGCGACAGCTGGCCCAACTCCGGCGGCAACCAATATTCATTCATCATGGGAAAAGTATTATAGACAAAGCCCGCGTCCAAGCCTGCCACGAGGCCGCCGGACAGGGTCTGAAGCAGGACCAATACCACGGCCACCCAGGCCAGCGTTCTGAGGGATCGATGGGATTGCAATGTCTGCCCGGCCTCGCCCGTCGCGGCCTTGGAAACCAGATCCAATGCGACCCAAATCAGGCCGCCAAAGATCAAAAACGCCACACCTAAATGAATGGATAGGCGGTACTGGCTGACGTCGGGTCGATCCACCAGGCCGCTTTTCACCATCCACCAACCAATTAGGCCTTGCAGCCCGCCCAGCAGGAACAGCCCGAACAGCGCCTTGCGACGATGCCTCTCAATCCGGCCGCTGAACAGAAACCATAGGAACGGCAGGGCGAAGACCAGACCAATGCTGCGGCCAAGCACCCGGTGGCCATACTCGTAATAAAAAATGCCTTTGAATTCCTCCAGGGTCATGCCCTGGTTGATTTTTTGATATTCCGGGTACTGCTTGTATTTCTCGAACACCTCCGTCCAGGCTGCCTCTCCCATCGGGGGCAGCGTACCCATCAAAGGCTGCCACTGCACCATGGACAGGCCTGAATGGGTCAACCGGGTGGCACCTCCCAACATCACCATGGCTGCGACCATTACGGTCACAATCAGCAGCCATCCGGCAACCATGGACCGAGCATGAATTGCCTTTGTTTCTGAATTATCCATAAAAATCACGTTTCTATTTATAGATCAGTAAGATGGTTCGTTTTTCTTAACTTATACATTATCAATTTAACATTGCCCAGGAAATGAAAAAGGGGGCCGGCCCGACAGGACCGTCCCCCTTTTTTTGGTCGGAGCGAGTGGATTCGAACCACCGACCCCCACACCCCCAGTGTGATGCGCTACCAGGCTGCGCTACGCTCCGACAATTTGGCGAATATAGCGATGGTCACCCAAGGTGACAAACGCAAACAACAATAAAACCAGACATTTATTGAGATTTTTTCGGCGTCCTAAATTGGAGGCCTAATTTTTCGGCTGGCGCAGAATATTACGCAATTCGCCCAATTCAGCCGCCAGTTCCTGCAGCTTCCCGCGCTGGTTCGCCGACAAACCACTTGTGCCCGCTTCAGTGCCACCTGTCCCGGCCATCGCATTGACATCTAATTCCCCCTGGCTGCCCAAGGGCAATGTATCTTCAGGAGGCTGTTGTGCACGTACAGCTGCGCCGCTTTCGCGCCGCGTACGTCCCGCCGCGACGCTGGCTGCGCCACCGGCACTGTTACCGGACAGGGAGCGACCGGATTCCGTTATGGTTTTTGAACCAATTTCACGCAGCAATTTCTGTACACCTTTGATGGTGTAACCATCGGAATAGAGTAAATGGCGAATTCCACGCAGCAGATCCACATCCTCAGGCCGATAATAACGCCGCCCGCCGCCACGTTTCAGCGGCTTTACCTGCGTGAATTTGCTCTCCCAGAAACGCAAAACATGTTGCGGAACTTCCAAATCCGTCGCGACCTCGCTAATGGTGCGAAATGCGCCCGGCGCCTTGACCCGGCGGCGCCCCGAAGATGGGGATGGGGTTGGGTTGTCCACAGCTTCAGTCATCTAGCCGTTCATTCTTCCGAACCGTCAGGGGCGGAATAGTCGCTAAGCTGCCGATTTACTTGATCTTTCAGGACATGGCTGGGACGAAAAACCAACACACGACGCGGTGCGATGGGCACTTCTTCGCCGGTCTTGGGATTACGGCCAATGCGTCCGCCCTTTTGGCGAACAGAGAAGCTACCGAAGGAAGAAACCTTTACAGTTTCGCCCTGTACCAAGCTGTCACAGATTTCACCTAGAACGGATTCAACCAGTTGCGCAGATTCATTGCGCGACAGGCCGACCTCCTGGTAGACGGCCTCACTCAACTGCGCGCGCGTAACGGTATTACCTGCCACCTATACTTCCCCCAGTTCCGTTAGAGCGGGAAACCTAGCAAATCGGAAGTTTGTAGTCAATATCAAAGGGATGCGGGGCGGTGTTTAAGTAATATAGTGATTCGATGTATTTTCGCCCCTGCCCAGGTGCATAAGTAGTCCCCTACGGATCAGGAAAATATCCTGTCCCAAGGCCTACCAGCGGGCCAGTACGGCACCCCATGTGAAGCCACCGCCCATAGCTTCCATCAAAATGACATCGCCCTGTTTGATGCGGCCGTCCGAAACCGCCTCGTTCAAGGCTAAAGGCACAGATGCCGCAGAGGTATTGCCGTGCTCCGCCACTGTCAGGACGACTTTTTCGGTGGGCATTTTTAGTTTTTTCGCAGTGTGGTCGATAATGCGCTTATTTGCCTGATGGGGCACCAGCCAGTCAATGGCATCCGCCTGCAGATTATTTGCCGTCAACGCCTCACGGACCACGCTGGCCAGATTGGCGACGGCATGGCGGAAAACTTCCTTACCCTGCATACGCAAAAACCCTGCCGTACCGGTTGAGGACGGCCCACCGTCGACATACAGCTTGTCGTGATGGCGACCATCGGCATGCAGATGCGTTGACATGATGCCCCGGTCCCCTGCATCGCCATTAGCCTCGGCCCGCAACACCACAGCGCCCGCGCCATCGCCAAATAACACGCAAGTGGTGCGGTCTTCCCAATCCAGGATACGGGAAAATGTCTCGGCCCCTATGACCAGCACATTGCGCGCCTGCCCGGCCTTAATGAAATTGTCTGCCACCGCCAAGGCATAAATAAAGCCGGAGCAAACCGCCTGCACATCGAAAGCAGGGATACCGGCAACCCCAAGGCGGGCCTGTACGCGTGTCGCCGTGGCAGGGAATGTTTGATCCGGCGTCGCCGTCGCCAAGACAATTAAATCCAACTCACTCGCCGCCATGCCGGCGGATGCCAGGGCATCGACCGCAGCCGCATAGGCCAAGTCCGAAGTCATCTCGTCGTCCGCGGCAATATGGCGATTGCAGATCCCCGTTCGCGCCACGATCCATTCATCGGACGTGTCGACGGTTTTCGCCAATTCCTCGTTGCTGACTTTTCGTTGCGGCAAATACGCACCGCAGCCTGTAAATACCGACTTCATCATTCTACCGGTTCGCCTTATTGGGCCACGGCCCGATCTCGTGCATCATCATGATCTGTAAAGTGTGCCATATCAGCGGTAATGCGGCCAACCAGATCGTCCGCCACCATATCCACTGCCAGGCCAATTGCTGTCGCAAAGCCAACGTCATCCATACCGCCATGACTTTTCACACTAATACCGTTCAGGCCTAAAAACACGCCGCCGTTATGATGGCGCGGATCTATGCGTTCGCGCAACGCCATCATGGCGGGTTTCGCCAGCATATAGCCCAGTTTTGATAGAATCGACTGGCTAAACGCCCGGCGCAGGAATTGCGAAAACAGCGTTGCCGTGCCCTCGATCGTCTTGAGAGCCACATTACCGCTGAAGCCATCGGTCACCACGACATCCGTCGTGCCTTTTGCGATATCATCGCCTTCAATGAAACCATGAAACCGCAGGGGCAATTCCGCTTCGTTCAAGACCGCGGCCGCGCCCTTGACGGCCTCGTTGCCCTTCATTTCCTCTTCACCCACATTCAACAGCCCGACAGTTGGTCGCGGCAACCCTAGAATGGTGCGGGCAAAGGCGGCACCCATGATGGCGAATTGTACAAGATTATCCTGATCGCATTCGACATTCGCACCCAGGTCAAGCATAACGCTTTCCCCGCGCAAGGTGGGCAGAAAGCCACAGATCGCCGGGCGATCAATACCCTTCATCGGCTTTAAAGCGAATTTAGACATAGCCATCAGGGCACCGGTGTTGCCGGCAGAGACAACGCCGCCCGCTTCACCATCAGCAACCGCGTTAATAGCCAGGCGCATGCTGGACTGACGGCCCTGGCGCAAGGCCTGGCTGGGCCGGTCCGTCGCCATAATCTTATGCTCGGTATGGCGCACCTCTACGCAATCGCGCAAGGCACGATGACGGGACAACAGGGGATTAATCTCGGCCTCGTCGCCAAACATGATAAATCGCAGGTTCGGATGGCGCTCACGCGCCAACGCGGCACCGCCGACCACCATGCCGGGGGCTGCGTCGCCCCCCATCGCATCCAGTGAAATCGTGATTTCAGTGGTCACGCGAAAGGCCCAAATGTATCCCCAAGCAGCATATTATCGGGTCTAGGCCGCACTTGAGGGTTCGCTGACCTCGCGGTCGTTATAGTAACCGCATGCCGAGCAGACATGGTGGGGACGTTTCAGCTCGCCACAATTCTGACATTCAGCATAGGCAGCAGCCTTTAATGCATCGTGGGAGCGTCTTTGACCGCGACGGGCCACTGAAATTTTCTTCTTAGGTACAGCCATGATTTCACATTTTCATCCAAGTTGTCCGGAATGCCTATTTTGGCTAGAGCAGCCACATCCCGATAATTCACACGTCTTTATACTCTAAATTCTTCGAATAGTCTTACTCGTCCCAAACCAACATCGGATCAACGCCGATTTAGTATGGGGCGAATTGCAATTTAACCCCGGAAAACCCCGGAAAACCCCAGGTACTCCCAGGTACCCCCGTGAACTCCGGCCTAATCCTTCCTGCCGCCGGCGCGCATCTGCGCCAGTACGGCAAATGGATTTTCTCGCTCCGGCTCTGCCTCGTGTGCGGGTTTCAGCCCCGAACCGGCAGTCGATACGATATCAAAAGCCCCCTCACCCCGGGCATCCTCCATCACCACACCTTCTTCGACCCCATCAGCATGGGGATAAGGGTTAAGCGCAAGCGACAAATGCTGTATGAGCAATTCACCGATATCAAGACAACCATCCGTCAGGACTTCTACCGGATCCTCGCCGAACGGATCCACGTAAACGTCCCCGCCGTCGTCGTCCCGTCCCTGCTTTTGCTCACCCTCACATAGCAAGGTAAATCGGTCAGCCACCCTGCCCGGTACGGGATCCAAGGTCACGACACACGATTGTATCACATTCGCAGAAAATTCAACATTTAACCTGACCAATCCCACAGCCGTCCGGCGCAACGTCGCCTCAGCCTGCAAATTCTTTACTTCCTGCAGGTCCAGACGATTTGCCACGGCCGTGCATTCCCCGGCATCAGCCTTCAGGGCAATTGTCGCACCATTGGCACCAAGGCCTTCAACCTGCACGGAGCGGCTGAATTCCGGCGTTACCGGTATATGGGTCAACCCATCGGTCAACGTAGTTTCTCCAAAAATTATGGCTGGCGGAGCCGGGTACCAAAGTTTCGCTTAGAGGGCAAACAACGTACCAAAGCGGGCGCAAAATATAGACATAGAATTCAACGGTCAACGTCTTTTCCGGACCATGGCGCGAATTGCACTTGGCCCAGAAGCACCGCGTCGTCCACAGCGGCATCCAGGTGCTTTGCCTGACAGCGGAAATAGTCTGCCATAGCCTCAACCTGTTCTGTGGCAGGCTCTATGGTACCAAACAGGTTTCTCTTCAGCGCTTCACCCAACTGCCCGTCATCGCCCTCCAACCCCTCATCATAGGCGCTGACGCGGCCATAGAACGCCTTGGCCATCTGTTTGACCCGCTTACCCACCGCAATGTCCGAGACCCCCATCTCACGCAGGGAGCGGTCCATATCACCGAACATGGTATCAAATAGGGCCTGGGCAATCTCGCCGGCACGGAGGGACTGTTGGCGGGCATCGCCCCCCCCTGTTCCGGCGTCCCGCTTAGCAATGGCATTCAGGGGACGCAATTGCAGATAGACGTGCAAAACGATCAGATCAAAGCGTCCATCCAACGAATCAGGCACCCCATGTTTGGCGTAAAAAACCGGCGTTCGGGCCTGGGCCACCGCCCCTAAATAGAGCTCGTGGGCGATATCTTCGCCTTTGTCACGGCGACGAAATAATTTTCTCAACACCTTGCCTCAATCCTGTAATTGCGAGCCAAAACCCTACATTGACAGCGCTTAACCAACGGTGGCATGTTCGGCGCAAATGAACACACCTCTTATACACAATCAACGGTCAACGCGTACTTACCAATCCTTAAAAGGGTTGGTCGTGGCCCTGACCATGACAGCCATGGCGACCGTGATCGGCTGTTCGCCCATGCACAGCAGCCATGGCTATATCCCGGATGAAGAGCTGGTCGCCAAACTGCGCCCCGGGGTCCATGACCGCGATAGCGTCACATCGCTTTTCGGTTCCCCCTCCTCGGTCGCCCAATTTAATGGTGAGACCTGGCTGTATGTGAAGCGAGAATCAGAACATATCGCATTCTTTGATGAAAAGATCATGGAACAGGATGTCCTGGCTATTCGCTTCAACAAAGCCGGCGTCGTGAGCGGGGTTAAGCGCTATGCCATGGCGGATGGCAAGGTCCTGACCCCCGTCGAACGCAAAACCCCGACCCGCGGCAAGGAAATGACCGTTCTGGAACAATTATTTGGCAATGTCGGACGCTTTACGGGCCAAGGCCAATAAGGGCCAATAAAGCGGGGCGATAGCGCCGCCGCCACACAAATTTCGCACCAACATTAAAAAACCCCGCCGGCTCTGCCGACGGGGTTTTATTTCGATCACAGCAAGTCTTGCCGCGATTTAAATCCGTAACCTTAGTTCCAATGAGACAGGACACCCAACAACAACAAAGCCATGATGTTGGTGATCTTGATCATCGGGTTCACCGCCGGCCCGGCCGTATCCTTGTAAGGATCGCCAACCGTATCGCCGGTAATCGCGGCCTTATGAGTTTCAGAGCCTTTGCCGCCAAGGTTGCCGTCTTCGACATATTTCTTGGCATTATCCCAGGCACCGCCGCCGACCGTCATGGAAATCGCCAGGTACAGACCCGTGACGATAACGCCCAGCAACATGGCACCAACGGCTGCGAACGCCTCGCCCTTGCCGGCGATACCGACCATGACGAAATACAGCGCGATGGGAGCCAGCACAGGCAGCAACGATGGAATGATCATCTCCTTGATCGCTGCCTTTGTCAGAAGATCAACCGTGCGGCCATAATCAGGCTTTGAGGTTCCCTTCATGATGCCGGGGTCATTCGCGAACTGGCTACGCACTTCCTCAACAACCGTGCCCGCCGCGCGACCAACAGCCGTCATGGACATGGCACCGAACAGGAACGGCAACAGACCGCCAAAGATCAGGCCAACCACCACATAAGGGTTGGACAGGGCAAAATCGACCGTCACATCCTTGAAGTAGGTATATTTTTCAGAATTGGCCGTGAAGAATTTCAGATCCTCCGTATAGGCCGCGAACAGCACCAGGGCACCCAGACCAGCGGAACCAATGGCATAACCCTTGGTTACTGCCTTGGTGGTGTTACCGACCGCATCCAGGGCATCCGTTGTTTTGCGGACTTCTTCGTCCATCTCCGCCATCTCGGCAATGCCGCCGGCGTTGTCGGTCACGGGACCGTAAGCGTCCAAGGCAACAACCATACCGGCCAGGGCCAGCATGGTGGTCACGGCGATGGCAATACCCATCAGACCGGCCAGATTGAACGTGGCCAATATGCCGGCTATGATGATGATGGCGGGGATCGCCGTTGATTCCATACCAATGGCCAAACCTTGAATGACGTTGGTGCCATGGCCTGTGGTTGAGGCCTGGGCGACACTGCGGACCGGACGATATTCGGTCGAGGTGTAGTATTCCGTCACCCAAATCAACAGGCCCGTCACCACCAGGCCGACAAGGCCACAAAGGAACAGATCCATACCGGTGAAGCCTTTATCACCGATCTCGCCCATGCCGATGATCCAGTTTGTCACCGGATACAAGGCGACAGCGGACAACACCGCCGAGACGATGAAGCCTTTGTACATGGCACCCATGATGTTCTGGGAGGCGCCCAGCTTGACGAAGAACGTGCCGATCACCGAGGTGATGATGCAGGCCCCGCCAATAACCAGGGGATAGAGCATCATCTTGCTCGCCAATACCGCGTCACCCGCAAAGAAGATGGAGGCCAAAACCATGGTCGCTACCACGGTCACAGCGTAGGTCTCAAACAGATCAGCGGCCATGCCGGCGCAATCGCCCACATTGTCGCCAACATTATCAGCGATGGTGGCTGGGTTGCGGGGGTCATCCTCGGGGATGCCGGCCTCAACCTTACCAACCAGATCGCCGCCAACATCCGCACCCTTGGTGAAGATGCCGCCGCCCAGACGGGCGAAGATGGAGATCAGGGAGGCACCGAAGCCAAGGCCCACCAGGGGATCAATCAGATCACGGCCCGAAACGCCCATTTTCAAAAGCACGGCATAGGTCACAGCCACTGACAACAAGGCCAGGCCTGCAACCAACATGCCCGTGATGGCACCGGACTTAAACGCAATGTCCAGGCCTTTGGCCAGGCTTTGGCGGGCGCCCTCAGCGGTACGCACATTGGCACGGACAGAGACGTTCATACCGATATAACCCGCCGCACCTGAAAGCACGGAACCGACCAAAAAGGCCAGACCCACCGACAGATTGAAAAGAAGCACCAAGATAATAAAGATCACGATGCCAACCGCGCCGATCGTTAGGTACTGTCGGTTCAGATAGGCTTTCGCGCCTTCCTGCACCGCCGCTGCAATTTCCTGCATGCGCTCATTACCGGCACTCTCCGATAGGACAGAGCGCACCGCCCAGATCCCGTACACTAGTGCGAGAAATCCGCACACGATGGCAAAAGCCAATCCATCTGACATAGGTCACAACCTCTTTGTTGGATACAATTCGAAATTCGTGGAGCTGAAGGACGGGGCGAACCCCCGTTATCCGCCGTTTGGTGAAAATTCGGGCGATAAATGCCAGAGAAGCGCAGGAAACGCAACCAAAGCCTTCACAATCGCAGGGATGATATAAAAAATGCCCTCCGAGCAGTCGCGCAAAAGAACTCGATGTTACAAAATGCGGCGATTCTCTGGGATCGTCGGCTTTGCGCCGCAATGTGGATTAGCCGCGATACGCTTTAGGTCGTGGCTGTGGCAGGGCTGGCTGCGGCCTGTTCTTCGGCCCTGCGGATAAAGGCATAGCGGATCACCAGCAAGGTGACGGCAACGATGAACGGCAGGGCGATGACGTTGACCATTTCCCAGCCAACCCGATAGAGCAATTGGCCCGAAAGGAAAGAGCCGGCAGCCGTGGTGGCAAAAACCATAAAATCATGGGCGGCTTGGGTCTTGGCACGCTCGGCCGGAGTATAGACCTCTGTCAACAAAGTAGAGCCGCCGACGAACAGGAAGTTCCAACCCAGGCCCAACAGGAACATGGAAATCATAAAATGCAGCATATCAATGCCCAACAAAGCCGTCCCGGTCGCGACGAGTAGCAGAATGGCACCTGTCAGCATCACTTTGACCAAGCCAAATCGGGTGATTAGATGGCCTGTGAAGAACGATGGCGCGAACATCCCCACCACGTGCCATTGTATGACGAAACCGGCATCATCGACGGGATGGTCACAGGCGATCATGGCCAGCGGCGTCGCCGTCATCAATAATGCCATAATGCCATAGCCAATCATGGACGACCCCGCAGCAGCGATGAATTTCGGCTGTCGCATAATGGTCAGCAGGGGCCGACCTGTTTCTTTCAATTCGGTCTCGGACAGCCTTGGAATGCGAACGAAAGATACCAAACCAAAGACACAGACCACCATCACCGCCAGGGTCAGATAAGACGCCAGATACTCATAATCCATCAAACTTCGGGTCTGGATGGCAATGGTGGGGCCAATCACACCGGCAACGATGCCACCGGCCATGACCAGGGAAATCGCCTTGGGGCGGAATGCAGGCGTCGCGGCATCGGCGGCGGCAAAACGGTAATATTGGCAAAAGGCGTTGTAAAATCCCACCGTCAGCGCACCCGCCACCAACAGCCAAAAGGCGGAGGTATAAAGTGCAAAAGCACAGATCAACAACCCGGTGAACCCAACAACCGCAGCCCCCATGAAACCGGCCCGCCGTCCGACCCGGCGCATCACCATAGAGGCGGGAATAGTCATCAACGCCGTACCCAGGATCACGGCACTGACCGGTAGGGTGGCAAGCGCCTTGTCCGCAGCTAATTTGTAGCCGATCAGACCACCGACAAAAAACAGCGTTGTTTGTCCGCAGACGAAAATCGACTGACAAACAGCCAGCAAGGTGACATTGCGATATTGGGGATGCTTAAACACTGTGGAAATCTAGTGATTTGTCCTGGCAAGGACAAGCGCAGAGTTGCTGCGCATGACGACGATCTTGTCTAACGATCAGCCCATGCGGAATATTTTCAGGACCAGCACATCCTCAATCCCGTCGCTGTTGATCATGTTACGGGTCAAACTTAAAACCCGTTTTTTCAGATCCGTAAGGTCGATGACCCCGGTTTCCTCATCCCGCTGAATAGGGCCACTGAACAGCTCCGTATGCAAGGCATCGCGCAACCTGGGTAGGACGGCCTGCACATCATTCTTGGCACCAATGCCGGAGACTTGCAGGCTGAGGGTCAATAGAACCTGGTATTCCACCCGGCCTTTGCTGATAACGGGGGCGGAGATCGGTTCCAATTGCACAAACAAAGCCTCGGCAACCTGTTCGGCGTCACTACCCTCACCACTGCCTTCACCCGCACTTTCGCCTTCCTCACCCTCCACATGCTCGGTCAGACCAAGGGGTTCATCAAGCATACCCATGAAGAACAAGCCGGCACCGGCGCCGCCCAGCAGCACAACCAATCCCACCACGATGATGATGATCTTTTTCACGTTAGCCCCACTAAAACGCCCGGGCCCGGCGAAATAGTCCGCCAATTGATCAGTCCGGGCCCTGATCCAGCCTGCAGCATGGCAAAAAATGGTTAGGAGAAGGTTACGGTTTGGCCGCTTATCTTATTTGCCGCTTGTCTTAACAGCTCAAAAATGGCGGTAGCCGGGCCGATCAAGGGTAACAAGATGCCCCGCCGCATTACGTAATGCCACCCCCTGCTCCGCAATGACCTGACCGATACAATGCACCGGGGTCCCGGCCCCCTGCCCGGCGGCCAAAACCTGGTCTTCCACCGCCGGTGGAGCCGTGAACAAAAGCTCATAATCGTCACCGGCAGTTATGGCACCTTGCACGCCACCGATTAGATCAGCCAGGGGTGACAGTGGTATCAGGGGCAGTTCAACCGCCATTCGAACACCGGATTGCTCGGCCAGATGGCCAAGATCCGCAACCAAGCCGTCTGAAACATCAATACAGGCACTGGCAAGGCCCCGTAAAGCCTGGCCCAGGGCCAGGCGCGGTTGCGGGCTGCGATAGCGTTCTATCGCCCTTTGCCGGTCTGCCGTGTCCCCCCCCGGCAAAGCATCGCGCAGAATTTGCAACCCCACACCACCATCGCCGATGGATCCCGAAACATAGATCCGGTCGCCAATCTTGGCCCCATTGCGCCGCAGGGCTTCACCGGTAGGTAGCGCACCGATTGCCGTCAGGGACAGGCTTAAAGGGCCATCTGTCGCCACCGTGTCACCGCCCAGCAATTCCACATCGTACAAGGCCTGCCCCCGGCCAAGGCCCGTGGCAAAATCAGCAATCCAGGCTTCAGGCAAGGTCCGGGGCCAGGCGGTGGTGATCAAATAGCCCACCCCCCGCGCACCCATGGCAGCCAGGTCGGAGAGATTAACGCCCAACAACTTCAGGGCAACATCCGCACCCGGATCATCGCCCAGAAAATGGACGCCGGCGATTATGGCGTCAGCCGTGAAAACCAACTGCTCGCCCGGTCGCGGCGTCAACAGGGCCGCGTCATCACCCAGGGCAAAGGCACCAGGGCCAGCCAGAGGGGCGAAGTAACGTTCGATCAGATCGAATTCGCCACGCCTTTGTTGCGATGGCAATTCCGAACGATCCCGGGTTTCAGGTGGTTTTTGCCCGTTCATTCCTGTGTTCCAGGACTTCATCCCCACGCAGGCCTTGTGCGACCTCCTGCAGGATACCGTTGATGAAGCCACCTTCCTTGCCTTCATAGAAGGCTTTGGTGATCTCCACATATTCATTGATAATCACGGCGACGGGCACGTCGGGGCGGTATTTCATCTCGTAGGCGGCACAGCCCAAAACCTCTGCCAAAATTCGGTCCAGACGCTCAAAACGCCAACGGGTGGGCAATGCGGCATCAAGGACTTTGATCAAGCCGACTTGATGGCGGCGGGCGCCGCGTACCAGATCGGAAAACAGATCGCCATCAACTTCTGCATAGGCGTCTTCGGGCAATTCAGCACCGGGACGGTGGGCCAGGAATTCAATAATCGCATCCTCAACCACAATCTCGTCAGCCGTATCGTCAGCCGCGTCGCCGCTTAGGCTTAGTTGATACAACGCCTGGACAGCCGCTAAACGCGACCCCCGGCGTAAGGCACCGCTGGAAGTTTTTTTCCCACCTTTTGCGCCAGCACTATCAGTCATCGCGGGAAATATCCAAATTCGCGTTTCACCTCGATCATCCGCAGGGCCGCATTTGCGACAAAGCCGCCCTTGTCCCCTTGATCGACAGAGGCACGCGCCCAGGCCTGCGCTTCGTTCTCAACCGTCAGTAGGCCAAAGCCGATGGCGATGGAGAAATCCAGGGACAGATCCATCAAGCCCCGGGCGCATTCACCACAGACATAGTCATAATGGGACGTCTCACCGCGAATGACACAGCCCAGGGCGATATAGCCGTCATAGCGGCGACGGCCACCAACCAATTCCATGGCCTTGATATTCATTCGAATGGCGGCCGGAATTTCGAATGCGCCGGGCACCGCCAGTCGATCATAGCTGGCCCCTGCCGCTTCAAGTGCCGTCACGGCGCCCTTTGCCAATTCGTCGGAGATCGCCTGATAGTAAGGCGCCTCAACAATAAGAAGATGGGGTGCATCACTCATCTTGGCTACAATTCCTCAATCGGAATGCTACGGGTGCCATTTATGGTCAGGCCATAGCCTTCCAAACCGACGACGTCATAGTCGGAGTTGGTCAACAACTCCATCTCCCGGACACCAAGATCAAACAGAATTTGGGCCCCAATACCGTAATCCCGCAATTCCACCTGATGGGGGACATTTTCTCCGGCCTTGCGGCGGATTTTATCGGACACGGCTGTGGGCATGGCCTCGCGGATCAGGACGATGACCCCTCGGTCTTCGTTCGCGATCAGGCGCATGGCAGACTGCAAAAGACCAGCCTTGCCGGCCTTATCGCCCAGGGCATCACTTAGTACATCCAGAGCATGCATACGCACGGGCACAGCGCCGGGCGCTGTAACGTCACCTTTAACAAGGGCGATATGTTCGGAATAGGCGATTTTGTTGACATAGACCACGGCGCGGAATTTGCCACCGAACTGGCTGTCGATTTCAGCTTCCGAGCGGCGTTCGACATATGTCTCCGTGGCCCGCCGGTATTCGATCAGGTCCGCGATCGTGCCAATTTTAAGACCATGAAATTGCGCGAACTTTACCAGATCCGGCATCCGCGCCATGGTGCCGTCATCGTTCATGATCTCGCAGATCACACCGGCGGGTGACAGGCCGGACAAGCGCGCGACATCCACTGCGGCTTCCGTATGCCCGGCACGAACCAGGACGCCGCCATCACGGGCCATCAGGGGAAAAATATGTCCCGGCGTTGCGATATCCGTGGCATCGGTATCGGGATCAATCGCCACGGCGACGGTACGGGCCCGATCAGCAGCCGAGATGCCCGTGGAAATACCTTCGCGCGCCTCAATAGATACCGTAAAGGCGGTGCCGTGACGGGATTCATTGCGCTGCGCCATCAAGGGCAGGCCCAGTTTTTGGACCCGTTCGCCATTCAACGACAGGCAGATCAAACCGCGGCCATAACGGGCCATGAAATTGATCGCTTCCGGTGTTGCCATCGAGGCAGGAATGATCAAATCTCCCTCGTTCTCCCGACCTTCATCATCCACCAGGATAAACATTTTGCCCTGGCGGGCGTCCTCCAATATCTCCTTGATACTGGAGAGATATGTCTGATCTTCCACAATAACTTTGTTCACAATTACTCCTTTTGCGCCAGTCGCGCCACGTAGCGAGCCAGCACGTCG
>Ga0233439_10001813_pt1 | contig 25909 bp, 22 predicted proteins | sample SI_123_September_6_FD_182713 | JGI IMG/M metagenome (GOLD analysis project Ga0233439, IMG submission 182713) | Seawater microbial communities from Saanich Inlet, British Columbia, Canada - SI_123_September2016_100_MG | ecosystem: Environmental > Aquatic > Marine > Inlet | place: Canada: British... | reverse complement strand
ACCGGCTTAATTCGAGATTCAGAAGGTCAAAAAATGAGCAAATCGAAGGGTAACGTACTTGATCCACTAGATCTTATTGACGGAATTACCTTGCCAGCTTTAATTGCTAAGCGTACTACCGGGCTAATGAACCCCAAGCAGGCAGATTCTATCGAAAAAATCACACGAAAAAATTACCCTGAAGGTATAACCGCATATGGTACCGATGCACTACGTTTCACTTTTGCGAGTCTTGCTTCGCATGGAAGAGATATAAAATTTGATTTGCAACGTTGCGGGGGGTACCGAAATTTTTGCAACAAATTCTGGAATGCAACTAGATATGTGATAATGAATTGCGAAGGAAAAGATGTGGGCTTGGATAAGAATTTACCTTTAGAGTTTTCTGCTGCAGATGAATGGATTGTTGGGCGTCTACAACAAGCAAAGAGTGTAGTAGAGAAATCGTTTCATGATTACCGTTTTGATTTAGCAGCACGCGAGATATATGAATTTGTTTGGGACGAGTATTGCGACTGGTACCTTGAACTTGCGAAGGTTCAATTAAATGAAAACAATGAATCTGTACAACGCGCCACCCGTCATACCTTAGTAAATGTACTAGAAACAATGCTACGGCTAGCTCATCCTATTATCCCTTTTATTACAGAAGAATTGTGGCAAAAAGTCTCGCCATTATCAGGCAAGCATGGTGAAAGTATTATGCTTCAACCATATCCTAAAGCTGATCTAGCACACATAAATAAAAGCTCTATGGAGAAAATGCATACACTTAAAGAGATAGTTGGGGCATGTCGTACCCTACGTGGCGAAATGAATTTATCTCCAGCGATGAAGGTTCCGCTACTAGCCACGGGAAATGAGAGAACCCTAACTGAATTTTCGCCCTATTTAACCGCATTGATTAAGTTATCTAGCGTAGAAGTAATCCAAGGCGAATTACCAGATGCAGATGCACCGGTTGCAGTTGTAGGTGAATTCAAGCTTATGCTGAAAATAGAAATAGATATAGCTAAAGAGCGCGAGCGTCTAACAAAAGAAATAACACGTATTGAACTGGAAATTACAAAATCGGAAATCAAGCTTTCCAACCCTAATTTCGTCAAGCGTGCACCAATAAAAGTAGTCACTCAAGAAAAAGATCGTTTATCTGATTTTAGATCAAAACTTGAAAAAATAACTAAATTATTTCAGAAATTAGATTAAACATAGCCTATGCTAGGCTAAATTGGGTTATTTCCCGGACAGGATAAATATCAGAATAGCTTATGGATTTTCTACCTATTTTTATCAACATCAGAGACCGCAACTGTCTTGTCGTAGGTGGGGGTAAAATTGCTGCTCGAAAAATTGATTTGCTATTAAATGCTGGAGCATGTGTCACCGTAGTTGCACCAGAACTTGATATAGAGTTATTTGAGAAAGCAGATCGGGGGGTTTTCATCTATCGTAATGAAACTTTCACCCCAGCCCATATTGATAACGTAGCCCTCGTAATCGCAGCAACCAATAATCTCTTAGTTAATCAAGCAATTTCTGAGGCTGCTAAAAAACTATGCATTCCAGTCAATGTAGTTGATAACCCTGATTTGTGTTCTTTTATTGTACCCTCCATCATTGACCGTTCCCCCGTTCTAGTTGCAATTTCAAGTAGCGGAAAATCTCCTGTACTCGCAAGACTACTAAGAGCCCACTTAGAGACTATAATCCCGGAAGCATATGGACGTCTTGCAATCTATGCCGCCAATTTTCGTTCGCGTGTAAAGAAGCATTTCTCCCACCCAGAGAAACGTCGTTTATTCTGGGAAAAAGAATTACAAGGCCCGTTTGCAGAAATGGTGTTTGCCGGAAAAGATAAGGATGCACAAAATTATCTGGAGCGTTCACTACGAAATGAAATTGATGAAGCCCCGCTAGGTGAGGTCTATTTAGTAGGTGCCGGACCAGGCAATCCTGATCTTCTAACCTTTAGAGCCATGCGTCTGATGCAACAAGCAGACGTCGTAGTCTATGACCGCCTGGTATCACCTGAAATACTTAATATGGTGCGCCGAGATGCTCAGCGTATCTATGCAGGAAAAGAACATAGAAATCACTCTATGTCACAGGAATCTATTAATGAATTACTTGTACGGCTAGCAAAAGAAAATAAACGTGTCCTTAGGTTAAAAGGAGGCGATCCTTTTATTTTTGGCCGAGGTGGTGAGGAGATTGAAACGCTAGCTAGTTCCGGCATTCCATTTCAGGTGGTCCCTGGAATAACAGCTGCATCTGGAGTAGCGGCCTATGCAGGAATCCCCCTTACCCATCGAAACTATGCCCAGTCTTGTATTTTTGTCGCTGGTCATCTAAAGAATGGCAGTGTAGACCTTGATTGGCCAACCTTAGTAAAGCCAAATCAAACTATTGTAATCTACATGGGGCTACTCGGATTATCTGTTTTATGCCAGAAGCTTTCATCGCATGGTCTATCAGAAAAAACACCAGCCGCTATAGTCCAACAAGGCACCACACACAATCAACGTGTATTAATTGGCTCGTTAGGAACATTGTCAGACCTAGCTCAATCCTCCAACCTTACTCCACCTACACTCATTATCATTGGGGAAGTGGTTAACCTTCATCAGAGCCTTACATGGTTCAAACCACAGCATAATCTCTATGATAGTGACCATTCAAATTCCAAAGAATAATCAGTAAGAAAGTTAATACTGATTATCTTTGAAAAATCGCACACGCTAAATAAATGTACAGCTGATATTTAATTATTTATTGGGCTGTGGTGTTACACGTAAATATGGGCGTGGGGCTTTATATCCTTTTGGATATTTCTGCTTAATAACTTCTTCATCTTGAACTGTTAATGGAATAATTACATCATCACCATCACACCAGTTACCAGGGGTTGCTACTGAGTAATTGTCAGCCAATTGTAGCGCATCAATAACACGCAACACTTCGTTAAAGTTACGCCCGGTGCTCATTGGATACGTGATAATGAGGCGCACTTTCTTTTTTGGGTCAATAATGAAAAGTGAACGCACAGTCATAGTATCTGACTGATTAGGATGAATCATATCAAACAAGCTTGCTATGCTTCTATCCACATCTGCAATAATTGGAAAACTGACTGTAGTACCCTGAGTTTCTTCAATATCACTGATCCACTCTACATGCTTCTCTGCGGGATCAACTGATAACGCAATCGCCTTAACATTTCGTTTATCAAATTCAGATTTTAGCTTAGCAGTTAACCCAAGTTCCGTTGTACAAACAGGCGTAAAGTCAGCTGGATGAGAGAATAGAACCGTCCAAGAGTCTGCTGCCCATTCATAAAATTTAATTCTGCCAATCGATGAGTCTTGTTCAAAATCTGGCGCTACATCGCCTAGGCGTAAAGTCATGGCAACCTCCGTTTGATAAATAAATACTAGCTAAATTTAATCCAACTGATTGGATGATTCAACAGCTATTATCTCTTATCTAAGCATCTATGCAATATTTTTATAATTGTGGGTGTCAGACAGTGTTCTTATAAAATACATAATTTGTTAATTCAAATGCCCCTGCTCAGGAATTTATGCCTCAAATTATTTTACAGGCCACATCTTAACCATTACATTTGTAATAGTTAAATGAATACATTTAATTTCTTAGCTCATATTTTCTACCAAATCTATTTACAGTATAATGTCTAGCAAGCATATGACTTCCATTGACAGAAATACTATGCTTTGCTACGCTAATCCAATAGGTTACTAAGCTGCAAAGCACAAGAATTTATGGTGCATCAGCAGAATTAAATATTCCGTAAGTTATCAATGAAGTGAGCTACGAGTGTGGGATGAATATTTGCAATATAGATATCAAATTACCTCCCCGAGAATGAATTAGTGATAACACATAATCTCGTTTATCTATACAGGAGAAGAAAGTTATGGTGCCAGGTGAAGTCATAGTAGGGGAAGGCAATATTGTATGTAATGCTGCCCGTAAAACAATTAAAGTTAAAGCGACAAACACTGGGGACAGGCCAGTTCAAATTGGGTCCCATTTTCATTTTTTTGAGGTAAATAGTGCGATTAGTTTTAGTCGGGGAGATGCATTTGGTATGCGATTAAATATTCCAGCAAGTACTGCTGTTCGTTTTGAGCCAGGTGAAGAAAAAGAAGTAGAGCTAGTTGAAATTGGGGGATCCCATGCTGCATTTGGTCACAATGATCTTGTAAACGGAAGTACGACACAAGAAGCTAACAAAAAAGAATCGATGCAACTTCTGAAAAGTAAAAACTTTAAGGATAAATAATTATGAGCCTGACAATAAGTAAAAAGAACTATGCTAATTTATTTGGGCCAACGACAGGTGACAAAGTAAGATTAGGTGATACAGAACTTTTTATTGAAATAGAAAAAGATCACAATACCTATGGGGATGAGTCAAAATTTGGCGGAGGAAAAAGTATTCGCGATGGCATGGGTCAATCTTCAACTGCAACAAGGGATCAGGGTGTTCTTGATTTAGTAATTACCGGTGCGATCATAGTTGACCATTGGGGGATTGAGAAAGCTGACATTGGTATAAAAGATGGAAATATAGTTGGTATCGGCAAGGCCGGAAACCCAGATATGATGGATGATGTTTCTCCTAACATGATAATCGGAGCCTCTACCGAGGTGCATGGAGCATATGGGTTCATAGCTACTGCAGGTGGATTTGACGCGCATATTCATTTTATTAGTTCTACGCTAATTGAAACTGCTTTATACAGTGGTATAACTACAATGATGGGTGGTGGAACTGGTCCTGCAGATGGAACTAACGCAACGACCGTAACACCAGGAAAATGGAACATACAAAAGATGTTAGAGTCATCTGAAGCGTTCCCTATGAATCTTGGTTATTTTGGAAAAGGAAATTGTTCAACCGAAGCACCCTTAGTAGAGCAAGTTGAAGCAGGTGCCTGTGGTCTCAAGATCCACGAAGACTGGGGTTCAACACCTGCCGTTATTAATGCATGCTTGAATGTGGCAGACAACCTTGATGTGCAAGTAGCCATTCATACCGATACCTTAAATGAAGCAGGATTCGTAGAAGATACCGTAAATGCAATTAATGGGCGTGTAATACATACCTTCCATACAGAAGGAGCTGGTGGAGGACATGCGCCGGATATTATTAAAATTGCAATGTACCCGAATGTTTTACCTTCCTCTACAAATCCAACTCGCCCTTACACTGTTAATACATTCGATGAGCATATGGATATGCTGATGGTATGCCACCATTTAAGTAGAAATATTCCAGAAGATGTATCATTTGCCGATTCGCGTATACGCCCAGAAACAATGGGTGCAGAGGATATTCTGCATGACCGAGGTATCTTCAGCATGATGTCTTCAGATTCACAAGCAATGGGTCGTGTAGGTGAAGTAATTTGTCGTACATGGCAGACCGCAGATAAAATGAAAAAACAGTTTGGTCCATTGGAAGAAGATAAAGAAAATGGCAATGATAATTTTCGTGTTAAACGATATGTTGCGAAATACACGATTAACCCAGCCATATCACACGGTATTGGACAATATGTCGGATCAATTGAACCAGGAAAAATGGCTGATATCGTTATATGGAGTCCGGCAATGTTTGGCGTTAAGCCAGAACTTATTATCAAAGGTGGGATGATAATAGCAAGTAAAATGGGTGATGCAAATGCATCTATTCCTACCCCTCAACCAGTAATCTATCGAAAAATGTTTGGTGCTTATGGCAAAGCGTTACTCAAGACTTGTGCCACTTTCGTTTCTCAAGCATCAATAGATAAAGGAATTGTGGAAGAGTATGGTCTACAGAAGATTATTCTACCCGTTTCTGGTTGTAGAACTATTGGGAAAAAAGATCTAATTCACAATGATAAGACACCTGAGCTTACAGTAAATCCTGAGAATCATGAGGTAAGAGTTGATGGTGAAGTAATATCAAGTGAACCAGCTGAAGAAATATCATTAGCACAACGCTATTTCTTATTTTAATCAATCCAGAAATTTTATACTCTACATATTGGTGAAGCTATGCATTTAACACCTCGCGAAATAGAAAAATTAATGCTGCACAGTGCAGGAGAGCTTGCAAAGAAAAGGAAAGCAAGAGGCGTAAAACTGAATCATCCTGAATCTGTTGCCTTAATTTGCAGTGAGCTAATGGAAGCTGCACGTGACGGCAAAACCGTCGCACAATTAATGCAACTAGGTGCGACCTTCCTTACAAAAGAAGATGTAATGGAAGGTGTATCAGAGATGATTCACGACGTACAAATAGAGGCAACCTTCCCGGATGGAACAAAACTAGTAACGGTACATGATCCTATCCGGTAATATTTACAAGTAAAGATGGATTACTACTGTTTAGGGCTCTGATTTGACTAAATAGTGGAAAGAGATGGTAGCCACTAATTAAGCACACATTAGATCTTCTAATGTGTGCTTCTGTATTTGCTAGGAGCCTATAGTACTATTTTCGGGAAATAGTACCAGCATATATAGGAAGAACCAAGAAATCTGATGGCTATGAGCAATCTCATTTATTCCTTATTTTGAAACAAAACTGTTCACCATGTACAACTATAAGAATCACTATGGCTGCACTGGCTCAAATAAGAACGGGCAGATTCTATCCTTAGAATAAAAATTCTTACTTACAAACGTAATTATTAATTTGGAATAAGCTGATTATGATTATCAAAGAAATACTTGGCAATAAATCAAATATGGATCTAGCGAATCTAGAAATAGACTTTTTAGAGCTAGAGTGGTTTGAAACCTCAAAGCGAATTCAAAATAAAACTACTAATAATGGTGAGCAGATATCAATAAAGTTCTTAAAAGAAGGGCAGCATTTATCGCAAGATGACGTTCTATTTAAAGATGATAAAAAGGCCATCATAATAAATATTATAGAATGTGAAGCGATTGTAGTAGCGCCCTCATCATTACTAGAAATGGGTACAGTATGTTATGAAATTGGTAATAAACATGCTCCTATGTTTATTCAGAACAATAAAGTATTAATTCCATTTGAAGAACCATTGTTTAAATGGCTAAGTGCTAGCGGGTATCATCCTTCAAAAGAAAGCAGGCAATTAAAAAGTATCCTTAGATCTACAGATGCCTCGCATGGTCATAGTCACTCGCATGAACACAATCATAAAGAAAATAATGAACAACCGCTGTTCACTAAAATCATAAATTTTGCATCGAAATATTCAAATGAAAAATAGTTTTATTGGAAGCTTGCTGCATTTGTCTGACCCAACCTTACCGATTGGGGGGTTTTCTCATTCTCATGGCCTAGAAACTTACGTTCAACTAAATATCGTACATGATGTAGGATCAGCTGAGTTATTCATTGTTGAAAATTTAAAATCAAATATCAAATATAATGACGCATCTTTTGTACAGTTAGCGTACAAAGCGGCCGCCACCAGCAATCTAAATGAAATAATTTCATTAGATCAAGAATGCACTGCACTTAAAAGTGCAAAAGAAATCAGGCAAGCAAGCCAGAAATTAGGATTAAGGCTAATTAAAATATTTAAGAGGTATAAAGAGCACGAATTAGTATCAAAATACGAAATTGAAATTAAAAAAAATACAGCTTCCGGGCACTATTGCATAGCCTTTGGAATTTACGCTTTCCTGCTTGGAATACCATTAGAAGAAACCTTATACGCCTATTATTACAACACAGCCATAGGTCTGGTTACCAACAGCGTTAAACTTGTTCCCTTAGGGCAATTAGATGGTCAAGATATTATGTTCCGTCTACAACCCATAATGGAAAGACTTGCATCGGAAACTTTATTAATAGATCGGTCTTTAGTTGGCATGTTAGATACGGGATTAGACATACGGTGTATGCAGCATGAAAACCTGTATTCTCGCTTATACATGTCTTAAATTTAATTATAGAAATTGAGGAGGACAGGAAATGACAGAAGAAAATATTAGAACTTATGTAAAGATTGGTGTTGCAGGGCCTGTTGGCTCAGGTAAAACAGCTCTTATAGAGCGATTAACTCGCAAACTTAAAGATGACTACAGTATTGGTGTTATCACTAATGATATATATACAAAAGAAGATGCAGAATTTCTAACAAAGAATAGTATTCTGCCGCAAGAAAGAATAATAGGCGTTGAAACGGGTGGCTGCCCTCATACGGCTATCCGAGAAGATGCAAGCATGAATCTTGAAGCTGTTGATGAAATAGCGAACCGTTTCGCCGATGTTGAAATAGTGCTTATTGAGAGTGGCGGGGATAATCTTTCTGCTACATTTAGTCCTGATTTAGCAGATGTAACAATTTTTGTTATAGATGTATCAGGAGGGGAGAAAATTCCAAGAAAGGGTGGCCCTGGTATCACTCGATCGGACTTACTTATAATCAATAAGATTGATTTAGCACCATATGTTGGTGCCAGCCTAGAAATCATGGAATCTGACGCTAGAAGAATGCGTAATGGAAGTCCCTTTGTGTTTACTAACTTAGTAACTAATGAGGGACTAGAAAGCGTAATCTGCTGGATTAAGAAGTATGTTCTGATGGAAGATAAAGTAGCAGAACCGGATCTTTTAAAATAAAAATTTTATACCCCGGCATAAATCAGAATTTTTATTAGGAGGGTTGGAGTTAACTGATTTTTATTATATTAAGCTTAAGTGTTATATATTTATATCTCTTTAGATTCTAATATATAACTTTTCCACGATAATTGAATAGAGTTCAGTGCCTTTTTTTCACCTTCTTCTATTGGACCCTGAGCGCTTCCTATCACCCTTTCACAGCCTCCCCTCTTTCCCATATAGCAACTACCTCCTGCGCCCTCTCTGTTCTTCTAATCGACTTCCATAGATTAAAAACTAATACTTTATATTATCAATTATAGATTTAATAAATCAATAAAGCATTTTGATTAGAGATTCTCTTTATTTTAGACAAAAAAAAGCCGGAACCAATTTGGTTCCGGCTTCCCAAGAAAGGTAGAAATTCTTATTATATTTGTAGTTGGAAAGCTACCGTGAACTTATCAACCTTGTCACCCAATGCACCATTGGCGTAGTTTAAGCCCTTGGTGTAAAGATCACCATGTTGATAGAAGGCTGATATCCGAGCGTTATGCCCATCAATCACGTAGTTAACACCACCTTCAATTTCTTCACGTTTTGTATTGTTATTTGGTTGAACACTAGTGAACCGACCATAAGGCTGGAAGCGTCCAATCCCTACTTTATGCGGGATCAGATATAAGGCATATGCTGTCCATGACTGGCCTCTGAAGACACACATACAGCTGCCATCAGTATTTGCTGCACCATTATATTCAGCCCAGAATCTTTTGTATTCTGCATTCACAGTGATCACACCCATATTGTTATCAAGTGGTTTTTCAAACAAAAGATCTGCTACAAGACCAGTAAAATCAGATTTATTGCCTTGTGAACCAGCACCATCTTTCTGATGATTTACACCAACCGCAATCGCTAGAATATCACCTGCACCACCGTAGTAAGTACCACTTGTGTAGTAACCAGGATTCTTTTCAGGATTTAAGAAGTTGTAGGTAAGACGACCAGTCCAACTTGCAGCATTTGATGTGTTAGGACCTGCAGTCTGTGTTGATCTTGTACCATTAAATACACCAGCTGAGTATTGTAACGTTCCTGTTCCCATACCCATTGGTTGCGGTACATCTAAATCACCAAAGAACACTACACCATCATCACGACCGTACATACCACCACCAGTATTGTTGCCTGAGCTAGAGTTACCGAAGTTACCACTATAATCTTGTGGGAAGAAAGGTGTCTTGAAACCTTCAAATGTTGCATGGTAGAAAGGACCATTCAACTCACCACGCTCTGTATTAGCAAGAGTACGACCAGCCCAAAGGTTTACATAACGGTTGAATTCAAATTTAGCAATTATGTCTAGGATACCAACACTTGAATTATTACCAAATCCACCGTCTCCTGTACCGGCTCCGCCATTTCTTGTGCTTGAGCACCGGAAACATTCTGTATTGAATGTGAATTTAACATTCTTATGAATCTGCCCGTTTATGTATATACGAGCGTTGTCGATACCAAATCCACTACCGTAGTCTTGCGTATCAGCAGACTGGTTCTGTACAGCGCTATAACCGCCACGAATCCCCATTCCGATACTGATCCATTTAGTATCATCAATAGTTATTTTCCCGCCAGCAACTGCGCTTGGCAGCGTGGTTGCCATGCCAGCAACTAGTGCTACAGCAACCCCCGCATGTAATATATTTTTCCTAATTTGTACAAACTTCATGGTGAAGCCTCCCTATGAGTAATAAAAACAATATGAACTCGCTACCCTTCTTTTGCTACACAACCCCCTCAATACTTCGAAGGTTAGTAGAATCATGCCTAAGATATTCACATATAGCAAGGGATATCTAGATATTTTTCAACGATCCTTCTAAATAGTGTTGCTTTTCTACAACATTTTATTATAAGGATCCTTATATGGCTTATTAAAACCTTCTGAATCCCTTTGTTAATGGGGTTCCAGCAAAACCCCTTTCTTTAATTTATCCCAACAAAAAAACTAGCTGCTTTTAACAAAATATTTCAATAATAACTAAATTTTTGACGGGCCCTCCATTAGCTGTACCCATAAAGCCTTCATCAATTTAGAGTAAGGGTTGATTATTTATGCCTTGTACTTACCACGCGAATCTCTTAGCGTTACAGTACGGTTAAATACTGGCCTATCTATCTTCATATCTAGCTGATCAGCTACAAAATAACCACTTCGTTCAAACTGAAAGCATTCTTCCGGCTGAGCCTCATTTAATGAAGGCTCTATATATGCAGAAATTGTCTCCTTAGAATTTTCGGCTAGAAGTCTCTTATATTCTTGGCTACTTACGTCTGGACGGGGATCAGAAAACAAATTATCAAACAGCCTGATCTCACTCTTTAGTGCATATTTAGATGAAAGCCAATGAATATTTCCTTTTACTTTTCTTACTTTGGATCCAATTGTACCGCTCTTGGTTTCAGGATCGTAGGTGCAATGGACTTCTTCAATCTCATTACTAGCATTTTTAATTATTTTCACGCATTTTATAATATAAGCATAGCGTAGACGCACTTCTACTCCAGGTGCTAGGCGAAAATAACCTTTTGATGGAACCTCCATAAAATCATCTCGTTCAATATAGAGAGTTTTAGTTAAAGCTAGGACACGACTCCCCTTCTCAGGCTTCTGTGGGTGGTTAGGAACTAGGCACTCTTCCTCATAATTATCTGGAAAATTAGCTATAACTAGCCTCAATGGCTTCAGAACAGCAATCCGACGTTGCGCCCGTATATTAAGGTCCTCTCGTAAACAATTTTCAAGTATATCCATCCCAATCCACGAGTCTGCCTTACTAACGCCAATACGTTCAGCAAATAAACGAATCGAGGCAGGCGTATAGCCACGCCGGCGTAGTCCAGCCAGGGTGGGCATTCTGGGATCATCCCAACCTTCTACAAACCCACCTTCAACCAATTCCATTAAAATACGTTTACTCATCACGGTATGTGTAAGATTAAGTCTGGCAAATTCGATCTGTTGTGGATGACAAGGCACCCTGCCTTTTAATTGCGTTAGTATCCAATCATAAAGAGGGCGGTGATCTTCAAATTCTAACGTGCAAACTGAATGAGTAATATTCTCTAGGGCATCAGAAATACAATGTGTGTAATCGTACATTGGATAAATACACCATGTATCACCAGTCCGATGATGGTGAGCCCTACGGATGCGATAAATAACTGGATCACGCAAATTCATGTTCGGAGACGCCATATCAATTTTGGCACGCAATACATGCGCCCCATCAGAAAACTCTCCCTGTTTCATTCGATGAAACAAATCTAGATTTACATCAACAGAACGTTCGCGGTGCGGACTGTTAGTTCCGGCTTTAGTCAAAGTACCACGTAAATCACGGATCTCCTCGCCTGTAAGACTATCTACATAGGCTTTCCCCTGACTAATAAGATACTCTGAACATTTGTAAAGTTTTTCAAAATAATCGGAAGAATAGTGCAGGTTTTCTCCCCAATCAAAGCCAAGCCATCTGACAGAATCAAGTATTGAGTCTACGTATTCTTTTTCTTCTTTTTCTGGATTCGTGTCATCAAAACGCAGATGGCATATCCCCTGATATTCGAGAGCAAGGCCAAAATTAAGGCATATACTCTTGGCATGACCAATATGCAGATAGCCATTTGGTTCTGGTGGAAAACGGGTCTCTACGCGCCCGCCCCATTTCTTAGTACGAATATCTTCATCAATAATATTGCGAATGAAGTTAGAAACAGGCTCAGCAGATAAAGCAGCCGTTGATATATCTTTATTAGTATTTTTCAAATCAGTCTCTCGAAATATGATGTGCCGCACCAAACCTATCGGAATATATTATAGTGTAGATAAAGTAATATGGTTTATCAGAGCCTTCTCTTTTACACAGAATATATTAAACATGGGCAGTCTGCCGCATAGATAATATGGCTTGCTCTACACTGTTACTACTATGAAACCAATAACCTTCTCTATTTTACGCTTATTAAGTGACGGAGAATTTCACTCTGGAGTGACACTTGCCCGACACCTTGATGTGTCTCGTGCCAGCATATCTAACGCATTACGTGGACTAGAAGAAACTGGAGTTATAGTTCACAGAGTTTATGGACGTGGCTACCGTCTACCTGATCCGGTGCAATGGCTGGATAAGGATAAGATCCTTAAATATCTTGTCGCTGAGAAAGAAAACATTCACCTTGAAATATTAGACACTACTGAATCAACCAATACGGCACTACTCCAAAAGAACACAATTGAAAAATACTCGGATAAAAATAAAGCTGATGCTATCCGCATAGTTGCTACGGAACTCCAAACTAACGGACGAGGTCGACGAGGACAGGTTTGGCATTCAGGCCTTGGTGATAGTCTTACTTTTTCTCTGCAATGGACTTTCCAAAAAGGAGCAGGACTTCTATCCGGCTTAAGTTTAGCTATTGGAATAGCCATAATCCGTTCATTAAAATCATTAGGGATAGAAAATGTAGCACTTAAATGGCCAAACGATGTGATGTCTCACTACCAGAAAATTGCAGGAATTCTGATTGAATTACGAGGAGATTCATTGGGACCTACTTTAGCTGTAATCGGAGTTGGCATTAATCTAAAGCTATCAGATAGGATAAAGTCAAATATAGACCAAAAAACAACAGATCTATTCTCTATCAGTGGAAAAACCTTAGATCGCAATAAATTAATGGCGGGATTACTAACTGAGCTTTTAATAGTGCTTAAAGAATTTTCGCGGCATGGATTCAAACCATTTAAGAATGAGTGGACGAAATACCACGAACTTGAAAATAAACTAGTTACACTATATTTGCCCGATGACTCGATACAGGAAGGTATGGTACAAGGTGTCTCAGACAATGGAGCGTTAGCACTTAAAACTTTAGCAGGTGTTATTTATTTCAACGGGGGTAATATTAAATTACGTAAGGTGACATAGCATGACTTATTTATTGACAATAGATTCGGGTAATACTCATGTTAAATGGGGGTTACATGATGGCAGTAACTGGCTAGAACAAGGAATTTTTGCTCAAGATAAAAGCATATTGTTACAGCAAGCATGGAAAAACTTACCAACGCCACATGACATCATAATCTCTAATGTCTCTAGCATAGAGACAAAGAAGAAATTATCTAAATTTCTTTCCTGTTGGAAAGCAAAACCTAGATGGATAACCCCTCTCAAATATCAATGTGGTGTTCGAAATTACTACGCTGATCCATCACTTTTAGGCAGTGACCGATGGGCTGCATTGATTGCAGCATGGAACTGGCAACAGAGAGGTTGTTTAATCGTAGATGCAGGTACTGCTATGACAGTAGATGCCCTATCTGATACCGGAGAGTTTCTTGGTGGCATCATTGTCCCTGGCTTTGAGTTAATGAAAAAAGCATTAACAACTAATATCATCACATTACAAAATCAGGAAGGAGAGTTCTCTGATTTTCCAAACAATACTGCAAATGCCATACATAGTGGTACAGTTCATGCTTTGGTCGGAACAGTGAATCGTATGTCTGAGTTATTTTCTGTTACTTTGGGTCATATGCCTAAATGCATTATCAGCGGGGGCGCATCTCAACAGCTGATGTCTGAACTTAATATGGACGCCAGTGTAGTAGATAATTTAGTATTAGAAGGCCTAGTATTAATTGCAGAAGAGAACTCAGAAATTATAGAATGAATTTAAATACTATCCTATCTTGAGTCCCTAGTCCCTAGTATCTAGCATTAAAATTAGAACAATTAAATCATTAAAATTTATTCCTCACCATTTCAACACCACATTGGAATCTAATGTCTGTTTTTGAAAATACAACTTTTTATACAACCATCAATCACCTGCATGACCTACCACCACCAAACGGGATTGAGATTGCCTTTGCTGGGCGTTCAAATGCCGGCAAATCCAGTGCCATCAATACACTTATAAGGCGTGATCGCCTAGCCTACGTCAGTAAAACACCGGGCCGTACCCAGCACATCAATTTTTTTAAACTTGGGGATAAGGGATTCTTAGTTGACCTTCCCGGCTATGGCTACGCTAAAGTCCCGTTTCAAATACGTCAGCATTGGGATCAGCTACTAGGTACCTATTTAGAAACCAGGCAACCACTCCATGGAATGGTATTGATTATGGATATACGCCACCCGTTAACAAAACTTGACCGGCGCATGCTAGATTGGTTTACACCAACTGGGAAGCCTGTTCATATATTGCTTACAAAGGCAGACAAAGTTACCCGTCAGCAGGCCGGAAAAACCCTTCAAAATGTAATAAACATTTTGGATGAAATCTATCCACAATGTAGTGCCCAGCTATTCTCTAGTTCATCTAAAATAGGCATCAATGAAGCTTATGCGGTACTTGGTCACTGGCTTGGATTAGACCCTCTTCCACTTCAGAAAAGAATCAAGCAGCGCTAAAGACTAGAATAAAAGCCCCCGGTTGAGGGGGACAAAACCGGGGGCAGACCACCTTAATAAATAATAATTAAGGTTCAAGCTCAGGGAGAAGAGCATGAAACAACCAAAGTTGCCTGTTAATAAGACGATGACAATGAAAGTAAGTTCCCTAAAATTTATTATTAATGTCCAATCATCATTACAAATTAAAAATTAATTATTGTAGTGCATTGTTAATTAAAGGATTAATAATCATATTGACTGATTGAGATTCATTCTTCCACGCCACTATTAATGGTGATGCTTTGCATGACGTATGGTTTCCAGTATTCTCATTACAATTAAATAACTAAAATAACCCCCACTATTTTTAAAACCATTACACTAAGCTCTATTATAACGATACTCTTTACTCATTATTGAATCTCCTATTTCTTTATGAAAATGATGACAAATTACGGACAGTTCCCACAGAAGAGAATGAGGCGTATGCGTCACGACGAATTTTCACGTCGTCTGATGCAGGAAAATTATTTACTTGCAGATGATCTAATTTATCCAGTATTTGTGCTAAATGGAAAAAATCGTGAGGAAGAAATACCCTCAATGCCAGAAATAACAAGACTAAGCGCAGATAAATTAATGAACCAAGCAGAGAAATGTTTAGAGCTTGGCATACCAGCACTTGCAATCTTCCCGGTTATCGATCCCGAGCTAAAATCTCTCACTGCGACTGAGGCAATTAACCCCAACGGGCTTGTTCCGCAAGTTGTAAAAAAGCTAAAGAAATCTTTTCCTGAGCTAGGCATCATTACTGATGTCGCACTTGATCCATATACTAGCCACGGTCAAGATGGCTTGATTGATGATAGTGGATATGTAATGAACGATGAAACTGTAGAAGTGCTTGCCCAGCAATCGCTGGTACATGCTGAGGCAGGGGCCGATGTGGTAGCACCTTCAGACATGATGGATGGACGCATTGCAGTAATACGAAACACCCTTGATAGTGAGCAATTTATTCATACCCGAATACTTGCTTATTCCGCAAAGTATGCCTCCAGCTTTTATGGCCCATTCCGCGACGCGGTGGGGTCAGCTACAAATCTAGGAAAAGGAAGTAAAGAAACCTACCAAATAGATCCAGCCAACTCTGACGAAGCAATGCAGGAGGTAGCAATGGATTTAGAGGAAGGCGCTGATATTATTATGATAAAACCTGGTATGCCCTATCTTGATATTGTACGACAGGTTAAAGATAGGTTTAAAGCACCCACGTTTGTTTATCAGGTCAGCGGAGAATACGCTATGCTTAAATCTGCTGCGCTAAATGGTTGGCTTAATGAAGAGAAATGCGTACTTGAATCGTTATTAGCCATGAAGCGTGCGGGGGCAGACGGGATACTGACATACTACGCTATACATGCAGCTAGCTGGCTTAAATTAAATAGATAGAAGAGAAGGCTCAGCACTCCTCTCCTCCGAACCAACAATCAGGCCATTGCTTCACCAGAAATTAGTTCCATTTAATAAAATCCAAAAACTTGAAAGTGCTTTCCGAGCCACTTTTTTCTGGGTCACTTCTCTCTGAATCACTTTTTTCTGAGCTATCATTGCCCTCCGGAAGAGCGCGCTCCTGAAGAAAAGATTCCATTTCTCCAAAATTACTACCTGCCTCTGGAGGTACATTCTCCTGAAAGAAATATTCTAAAATTTCACCATCTTCATCTCTAAACCCTGTTTCAGGATTAATTCTAGCTGCCACTATACCTTTGGGAGTAATTTCCTCTAAAACTATACCATCAAACTTTGTATTAGTTCGTTTAGGTACATCCTTCAAAGCTTTTCCCATATAGTTTATCCAAATAGGAAGAGCGGCACTTGATCCCGTTTCTTTTTTTCCAAGAGATTTAGGAATATCATGACCAATCCACGAGACCGCTACCAGGTTAGTCTGAAAACCACAAAACCAGGCATCAATAAAATTATTAGTAGTCCCAGTTTTTCCGGCAAGATCAGTACGTCCCAATCTCTTTGCTCTAACCGCAGTGCCTCTCTGCACAACACCTTTAAGCATGCTTGTCATAAGATATGCATTACGAGGGTCTATTATCTGTTTTGCATCCACACCAGCTAACACTGGTTTTGTTTGCTCTAGTACTTTTCCCTTTTCATCTTCAATTCTTTGAATTAAGTGTGGAGCAACGCGGAAACCACCATTTGCGAATGCTGCATAGCCTGTAACCATTTGCATTGGAGAAGCTGAGCCTGCACCAAGTGCCATAGGAAGGTATGGTGGGTGAAGCTTAGGACTAAATCCGAATCTGGCAATGTAGTCTTGAGCATATTGAGCTCCAATAGCTTGCAGAATACGAATAGAAACCAAGTTTTTTGATTTGGCAAGTGCCTCTCTCATCCGCAAAGGGCCCGCAAATTTGCCTGCATAATTTCTAGGCTCCCATTCCTTACTTCCCGTTTCCTCGGCAGTAAAAGAGATGGGCGCATCGTTTATAACAGTGGCCGGAGTAAAGCCCTTCTCTAGTGATGCAGAGTAAATGAACGGTTTAAAACTTGACCCCGGCTGACGAAAAGCCTGTGTAATATGATTAAATTGATTACGGTTAAAATCAAATCCGCCTACCAATGCGCGAATCTCACCATCTTCTGGGTCCATTGAAATCAAAGCGGCCTCAGCCTGAGGAAGTTGCACAATATGCCACTCTTCTTTTTCATTCTTTATTACTCTGACCAGTGATCCTGGTCGTATATTCTTTTTACCAACACCCCCCTTGTCAAGAAACTCTTCAACGAAGCTCAAACCATCACCTACAATTTCTATTGTTTCTCCACCTTTGCGGTATGCACGAACCATTTTTGAATTAACAGCTAACACTACCGCAGCATGAATACCATCGCTAACCGAAACTCCTATAAGAGCTTCATCCAGTATTTCATTCTGATCAAAATCTTTAGGCAATTTAATAAATCCCTCAGGACCACGATATCCATGGCGCTTATCATGACTCATCACGCCCTGACGTACGGCCTCGTATGCTGCTTCCTGGTCAAGCTGTCTCACCGTTGTATAGACTCTGAGACCCTTGGTATAAGTTTCTTCTTTATAACGCTCATAAACTTCCTGCCGCACCATTTCAGCAACATAATCAGCACGTAAAGGAAACTCTCTTGATCGGTGTTTCTTGTAAACTACTTGCAATTCCTGCTTTTTTGCTTCCTTAAACTGCAGATCAGAAATAAATTTTAGCTCTGCCATGCGCCTCAATACATATAGTTGACGTGTTTTGGCCCGTGCTGGATTTACCACTGGATTATAACGGGAGGGAGCTTTAGGCAGCCCAGCCAACATAGCGGACTCAGCAACACTAATGTCACTAAGCTTTTTCCCAAAATAAACTCGGGCTGCAGAAGCAAAACCATAGGAACGCTGACCCAAGTAAATTTGATTCATATACAGCTCAAGAATTTTATCTTTACTCAAACTCTGTTCAATCTTAAATGCGAGTAATGCCTCGCTAAATTTCCTTGTGAGCGTTTTTTTTCTAGTTAAAAAGAAATTTCTAGCTACTTGCATTGTTATAGTGCTCGCACCTTGCCGTACTACACCAGATGAAAGATTAGAATACGCAGCACGCAGCACGCCCAAATAATCCACCCCACCATGCTGATAGAAACGCTCATCCTCAGCGGCAATAATTGCATTTTTGAGATCTTCTGACACCACATTAATTTTTACTAAATCTCTGTGTTCTTCTCCGAATTCACCTATTAATAAACCTTCTGTGCTATAAATCCTTAAAGGAATTTTTGGCCTGTAATCAATTAGGACATCAAGTGATGGGAGTTTTGGTATCGTAACAAGCGCGGCAAAAGTAAGTAAAAGAACCCCCAGCAAACCTAATGCAAAGGATCCTCCTACTATGTAAGCAAACCAACGCGCTAGCATAGAAAATAAATTCTAAAAAGTAGACCTAGAATCATAATTTATAATATTAAATTAATTTAAATCCAAAATTAATGCCACATCCCTGAATGCTCAAAAAAATTAGTTCCTTATAAAACAGATAATGCACATCGGTACGCAGCGGTCTTTAGAATGCTTTACATAATTATTTAGAATTAAAAAACTATATACCGCTTCTTTCCATAAACACCCTAAGCCTAGGCGCTGCCTAAATAAACGTATCTTAATTATAAGAGAAAAACACAAATCTAATAATATTATGCACGCTCTTCTAGTTTTTCTAGTTTTCCTAGTTTTCCTAGTTTTCCTAGTTTTCCTAGTTTTCCTAGTTTTCCTAGTTTTCCTAGTTTCTAAGTTCGTATTATCAATTTATTTTATATAATATTGACGATAGTTAACCTATGTTCAATAAAGAAATCAATATAAATCTAGATTTTTTCCGCTACAATTGACCATATTGAATCATCTGACCCTAGTAGAACCGTACAGAGTATGAATCATACAAAAGAGAAAACAGATAACACTATTATTTTAATAGGCATGATGGGTGCAGGGAAGACTACGATTGGAAAATCTCTTGCCAATTATTTAAATAAGACCTTTATTGATTCAGATCAGGAAATTCAAAAACGTACTGGCGTCTCAATACCTGTAATTTTTGAGATAGAAGGCGAAATAGGCTTCCGCAAACGTGAAACAGATATGCTAAAAGAATTAATAAAAATCGATAATATCGTTCTTGCAACAGGAGGGGGCATAATTCTAAATGAAGAAAATTGTAAATCTTTAAAGAAGAAAGGAACAATTATTTATTTACGAGCAACAGTTAATGACTTGTTGCACCGGACTCGACACGACAAGAATCGTCCTTTACTTCAAACCACAGACCCTCAAACTAAATTTACTGATCTTTTTAATCAACGTGATCCTATTTACTGTGAAGTAGCGCATATTGTTGTTGAGAGTGGGAGTCTAAGTGTCCATCAAATGGTAAAATATCTTACCCAAAAACTTGATAAGCTTACTTTGGGATAGATTAACTTAAATAAAAATACTCTTACAGATTAATTAGAACAATATATTGTTGTAAAAAACTTATTTAGACTACCTCGATATAAATCAATATAAAAATGCAAATTATTCCTGCGGATATTTCTACAAAATCAGGCCAACATAGTTATCCAATTTATGTTGGCAGTAATATATTAAAAAAACACAACCTCATACTTCCATATATAGCACAAAACAAGGTTGCTATAGTTACTAACACCACGGTGGCGCCTCTATACCTTAGTGGGCTTACAGATACGCTTGAAAAGAATGGAGTCAACTCAATTCCAATTATTCTTTCTGATGGGGAGGAATATAAAAACTGGCAAACATTAAACCAGATCTATGATTCTCTTCTAATAAATCAATGTGAACGAAATACTACAATTATTGCTTTAGGAGGAGGCGTCATTGGTGACATTGCTGGATTTGCTGCAGCCACTTATATGCGGGGAGTGCCACTTATACAAATCCCAACTACATTATTAGCACAGGTCGATTCTTCAATGGGGGGCAAAACAGGTATTAATCATGATCTTGGGAAAAATTTGATTGGCGCATTCTATCAACCTCGTATGGTATTGGCAGACAGCACAACTCTTGACACCTTACCAAGGCGAGAATTTATAAGTGGAATCGCTGAAATAATTAAATATGGATTAATCCGAGATTGTGAATTCTTCGAATGGCTCGAAAAGAATATAACTAGGCTTTTGGCAAAAGAACATAAAATATTGGATGAAGCAATAGAGCGTAGTTGCAAGAATAAAGTTGATGTTGTGGCAGATGATGAACGTGAACATGGTGTTAGAGCAATTCTCAACTTAGGCCACACTTTTGGGCATGCAATTGAAAATGCAATGGGATACGGCACATGGTTACATGGCGAAGCTGTAGCAGCAGGCACTGTACTAGCTGCTAAATTATCAGAACGCATGAATTTAATTGGGTGTGCTGAGGTTGAGCGCATTAAAGAAATATTCTTATTAGCAGGACTTCCTATTGTTGTTCCTGGCCTCGATACCGAAAAATATTTAAACTTAATGGCACGAGATAAGAAAGTGGAAAAAGGGAATATTCATTTCGTGCTGCTTAAGGGTATTGGTGAGGCCACAGTATGCTCTGACGTACCCATAGAAATATTAACTAAAACGCTTAATGAGTATTCTATCAATGAGTGATTTAGCAACCTATGCCGTATCGTCTGAAAATTCTCGTGGACGCAATATAAAAGAAGAATCTCCACTAGGACGCAGTGAGTTTCAGCGTGACCGAGATCGTATAATTCATTCTTCTGCATTTAGGAGGCTCGAATATAAAACACAAGTATTTGTTAACCACGAAGGTGATCTATTTCGCACACGTCTAACTCATTCCTTAGAGGTGGCTCAAATTGGTCGATCTGTTGCACGTAGTTTGCGGCTCAACGAAGACCTAGTAGAAGCCATTGCTCTGGCACATGATCTTGGCCACACTCCATTTGGTCATGCTGGTCAGGAAGCATTAAATGAATGCATGAAAAATCATAATGGCTTTGAACATAATCTGCAGTCGTTACGCGTGGTAGATATATTGGAGGAACGATATGGTGCATTTGACGGATTAAACCTTTGTTTCGAAACCCGTGAGGGCATACTAAAACATTGCGCTAAAAAAAATGCTAGAAAATTAGGTGATGTAGGTACACGCTTTATAATAAACCAGAGGCCATCTCTGGAAGCACAACTCACTAATCTTGCTGATGAAATAGCATATAATAATCATGATGTTGATGATGGATTGCGTTCCGGCCTAATTACGCAGAAGGAATTAGAAGAAATTAGTATTTTCTCCCGCCACCTGGCTATGTCAAAGAAACTTTATTCAGGAATATCAGGACGAAGGCTCATACATGAGACAATTCGCTCCATGATCAATACTCTTGTATCAGATCTGATCAAACAAAGTACCGCTAATATCAAAGATATTCAGCCACATAATTTACAATCTGTTTCGGTAGCACCATACCTGATTAGTTTTAGTGAAAAAACCAAGAAAGAACAGCAAGAGCTTAAAACGTTCTTACGAAATAATCTATATCAACATTTTAAAGTAGCCCGTATGAGCAACAAAGCACAACATACAGTGAAAATGCTATTTAATATATTTAGTGAAGACCCACGATTACTCCCGCTAAAATACCAAGAAAAATCTCATAAAAATAAATATCAGGCAATCACAGACTATATTGCAGGCATGACTGATCGATATGCAATTAGAGAATATAGAAGACTTTTTTCAATTGAGGAAAGCTAAATTATTAATTTAGCTTTCCTCAATTGACTGTTATAACAATTTATTCTGTTCGAAAGTATGCGAAAAAGGGAATTACTGATAACATTCCTCACTTTGAAATAGAGGTAGGAAAAAGTTTAAGCGAATATAACAGAATCACTTCTACCTCTCATTTTTGCATCAATTAAACTATCTGAAATAGCAGGTGCTTCTTCTGGAAGCTAATATTTAATAAAAATAATACTCTTATAAGCATCCAAATGACAAAATTAAAAAATGATACGCTGCTGAGAGCGCTACTTAAACAACCTACTGAATACACTCCAGTGTGGATGATGCGCCAAGCCGGACGCTATCTTCCCGAATACAACAAGACACGAGCTCGTGCAGGTGATTTTCTTTCTTTGTGCAAGAACCCGGGCTTTGCTACAGAAGTAACCATGCAGCCTCTAGAGCGTTACTCACTGGATGCAGCAATCTTGTTCTCTGATATTCTCACTATCCCTGATGCAATGGGACTCGGTCTGTATTTTGCAGAAGGCGAAGGACCTAAATTTGAGCGCCCCTTACGTAAGGAAAAGGAAATTCGTTCACTCACAGCGCCAGATCCTGCTGTACATTTAAAATATGTGATGGATGCGGTTTCACAAATTCGTAAAACCTTGGACAACCAAGTTCCGTTAATTGGCTTTTCTGGAAGCCCGTTTACGCTTGCCTGCTATATGATAGAAGGACGTGGTGGGACTGATTTTCGCCAAATTAAAACAATGCTTTATAAGCGGCCCGACTTGCTGCACCATATTTTAGATATCACTGCACAATCAGTGACCAATTACCTAAATGCACAGATTGAATCTGGTGCACAAGCTGTTATGATTTTTGATACTTGGGGAGGAATATTGTCACACTCTGCCTATCAAGAATTCTCTTTGCGATATATGGAACAAATATTAACAGGGCTGAAACGTGAGCATGATGGCGAACGTATTCCCAGCGTTGTCTTTACTAAAGGTGGCGGGCTTTGGTTAGAAAGTATTGCTGAAAGTGGCTGTGATGCATTAGGGCTTGACTGGACCATAAATATTGCTGAAGCACGTAACCGTGTAGGGCATAAAGTTGCGTTACAGGGCAACCTTGATCCAGCAATACTATTCTCGGCGCCTGAAGTAATCACTACTGAAGTAGAAAAAATTCTCAAAGACTATGGTAGTGGCAGCGGACACGTATTCAACCTTGGTCACGGTATCTCTCAGTTTACTCCCCCTGAAAGTGCGTTAACTTTGATTAACGCGGTTCATTCTCTTAGTAAAAAATATCATTCATAATTTAACTATCTAGTGGGAAATAATTTTATGTCAAAAAAGATCTCATCACTACTATTCTTATGTTTGCCACTATTACTAACATCCTGTGCCAATCAACAGATTAAAGATGTTGTTGGCATTTCTGATTCGCCCCATAATGAGGCAGGACTTTATATCCAGCCTGAGTTGGGTCATGGCCACATGCAGTCTCCAATTAATATTCGTTCTTTCAAAGAGAGAACAAGCAACGGCCATCAAATAACTCTTAATTACAAAGATGAAATTAAGGCTGTTGAAAACCTAGGCCACACTGTACAGTTAGATTTTAAAGCCGGCAGCACAGTGTCTTATGAAGGGATAAAATATGATTTTAAGCAAATGCATTTCCATACTCCTTCCGAGCACTTAATTGACGGAATGACTTTTCCGATGGAAATGCATATTGTCTCCACAGAACCACTTAAAGATAAAAATACCACCCCACACTATCTAGTACTTGGAATTTTATTCAAAGAAGGGAAGAACAATAAATTTCTTGATGAGTTTTTAAACAAGATACCCAAGACTGAACATACGTTAGCTCCCTTAGAGGTAGGAGCAGTGAAACTAGATGACTTGCTATATAGCAAAGAACTAAATGATGTAAAAAATTTCTATCATTACCTAGGATCTCTAACAACGCCACCATACACTCAAACGGTGCAATGGTTCGTGTTTAAACATATTATGGAGGCCTCACCTGAACAGATCGAGGCCATCAATGCTATTGAAGGTAATAATGCTCGACATATCCAAGGAATATTTGCACGTAGTGTTGACTAAAAAATATTACTACATTTTGTGAGCAATTAGCTTACGGTAAAATCCAAGACGGCGTGGATCTATTTTATTCTCTTGGACCGCCCTATCAAGCGCACAATTCGGCTCATTTATATGGAGACAGTCACTGAACTTACATCTTCCAATATACGGATGAAATTCTATGAACCCCCATGCCAGATCTGTATTACTAATATGGTGCAAACCAAACTCCTGAATTCCAGGGGAATCAATAATATGTGTATTCTTATCCAGATGATAAAGCTGAGCGTGTGTAGTTGTATGTCGCCCACTATCAAGTGTATTAGAAATTTTAGCAGTAGCGCGGTCGGCATCCGGAATAAGGGCATTGATAAGAGTTGATTTCCCCATTCCAGACTGACCAACTAAAACGTTTAGATGGCCTTGTAAATGGGGCAAAAGAGGCGTGATATCTTTTTCTGCACTAAGTTGTAACAAGGTATATCCTATCTTTTGATAAAGTGAGAGTTTAGGCAATACGGCACGCGTAGGATTAATAAGATCAGTCTTGTTAAGAACAATTAAGGCCTTAATATTCTGATTCTCGGCAGTAACGAGACAACGATTAACCAGATCCTCATCAAAACTAGGTACGGCAGAAATTACAATAATAATTTGGGTAATATTTGCAGCAATAAGTTTCTTACGGATAGTATTGCTGCGATATATCAGTGTATTACGAGGAGAAATAGTTTCGATCACACCCTGACCAACTGTGGTGTGCTTAACCTGAACCTGATCACCACAAACCGCGCCACTCTTTTTGCCACGCAGTACGCAGGAAAGAACCTTTCCATTAGCAATCTCGACCAAATACTGCCTGCCAAATGCAGCAACTATTTGTCCTCTAACAGGTAGTGTGAGTAAAGAGTCAGGCGCCAGATTCAAACCTTAAATAAAACATCAATCTTTGCTGCACAAATAAAATCGTTCTCAGACAAGCCCCCTGTTGAATGGGTTATATACTCTACTCGGCATTTATTGTAACCCAATGCTATATCAGGGTGGTGATCCTCACGATGAGATATCCATGCCACTGTATTAACAAAAGCCATAACCTCATAATAATTTCTAAAATTATAAGTCTTTACTATCAACCCATCAAAAAGCTCCCACCCATCAAGCTGATGCAACATTTCTTCAATTTCCACAGTTGAAAGTGGTGGCACGTTTCCTTCACACGACTGACATTGTTTAGCCGCAAGAGTATTGATAGAGATTGCCATTATTACTCCTGTAAGTTGGGTAATAAAAAATTTTATTGCCCACTTTCTATAAAGTTAATTATGCGCTAAGTTTTGTAAACGCGCTATTCTTACCGAGGCAGGTGGATGTGAATCATAAAATGCAGAATGAAGTGGATCTGGAGTAAGTGTTG
>Ga0233439_10001810_pt1 | contig 25944 bp, 24 predicted proteins | sample SI_123_September_6_FD_182713 | JGI IMG/M metagenome (GOLD analysis project Ga0233439, IMG submission 182713) | Seawater microbial communities from Saanich Inlet, British Columbia, Canada - SI_123_September2016_100_MG | ecosystem: Environmental > Aquatic > Marine > Inlet | place: Canada: British... | reverse complement strand
AAAGATAGAGGCTTCCTGGGGTAGATAACCAATGCCCAAACGGGCCCGGCGATACATGGGCAAATCAGTGACATCCTGACCATCAAGAAAGATCGAGCCCGTATCAGGCGCCAGCAACCCGGTGATCATATAGAAACAGGTCGTCTTACCGGCACCATTGGGACCCAGAAGGCCAACCGCTTCACCGCGCTGGACGACCAGCGAGACATCTCGGACAACCGGACGCTTGCGAAAGCGCTTGCCGATTTTTTCCGCGCGCAGGCCCTGACGTTCGGCCACCAATTGTGGCGCGCCGTCGTTGCCGGTGCCCGGGCCGACGCCTGGGTCGTCACCCTGGTCCGTACCTGGGCCGGCTCCCTGTCCGAATTGGCCTTCGCCTTGCATTTCGTTGCTCTTATCTTCCGTTGTCATCCGTCATTCCCCTCAGGCGTAACAGAACAGGGTTACCGATCACTTACTTTTTTGCCATATTTTCATTTTTATGGCACATTTTTTGCCAGTCTATCATTTTGCGAACGATCAGCCGGCAGTATGTCATTTCTTTCGTTTTGGCGGGACAAACCGCCCATGCACCCGGCCGCCGCTGATACGGCTTTGCCCGGTCGCCATATTCATGACCAGCTTGTTGCCACGCAATACGTTCTGACCGCGGGTTAGGACAACTGCGCCCGTCAGCGTCAGCCGTTGTTCGGGCACATCATAAATCCCAAGGTCTCCCTGGGCCGTTTCGGAAGCGGAAGAAACAAATACCTTATCTATGGCATCGATACGAATGATCGTGCCGCCGACAGAGCCGCCGTCTGGCGCGGCTTGCCCGGCTTGCCGGTACCAAACCCTTAAGGTCACAGCGCGCAATTTGATCTGGCCCTGAACAGCAATGACATTGCCGGAGAAAATCGCCAAATTCTTGTCTTGTTGCACTTCCAGGTTGTCGGCACTGATGTCGATCGGTTGCTCGGCGTCCACGACCCCGGATTTATCCTGGGACTGGACTTGGGACTGACCGTACGCGACCCCGATGGGCAACATGATAGAAAATGCCCAAACCAAAATAAGCTTTACCGTCAAACGGGATATTCTGTGTCGTCTGCCTGTCATCCCTTATCCCCGTCCCCCGCGCGCAGGTGCCATGACACGCATTTTTACATTTCCCATAAATAACAATCTTTGACCAAAATCATCCACCTCCATCCGGTCCGCCTGTAAGGTACCAAACGGCCCCTGTCCGCGCACAGGCTGATCAGAAACCGCCCGTCCGGCCTTCAGATCGATGTCAGCAATTTGGGCCGTGAATTCATAGCCCTGATCGGAAAACAAATTGATCGGACCCTGTAGGCGCAATTGCTGGCGTTGTTGATGATAGACGCCCTTGTCCGCCATTATGGTGAACCAGCGGCCATCCGCAGTGGCCATATCCGCCTGCAACTGCAACAGGGTGACGTTACGCTGATCCTTTGGATCCTGGGTCGCCCGGTCAGCGGTCACGACGAAGGGGCGGTTGCGGGCGTCCGTGCCCAGATAGCGGGGATGCAGCATGGTCAGCTCTGCCGCGCTGCCGTCATCAGGCGTGTCGTAGGAGAGATGAAAGCCCGTGGCCTCGCGAAATTCATTGGGCCAGATCACCACGGCGACCACTAATCCCAGAGCCATAAGGGGCAACAACAGCTTCATCATGCCGACAAAACGGCTGTATCGCGGCGACGTCAGGTCCCGCCGACGGCCCGGATCGAATTGAAAGCGCCGGGGCTCTTCGCCGTCGCGCTTTGCATCACCATCCGTCGTTGGCTCACGGGTTGGCTCACCGGTTGATCCACCTGTAGATTCGGGGACCATCACAGACATTCCCTAGGCGATGCCGGCGCGCAGGATGTCATGCACGTGCAAAATTCCGATTGGGACGCCAAGGGCGGCATCCGGCCCACCTGAATTTTCGGTTACGAACAAACAGGTAATCTGACTGGCGTTCATTAAACCCAGGGCTTCGGCGGCCAGGGCCCCGCCACGGATGGTCTTTGGCGTCGGTGTCATGACATCGCCGACGCGTTTGGCCATCAACCCATCATCCATATGTCGGCTTAGGTCACCGTCCGTGACAATACCGATCAAGGTGCCGCTGTCATCGACCACCCCGACGCACCCGAATCGCTTTTCCGTCATGGTCAGAATGGCTGCCGACATCACCGTATCGGCGGTACAAACCGGCACATTGTCATCGCGGTGCATCAGATCATCGACCTTGATAAAGGCCTGGCCAAGACGCCCACCGGGGTGGAGGACTTGGAACTGATCAGCGGAAAATCCGCGCAATTCCATCATCGCGACGGCCAGCGCATCACCCAGTCCCAACATCATGGTGGTCGAGGTGGTTGGTGCCAGGCCCATGGGGCAGGCCTCCGGCATCGCGGGCAATACCAAGGCCACGTCAGCGGCTGAGCCAAGGGTCGAGGGTGCTTTGCCAACCATTGCCAACAGGGGAATGCCGCGGAATTTGGCGTAAGCGACCAGATCGTTCAATTCCGCCGTTTCACCCGAGTTGGACAGGGCCAAAACGCCGTCATCGGGGCCGATCATGCCCAGGTCGCCATGGCTGGCCTCGCCCGGATGAACATAATGGGCCGGGGTGCCGGTCGAGGCCAGGGTTGCGGCGATTTTTCGGCCAATATGGCCACTTTTCCCCATGCCGCTGATGACCAGCTTTCCCTTGATCCCTGACAGCAAGGCCACGGCGGCATCGAAGTTTTCGTCTAGTTGGGCTGCGAGGCCTTGCAGGCCGTCAGCTTCAAGGCGCAGGACCCGCGCTGCCGCCGCACGTATGTCTGCCCGTACATCCGCACGATTTCCGACGCTATCCGCATCAGTATTCGCTGCCAAAGTCTCTTCCTGAATTTTCGCAGTCACCAATTAAGCCCTTGAAAGAAGCCAAAAAAATAGCAACAGCTGCCTGCAACAGATGAAATTCATGCGAATTTCATGCCAACTGTATCGATTCGTTGAGTATGAGCATTTAGATAGGTTGGGTCAAACCAACTTGCAACCGCCATCCAGCAGCATTTTACGGTCGGTCGAACACCATTTAGTGGGAGAAGATATCCGTCTCCGGCCAGCCGCCCAAATCCAGTTCCGCCCGCGTGGGCAGGAAATCGAAACAAGCCTGCGCCAAGTGTCCCCGGCCTTCGCGGGCCAGCATGTCCTGTAACACGCCGTGCAGGCGGTGCAGGTGCAAAACATCGTTGGCGGCATAATCGAGCTGCTGGGCCGAGAGTTCATCCGCGCCCCAATCGGAGCTTTGCTGTTGTTTCGACAGATCAACGCCCAGAAGCTCGCGGCAGAGATCTTTCAAACCATGACGATCCGTATAGGTCCGCACGAGTTTCGAAGCGATTTTCGTGCAATAGATCGGCGTGCAATCAACATTCAGATAGCGCTTCACCATGGCCACATCAAAGCGGGCATAATGAAACAGCTTGGTCACCGAAGGGTCTGCGAACAAGGCAGACAGATTAGGTGCCTGATAGACCCCTTGGGCAAATTGCACCAAATGGCAGTCGCCATCACCGGCGGACAATTGCACCAGGCAAAGGCGGTCACGATGGGGATCAAGGCCCATGGTCTCTGAATCAACGGCCACCATAGAGCCGAATGACAGGCCGGTAGGTAGGTCGCCCTTGTGGAGATGATTGGCCATGCTGCCGTCCTGCCTTTTGTTCGCGCGCGCAATAGATTGGTATACTGTGGACCCGGCAGTTGGCCCATTTTTGCTCCATTCCAACTACTCCAACGTAGGGAGCGGGGAGAATGGTGCCCAGGAGAAGACTCGAACTTCCACGGGGTTACCCCCACTAGCACCTGAAGCTAGCGCGTCTGCCAATTCCGCCACCTGGGCCTCAGGGCGGCATCGATACTGCCCAGGCCCTTCGTTGTCAAGACAGCTATCGCGCCTTTTACGATCAAAATGCCGATCTTGCCAAAGATCAGAAAGTCGTTGGCCATGTTGCCAGGCGATGTTTGCCGATCCCACCCGTGGGGCGGCGGCGATGGACCTCCATCATACGGACCAGCCAATCACGTGTTTCGCGCGGATCAAGGACCGTTTGCACCCGATAGGAGGCCGCAAGGTCATAGCCGGAACTGTCCTGTTTTACCTTTTCCACCAATTCCCGGTAGCGTTCGGGTTCATCCGCTTGCCGCACCCGATAGACCACATTCACCGCGACATCCGGATCCATGAAGCCAATTTCCGCCGTGACCCAGGCCGCCATATGGTCACAAATCCCCGCCCCCATATTTAAATGCGCCTGACCATAGCTTTTGCGCAAAATAACCGACAGTTTCGGCACGGTGGACATCTGCAGGGCCTGCATATAGTTCATGATCTTACCCGGCAGGCGCAGCCTCTCGCCCGCCACGCCAACCAGAAATCCCGGCGTATCGGCCATAGTGATGATGGGTATATTAAAGCTGTCGCACAGGGTGATGAAGCTGACCGCCTTGTCGCAGGCATCTGAATCCAAGGCCCCGCCTTTAAACATGGGGTTTGGCGCAATGACCCCGACGCTGCGCCCGTTGATGCGGGCCAGACCGGTGGAAATATTGCGGGCAAAGCGGTCTTTGATAGGGAAATAACTGTCCGCATCGACAATGACGCGCACCACCTTGCGCACATCGTAAACCTTACTGCGGCTTTCCGGCACCAAATCCAGCAGGGCATTCTGGTCCTGATCCATAGCCGCCGCCGGGGCTAATTCAGGCGGTGCCTCGCCGCTGTGGGACGGCAGATAACTGAGGAAGGCTTTGATGGCGTCCAGGGCCTGTTCATCGGTATCAACCGCAAGGTCAACCTGGCCGGTGACGGCGGTCTGCATTTTCCAACCGCCAAGTTCCTCAGGATCAAGATCCTCAGCAATGGCGACAGAGGTGACGTTGACGGACGACACGGCCATGACAGCGCCTTTGCGCATGACGACGAAATCAGACGTCGCCGCCCGCCAGGTGCCGCCGCCATAACTTTGTCCCAGCACGGCGGCGGCGCGGGGTATTTGCCGGTCGTGACTAAGATCGAAATATTCACCGGTCTTATGAATGCCGTTTGCCCCCATGATATCCGGGATCCGACCGCCCGAGCATTCGCACAGCATGATCAGAGGCAAACCGTTTTCGATGGCCGTTGCCCGGCTGTGGGTCATTTTTGCCCCCGCCGTTTCAGCACTAGATGCCCCCATGGAGGTGAAGTCCGCCGCGTTAACGACCGCCAAACGGCCGTTGATGGCACCAATGCCGTCAACGCTGCCATCAGCGGGCGCGCGATTGTGATCTTCCGGGCGGGCAGAGAGGGCCAACAATCCCTGTTCCATGAACGTCCCGTCGTCGAATAAATAGTCGATCCGCTGGCGGACGTTCAAATGGCCTGCATCGCGGATTTCATCCAGGCGACGGGGGGAACCCATGGCCAGTGCCTTGGCCCGTCGTTCAGCCAGTTCCTGCAGTTTTTCTTCCATCGCCATGGGCCGCCTCCATACAAATTTTTCTTCCTGCCCTACCCATAACAAATACCAACCCGCCCTGATAGAGAGGCAAACTGGTATGGCACATTGCGTCCAACAGCATTATGATGCAGCCCGCAGAGTGACGGAAATTGTAAAGGCATAGCGAGCATGGGCACGGTAACAGTCATTGGTGGTGCGGGTTTTGTGGGGCGCTATTTGGTCACACGCTTGGCAAAGCAGGGCAATCAGGTCCGCGTCGCCGTGCGGGACCCCGAAGCCGCCGGATTCTTAAAGCCCATGGGCGGCGTGGGGCAGGTTCAGCCGATCCAGGCCAATATCCGCAACGAAGCCTCAATTCAGCGCGCCGTGGCCGGGGCCGACACGGTGATCAATCTAACAGGCGTGATGTTCCCTGCTGGATCACAAAGTTTTCAGGCCGTCCATGAAGATGGTGCCGAAACCGTTGCCCGCGCCGCCACTGCCGCTGGTGTCGCCCGGCTCATCCACGTCTCTGCAATTGGCGCTGATGTTGAAGCCAGCAGCAAATATGCCCGCAGCAAGGCGGCGGGCGAGGCCATGGTACGCGCCGCTTTTCCTGATGCGATCATTGTTCGGCCATCAACGATTTTCGGGCCGGAGGATCAGTTTTTTAATCTCTTTGCCCGCATCGCCACCCTATCCCCCATCATGCCCGTCCCCGGCGACGGCAGCAGCCGCATGCAGCCGGTCTATGTCGGCGATGTAGCACAGGCCATTGCCAACCTGGTGCCGACCACGGCACCCACGGGCGGGACCTACGAACTTGGCGGCCCCCAGGTATTGAGTCTGATGGAGTTGATGGCCATGGTGTGTGAGCAGACCGGACGTAACCGCTTGCTGATCCCCGTGCCGTTCGTCTTTGTGAAGATCAAGGCATTCTTCCTCGGCATGCTGCCCTGGCATATCCTGACCATGGACCAGGTTGAGATGTTGAAGGTAGACAACGTTGCCAACAGCGATCTGCCCGGCCTGGCCGATCTTGGGGTCACGCCCACGGCACTGAATGCGATCCTGCCCAGCTATCTCTACCGCTACCGCAAGGCTGGGCGCTTGCCCGCCACTGAACAGGCCTAACGGCCCCAAAGTTTCAAGTCTAAGTTTCAGGCCCCAAATCCAGGTCCAGGTTTTCCCGTGCGGCCTGGAAGTAGTCCGGGATTGGCCATAGCACGTCACGGATCGTAGACCCCATTGGTCCACCCCTTGCCACCGAAGTTGCCATATCGATCCAGTATTACAATATCTCCTAGCCAAGCCATGGCTTATTTTCCTCTATCCAAATTTTCTTTGATTGATGCCAGTTGCGACCAAGGAATAGGTACTCTGATCGGGTTCGATCCATCTATGGCAAACCGCCAGAGAGAAAAATCCGGTATCTTCGTTTTATCGGAATAACCATTAATATGAGAAAGAAAATACGATTCATCTTGTGATAACGCAGTGGAATATGAAGTATTAGAGTCCAGATCTGTGATTTGTTTAAAGTAAAACAGTCTTGTATTTATTTTTTTTCTCGTTTCCAAATACCGGAACTCCGTTGAGAGTTAATAAGCTTTCCAATAATTCCAACATTTGACTCGAAGTATAATATATTTCCTTTATTTCCTGGAATTGGGCCTATTGAATATCCTCTAGAAACCATAGATTTACGGTCATCAATGACAAATTCCGGAATCCAGTCTTTGTCGATTTCGTTTATTATCAATATATGGTTTTTTCCAAATTTTCTTGTGTATCGGCCTATTTGGTCTGAGGTGAAATACTTGGGTTTATTTGGGTTGAAGAATATGTTCATTGGCAGCTTGCCCTCGAAGACGAACTCATCTCCACGCCCTGTATAGTGAGGGCGAGAGGCTGATTTGAAGCGATAGTCCGTTAGGGCTTTGGTTCTACCAGTCGCCAAATTCAGGCTGTGAATATCGACACCGTACAGGTTGGAACGAGAGCGGGACTCGGTGTTGTCCGGTGTATGGGCTACGGCAGCGTATATGAGCTTCTTGCCATTCGGATGGAATGATGGCCAAATCTTGTAGGTGTCCGAGCCCTCGACGATACGCCATTTCTCCGTTGCTAGATCCATAATTGCCAGTTTGGTCGAATAGCGACCGGTATCGTTGAGTTCAAAGACCACTTCTGTGCCATCAGGCGAAAACATCGCCTCCAACCAGCTATGATGTGCGGGTTTGCGGTACAGTTTCACATTGCCGCCATCAAGGTCCCAGGCGGCCAAGTGGCATTTTCGGCTACGCGCCGGCCCCTTCGGACAATAAGTTGCCATCACCCGCTCATTGGACGGGAATAAAACACTGTTGCTGATTTTTGCTTTCTCAAGCCTGACCGGAGGCTTGAATAGAGCGGAGCCCTCGCCCCCACATGCGGCCAAAGTAATTAGCAGGATAAGGACTGCTACAAGATTGCGCTCTACTCTCATGCCGTCCACGCTCCAATCTCAAAGTTGCTTGCTTCGGTCAGCTCGCCGATTGTGTACGTCAAATCGAAAATCGGTACAAATCGTCACGCCTCGGCGTTCATCCGCCTCCATGATTGGATATCAAAGTGGCGGCGGCAACAAAAACTGCGAGGGGCGTTGCCAGAGCCTAGACGCCGCCTTCAGGCTCCAGGCTCCAGGTCCAATTCGAGGTCCAGCTCCTCCCGCAGGGCCTGGTAATAATCCGGATCCGCCATGGCGCCGAGGGCGATAAATTTCTCATCATTCATGGCGGCGCGCCGGGCGATGGCCTGGGCGCCAAAGCCGATGGGATGGCGCAGCTTTGGCCTATCGGCGAGCAACGCATCGCCAATAACTTCGGACACACGCGCAGCCGGCGTGGCGTCAGCAATACCCACACTATAGAAGCGCCCATTGCGGCGCATGGCCGGTTTGTAGGGCGAGGCACGATCATAGTGCACGGGCGTATTGTCAAAGATGGCGGATGCAGTCACGCCGGGCTGAATGATCGCCACACGAATGCCAAAGGGGGCGACTTCCTGGGCCAGGGCTTCGGAAAATGCCTCCATGGCGAATTTAGAGGCGCAATAAGCAGCCTGATTGGCCCAGGCGATTTGCCCCAATAGCGATGAAATATTGATGATCGCGCCATGTTGACGCTCTCGCATCCCTGGCAACACGGCCTGGGTCAACTTCACCGGGCCAAAGTAGTTCGCCTCGAACAATGTTCTGTGTTCATCTTCGGGGTACGTCTCCACCGGGGATGAGTTTGAAAGACCGGCATTGTTGATCAGGATATCGATCCGCCCCTCGACCGCAATAATCCGCGCCACACAATCGGCCATGGACTGGTTATCGGTCACATCCAGGCTGTCGATCACCAGGTTCAGGTTTTCCGCCTTGGCCAGATCCTGCAACGGACCGGCCTTGGCGGTATTCCGCATGGTGGCATAGACCTTGTAGCCCTGGCGGGCCAAATGCAGGGCGGTGGCATGGCCGATACCCGTGCTGGTGCCGGTAATGAGACAGATTTCCATGGCAGCTTCCTCTCTTGCTTCAGCCATAAAGCCAGTATAACAGCGCCGCGCCGAGGGCCAGGCGATAGATGATGAACGGTGTATAGGAGGCATGGCGCAGCCAACGCATCATCAGGGCCACGGCCAGCAACGCGGTGACGAAGGCCAGGGCCGCGGCCACAAGGGCATCCACGCCCAGGGCCATTTGGCCGCCCTGCACCACCTCCCAGGTGGCATATGTACCCGCCGCCAGAATTATCGGGATCGATAGCAATAACGAAATGCGCGCGGCATCGGAACGCTCGTAACCCAAAGCACGGGCTGCCGTGATGGTAATGCCGGATCGCGAGGTGCCGGGGATCAGGGCCAGGCACTGGGCCAGGCCGATCAACAATATGGCGGTATAGTTCAGCTGTTCCATCCGGTTAACGCGCAGGCATATATTGTCCACAGCCCACAGCAGCAGCCCGAACAGCACCGTCATCCATGCGATCAGCAACGGCGATCGCAATTGCTCCATATAACCCTGGCTGGCCAGGATATAGCCGACCACAAGTGCGGGCACGGTACCCAGACAAATAAGCACAAACAATCGTGCGCCCGACGTGAAGCGCCCGCGCAACAGGGCGAGGACGCCCAGGAACATCGTGGCGACGTCTTGGCGGAAATACACCATGACCGCGCCCAGGGTGCCCAGGTGCACGGCAATATCAATCATCGGACCCTGGTCCGGCCAGTCGCCGACCAGGGGTACCAGGATCAAATGGGCGGACGACGAGATCGGCAGGAATTCGGTCAGGCCCTGAACCACGGCGACGACAATCAGATGCAGCAGACTCAATTGAACACTCCGGTGATTACTCCGGTCAAAATTCCGGCGGACTACATGCGCGACATGACGTTTTCCGCGAAATCCTCGATCAGGCGATAGCGTTGTTGCAGGGGTGCAATGAAGCTTATGCCATTTAATCCCTGAGCTTCCAAATCCCGAAGTTGTTCGACGATTTCCGCTGGCTGGCCCGCGATGCAGAAATTGCGGATCATCTCCGGCGTGATAAAACGCGCCTCCTCGGGATCGAGATAGCTGTAATGGCTTTCGTGCAGTTTCTGATGCGCCGTTTCCGCATCGCGCTGATTGTGAAAGGCCATATAATCGTTCCAAATCGGCTTGACGTAGTCGGGTGGATCGCCGCCCGTTTCCTTGACCCAGTCGACCAGGAAATGCACGTTCGCCATGACGGCGGAACCGCATGCCGCGATCACCCGCTCGGACTGGAAATCTTCGCCCGGTGCCAGCATCAACATATTGACCAGGGCGGTGGTGAAAAATCCCTTCATGTCGCGCCCGGCCTTGTCCGCGCCTCTTTTCACGTTGCTCAGGGCCCAGGGAATGGTACCACCGCGGGGAATGCCGGTGATCAGACCATCGCCAAGTTCGCCTGCCAGGGCCTGGGCCCGGGGGCCGAAGCCGGCAATATGGATGGGGATCTCATGTTCCACATCGACATATCGCAGCTCCGGATTTTGAAACCGGATGGGATGGGTGACACCATCAAGGGTGTAGTCCACTTCCTCGCCCCGCAACAGGGCGCGCACCACACGGATATATTCAGCAAACGCCTTCACCCCCATGGGCCGTTGCCCCATGGTCCGCATGGCCGTATTGCCGGTGCCAATGCCCATAAAGGTACGCCCCGGTGCCAGCCGGTTGATGGTGGCGATGCCGTTGGCCGCGACCGGGGCCAGGCGCAAGCCCGGTACAGCGACGCCCGTGCCCAGGCGAATGGTGCGGGTTTGCTGGGCGGCAAGTGCGAGGACGGCCCAAGGGTTGGAACGGATCATCTGGCTATCGGTCACCCAGCAGAAATCATAGCCAAGGTTTTCCGCGTGGGTGACGAAACCAATCTCGTCAATCTTTTCGCAGCTGACGCCGAATTCCATGCATCCGTTCCTTTCCCCAAGGTCCAACGTTGCCGCCTATGCTAACCGAGTGGGCATTGCACCACCAGTTCCGGATAGCGTTTCGAGCCACCTGCCCGTACAAAGAAACTATGAACACATCCATCACAAAACGTCTGACCACCCTGAATTGGGACGGGATCGCCGCGCAGATCGACGACATCGGCTATGGCCGCGCGCCGGGCCTGCTGGGTAGCGATGAATGCGCCGGGTTGATCGAACTGTATGATCAGGAACAATTGTTTCGCACCACCATTAACATGGCGCGTTACCGTTTTGGTGAGGGGCAGTATCGTTATTTTGACAACCCCTTACCCAGTTTAGTCACAGAACTGCGCCAGGCGTTGTATGGCCACTTAGCCCCTATCGCCAATGATATGGCGGCGAAATTGCCGGGCAATGAACATTACCCCGACAGCCACGCCGCCTATCAACAAATCTGTCATGACGCAGGACAAACGAAGCCAACGCCCTTGTTGTTGCGCTATGAAGCGGGCGGATATAACCGCCTGCATCAGGATCTATACGGCGATCTGCATTTTCCACTACAGGCCGTCATTCTGTTGAGCCGACCGGAGGCCGACTTCACGGGTGGTGAATTCATGTTGGTGGAGCAACAACCCCGGGCCCAATCCATCGGGCAAACCATAAACCTGGGCCAGGGTGAGATTTTAATATTTCCTGTCCGGGAACGGCCAATCCAGGGCAAGCGCGGCCATTTTCGTGCCCCCATGCGCCACGGGGTCAGCCGCCTGCACACGGGCCTGCGCTATACCCTAGGGGTAATATTTCACGACGCAGCTTAGTCCGCCGTCATCGCCGTCATCGCCGCCGCGGCCGTTCCCGCCAGACGGCCCAGTGTGGTCGCCATTAATAAACCACTGCCCGACAGATAGCCCCAATCAGCCGGCCCGGACAGACCGCGCGCGGCACCACCCCCCGCGAACAGATTTACCAGCGCCGTGCCATCGGGGCGCAACACCCGGCCATCCAAATCAACATCCAGCCCGCCCTGGGTGTGGAACAGCGCGCCGGTGATCTTGGCCACATAGTAGGGTGCCTGTAATGGCGGTTTGGTGGTGAAATCCCGGCCAAAGGCGTCCGTCTTTTCGCCCCGGCCCATGGCAGCGACATCTTCCATTGTCGCCGCCAGTGTCCCGCTATCGCAGCCGACGATTTCAGCGATCTCGGCAATGGTATCGACCTGGCGGATCGCACCTATTTCCATGGCTTCCCTATGATAGATCAGATCCATGGCGATATCCTGACCCCGTTGATCAAAAATGGTCCAGGCCACGCCCTCGGGCTGGCCTATGACGTGCAGGGCCTGTTCGGAATAGCCCGTGTTTTCGTGGGAAAATCGCTCACCGCTGACATTAACCTGAATGCCGCCCTCGGTGATGCAGGCCCAGGCCAGATGGATCATCACTGGCGTGATAACAGCACCATAACCTTGGAAGCTGCCCATGTCCGATATGGCGGCACCCAATTCGAGACCCCAATTCACCGCATCGCCCTGGTTGCCCACATGGCCATGATAATGGGCCTGGGCGATATCGGGGATATAGCGCTGGAGCATCTCGGGATTACCGCCATAGCCGTTGCAGGCCAGGATCAGAGCATCGCAACCGATCTCCTCAACCGAGCCATCGGGGCGGCTGAGACGAACACCAACGACGCGGCCATCGGCCTCGGTGAATAAATCGGTGACATGGGCCGAAAGCACCACGTCTATGCCTGCCGCAGCGACGGCGTTATGCAGACAAACCAAAAGCTCCGCCCCACTTTTTTGTGGCGTTGCGTGCATGTGCTGGGCGGAATGCCCTGGATAGCGGAACGCCTGTTGCGATGCCAGGGGTACGCCATGGGTTTCCACCAACCAATCAACTGTCCTGGCGGATTGGGCCGCAATATGACGGGCCATGGCCGCATCGTTCTGCTGTTTGGCTTTCACGATCAGATCATTGGCCAACAGATCCGCCGTATCCTCTATCCCCGCAGCACGTTGCAGGGCAGTGCCTGCACCAAGGACCTGACCGCCCGAAAGCGATGTGCTGCCGCTGGGGGCGGCATCCCGCTCCAGCACCAGGACCTCCCGGCCCGCTTCTTTCACCGCCAGGGCCGCGCAACAACCACAGGCCCCGGCCCCAATGATCAGAACAGGCGCTGCCATCTCGAATGACTTGTCTGAAACCGTGATGATACCCATGCTGCAAACGTTCCCTATAAAAGCCACACAAGACCGTGATTAACGCTATGCAACTATACCATCTGGTGCCTTGCGCAGTTATACTTATCCCCAGAGTACGGAGCACGTTCGAAACAGCAATGGAAAGACATACAATGTCAGAACCTGTCGTCTTGGAAATATTCACGGATTACGTTTGACCGTGGTGTTATCTCAGTACCGGGCGTATTGAAAAACTAAAAGAAAACTTCAACATCGAAACCAAGTGGGTGCACTTTCCCCTGCACCCTGAAACCCCCATGGAAGGCCGCAGCCTGGAAGATCTGTTCGCAGGCCGGGACATGGACCTGGATGCCATGTACACCCAGATGAAGGCGCGCATGGATGAAGAGGGGCTGGAGTACAGCCATCGCTCCCATACCTATAACAGCCGCCTGGCACAGGAATTGGGCAAATGGGCCGATACCCAGCCCGGTGGTGAGGCGATACATGATGCGCTCTACCGGGCCTATTTCGTGGATGGTGTGAATGTCGGCGATGTGGAGGCTTTGTTAAAAGTTGCCGCTGCCACTGGTCTGGATGTGGACGCCGCGCGGGACGTTCTGGAAAGCCGCAGCTTCAAAGATTCTGTCGATGAAGATTGGAACAAGTCGCGGCAATACGGCGTGACCGGAGTGCCGACATTTGTCGCCGGCATGAAGGGCGTCGTGGGCGCACAGCCGTATGAAGCATTGGAACATTTGCTGGAAGAAGCGGGCGTCGAACGTCGAAGTTAGTGGACGGCGTCGTCTTTGCCGGGTGCGGTCGTCTCGGCATCGGCTGCGACCCACAGGCCGGTCTGCGTAAAGTCAGGTTCCGCCAGCCGGATCAGAGTTTCCGTCAGATGTGAGGGCGGCGGCAATTGCGCCGCGTCCTCGCCGGGAAAGGCCGTCGCCCGCATGGCTGTACGGGTCGGGCCCGGGTTGACCAGATTGACATTGATGGCCGTCTTTTGGGTCTCTTTGGCATAGACCTGGGCGATGGCGTCCAGGGCCGCTTTGGTCGAGGCATACAGCGCCCAATAGGGCGGCGTGCTGCGGGATGCGCCGGAAGTCAGAAAAATCGCCCGACCCGCATCCGATTGCCGCAACAACGCATCCATGGATCGGATCAGCCGGTAATTCGCCGTGACGTTCAGATCATAGGCGCGCTGCCAAACCTCCGGCTTAATATGGCTGACCGGGGATAGATCCCCCAACATGGCGGCGTTGCCCACAAGAATATCCAGCTTGCCCCAGCGTTGAAATATTTGTCCGCCCAGATCATCAATGGCATCAAAATCAGCCAGATCCATGGGTACCAGGGTCGCTTTACCACCAATCTTATTGATCTCGTCATCCACTTCCTCCAGGCCGCCGGAAGTGCGGGCGACCAGGATGACATGGGCACCTTCGGCTGCATAAGCCTTGGCAATCGCTGCGCCAATGCCGCGGGACGCACCCGTGATGAGAGCTAGGCGGTCTTTCAATCGTTGCGCCATCGGAGCAGTCCTCAACTATATTTAACTATGCTCTGCCAACAGGGACAACTGCGCCGAGGGTCGGCCTTCGAGCAGATCGACCAGAGACACGGGATAGTCGTTGGTAAAACAGGCGTCGCAATATTGCGGCTGCCCATCATCCCGGTTCACCCCGCCAACCGCCTGATAAAGGCCGTCAATGGAGATGAAGGCCAGGCTGTCAACGCCGATTTGCCGCGCCATGGCGGGTATATCCATATTCGCGGCCATCAGCTCATCACGGTCTGGTGTGTCCACGCCATAGTAACAAGGGTTCGCCGTCGGCGGTGAGGCGATGCGCATATGCACCTCTGTCGCGCCTGCATCACGCACCATTTGCACGATCTTGTTCGACGTCGTACCGCGCACGATGGAATCGTCGACCAAAATGACGCGCCGCCCCTTAATCTCCGCCCGATTGGCGTTGTGCTTCAATTTGACGCCAAAGTTGCGAATATTCTGGGATGGTTCAATAAAGGTTCGGCCCACATAATGGTTGCGGATAATGCCCAATTCGAAGGGCACGCCTGCCTCCTCCGCATAACCAATAGCCGCGGGCGTTCCGGAATCCGGGACCGGGATAACAACATCCGCCGGCACCGCGCTTTCCCGTGCCAGCAAAGCGCCGATAGATTTGCGCACGGTATAGATGGAGCGGCCCTGGGCAATACTGTCCGGCCTGGAGAAATAAACATACTCGAATATACAGGGGCGGGATTTTGCGGGCGGAAATGGTTTCAGGCTTTCAATACCGTCGCGGCTGCAAATGACAATTTCGCCCGGCTCCACCTCACGGATCAATTTCGCACCGATGATATCCAGGGCGCAGCTTTCCGATGCCAGAATGGGCGCGCCATCAAGTTCGCCCAGCAGCAACGGTCGCACACCCAAAGGATCGCGCACGCCAATCAACATATCGGATGTCAGGGCAACCAGGCTGTAGGCCCCGACGACGGATTTTAAGGCATCTATAATCCGGTCCACCAGATCATGGTAGCTTGATGTGGCGATCAGATGGATGATCACTTCCGTATCCATGGTCGATTGAAAGATGCAACCCCGTTGCACCAGTTGGCTGCGCAGAATTCCGGCGTTGGTCAGATTGCCGTTGTGGCCGATGGCGAAGCCGCCTGTTTGCAGCTCGGCGAACAGGGGTTGGACATTCCGCAAAACTGTATCGCCCGTGGTGGCATAGCGGTTGTGCCCCAGGGCGGCATCCCCAGGCAGGCGGGAGATCACAGCTTCGGAATTGAAGTTGTCACCTACATGGCCAAGGCTGCGATGGGAATAGAATTGCTGGTCGTCATGGGTGACGATCCCGGCGGCTTCCTGGCCGCGATGTTGCAAGGCATGTAGGCCCAACACGGTATGGGCGGCTGCATCCGAACTGCCGATAATTCCGAAGACACCGCATTCCTCGTGAAACTTGTCGCTGTCATGATCGGGCGGAGAAAATGGATTTGTCGTTAGGTCCATGACGTGGCCTTCTCTGACACTACTACAGTTGTTCGGCTGTTTTGAAATTCGGCAGGGCGCTGTTTCAATTGTCCGTCCGGTTCTGAATAAGGCGGTTCATGTCGTCGCGCGAGCCTGACGTATAGCCGCTTTCGCCGCGCTTGTCAGTTTCGCTTTTGCCGCCACTGCTTGTGCCGCCAATAGCACCCTTCAACTGCTGTGCCGCCCGTCCCGCATTGATGGCTTTGTCGAGTGTGGAATCCAGACTTTGGCCGCCCTCACGGCCCAAATTACCGATCCCCGCCAAACCTTCGCGCACATCTTCGGGCGCCAGCCCGGCCAATATTTCAGCGCTATATTCGATGGCCGGCATGGCGCGGGCTTCACGCAACCAGTCCGGCTGATCATCTGTTGCCAGAAATTGCACCAGGACCAGATAGCTCAACGCAATCACCACGACGCCACGCAACAACCCGAACAAGAACCCCAGGGATCGATCCAGAATGCCAATCTCGCTTCGCTGTACCCGCCGCGATATGGCTGACGAGAGGAAGGATGCCATGGTCAAAACCACAACAAAGATAACCACGCCAGAGATACTGTCTGCGATCAACTCCTGGTCGATATAGCTCCTGACAAAGGGTTGGACGAAAGGAAACAGCTTTAATGTCGCAACGGCGGCGATCACCCACCCCGCGATGGACAGCACCTCCTTGACGAAACCACGGCTCAACGCCAGCAGTCCCGAGATTAACAGGATGATCAGGATCACCAGATCCGTCACATTTATGGGAAAATCAGTTAACATGGCGGTTCTATACGGCCTTCACCCCAAGGGATGCAAATAGTTCCACCAACTCCTGCAGGCGGCCGATCTCGGTCACCTCCAAAGGGCTTTTCCTTTGTTTGGGCGCGGGCGGGGCGAGGGCCCGGGAAAAACCCAATTTGGCCGCTTCTTTCAGGCGCAATTCCGCCTGCGATACGGCGCGGACTTCCCCGGATAGGCTAATTTCACCAAAGATGACCGCCTCTTGCGGCACCGGCACTTCCATCAGGGACGAGACCAGGGCAGCGGCCACGGCCAAGTCCGCCGCCGGCTCCCCAATACGCAAACCGCCTGCGACATTGAGATAAATATCATGCCCCGCCATACCAAGGCCGCAGCGGGCATCCAGCACCGCCAGCACCATGGCCAGACGGTTACCGTCCCAGCCCACAACGGTACGGCGAGGATTACCGGGGGGCGAGGGCGCAACCAATGCCTGGATCTCCACCAGTACGGGGCGGCTGCCTTCCAGGCCGGCAAAGACGGCGCTGCCGGTAATATCGCCGTCGCTGCCCCGGTTGGCCAAAAACAAAGCCGATGGATTGGTGACCTCCATCAGGCCCCCGTCGCTCATCTCGAACACGCCGATTTCGTCGGTCGGGCCAAAGCGGTTTTTCACCGCCCGAAGGATGCGGAATTGATGGCCGCGCTCCCCCTCGAAATACAGCACGCTATCAACCATATGTTCCAAAATCCGTGGCCCCGCGATCTGGCCGTCCTTGGTCACATGGCCCACCAGCAACAGACAGATATTGCGTCGTTTGGCGGCCCGGATCAGCTCCTGTGCCGAAGTGCGAACCTGGCTGACCGTGCCGGGTGCGGCTTCAACGCTGTCCACATACATGGTTTGAATGGAATCGATTACCACCACATGGGGCGGTTCATCTTCATCCATGGTCGCAACGATATCACGAACAGAGGTCGCGGCTGCCAAGTCCAGGGGGGCACCTTCAAGGCCCAGACGGCGGGCCCGCATACGCACCTGGGCGGGCGCCTCCTCCCCCGAAATATAGGCACAGGACACGCCCTGTTGGGCCAAACGTGCCACGACTTGCAGCAATATAGTTGATTTGCCAATCCCCGGATCGCCGCCGATCAGAATGGCGGAGCCCGGCACCAGACCGCCGCCGCAAACCCGATCAAACTCGCCAAGCCCCGAAATGGTACGGGGCCCCTCCGTCTCACCATGCTCGTTCAGCTTGCGAAAATCCAGCACTCTGCCTTTGCCCTTGCCCAGGCCTTTAGGCGGGGCTTCCCGCGTCGCCTCTTCGGAAATGGTGTTCCATTCACCACAGCTGGCGCAGCGCCCGGACCATTTGCCATGTGCCGCACCGCAGCTTTGACAGACAAAATGTTCAGCTGCTTTTGCCACTATGCACCGCTTTCAGGTTACTTCCAGGGCGAAAGGACCATCTTCGCGCCCGTGGATAAACTGATCCACAAAGGGATTATCACATTCATCAATCTCGTCGACCCCACCGGCCCAAATGATCTTGCCGCCATACAGCATGGCGACCCGGTCAGCGATAACGCGGGCGGATGACATATCGTGGGTAATGGTCAGGGTTGTCGCGCCCAGGTCCTGCACACACTCATTGATCAAATTATTGATCACATCGCCCATGATGGGGTCCAGACCCGTGGTCGGTTCATCAAAAAATATTATGTCCGGTTCAGTGGCGATCGCCCGGGCCAGGCCCACGCGCTTTTTCATGCCGCCAGACAGGCCGGCTGGATCGCCCTCTGCGATATCTTCATCCAGGCCTACTTTGGCCAATTTTTCGATCGCAATGACGCGGGCTGCCTCCCGCTCCATACCCGCCCCTTCGATCAGACCAAAGGCGACATTTTCCCAGACGGTCAGGGAATCGAACAAAGCCGCGGACTGGAACAGCATGCCGAACTTGGTCAGCACCCGTTCCCGCTCCGCCCCGCGTAAACCAACCGTGTCCTCACCATCGATCCGGATTTGCCCGCTATCCGGATGCAACAGGCCCAGGATACATTTCAGGGTCACGGACTTACCCGTGCCCGAACCGCCAATGATGACGACGGATTCGCCCTTGGCCACGGACAGGTTCAAACCGTCCAGCACCACCTTTGGCCCAAACGCCTTGTGGACATCAACAAGTTCAAGACGGGGCCCTGGGTAGGACGTTTCGGTCATTGGGAGAAGAAGGCCTCGGTGACGAAATAGTTGGAAATCAGGATCAGGATCAGGGACGAAACCACGGCATCCGTCGTCGCCCTGCCCACGCCCTGGGCCCCGCCCTTGGAATTGAAGCCGTGGTAGCAGCCCATCAAGGCAATCAAAAAGCCGAAAATCGCAGCCTTCACCAAGCCGGAGGTCACATCCATGACTTCCAGGAAATCAAAGGTGTTCTTCAGATAGACAGCCGAATTGAAGTCCAGGCGATGGATACCGACCAGATAACCGCCCATGACCCCGATGATGTCTGCGATCAGCACCAGGATCGGCGTGGTGATGGCGGCGGCAACCAGCCGGGGGACCACCAGATAGCGAAATGGATTGGTCTGTAGCGTGATCAGGGCATCCAACTGCTCCGTCACTTTCATGGTACCCAGTTCGGCGGCAATGGCCGCGCCAACCCGGCCGCCCAGCATCAAACCCGCCAGCACCGGGCCCAATTCCCGGGTCAGGCCCACGACTACGATGTTCGGCACCGCGCTTTCCGCGCCGAACCGGGCAGAACCAAGGTAAATCTGCAAGGCCAGCACCGCGCCTGTGAACAGCGCCGTCATACCCACAACTGGCAGAGAGTAATAGCCGATGGTCATCATCTGCTGTAGACACAGACGCCAATAAAAAGGTGCCGTTACCACCGCCGAAAGCGAGCGGCCGGTAAATATGGACAGCCGGCCCACAGTGGCCAGAAAACTTAGAAAAATTCGGCCAATCGCCGCCAACGGATTAGCCATCCACAACACCCTCGCGCGCCCCGCCGCCGCCATAGCCCCTAATGCCTCTATTGCCCGCATTGCCAAAGTGATAGCGGCGGCAATAGCGATGCCCCAACGAGGTCAGGATCTCATATCCGATCGTACCGGCCCGTGCAGCTACATTATCGACCGCCACGTCGTCCACAGCGATCCCCCCGCCGCCAATCAGATCGATCAAAGCGCCCGGGCGGGCTGCCGCCGGTGGCACATCGGTCACATCCAGCGTAATTAAGTCCATGGAAACACGCCCTACGATTGGTACTGAAACACCTGCCAGTCCGCCCATCCCGCGCCCGGATAATGAACGGAGGTAGCCATCGGCATAACCCACCGGGACCGTGGCAATGCGCCGGGGTCCCGTGGCCCGATGGGTGGCACCGTAGCCAACGGTCTGGGGGGTGTCAATTTCCCGCACCTGAAGGATCCTGCCGGTAAGGCGGACCACCTCTTTCATGGGGTTGGGCTGGCCCGGCGTCGGGTTGCCACCGTACAGGGCGATCCCTGGTCGAACCAGATCGTAATGGTAGTCAGGGCCCAGGAAGATACCGGAGGAATTGGCCAATGACGCCGCTGTAGCGGGCAACATGGCGCGCAATCTATCGAACGCCTGCCGCTGTTCCAGGTTCATGCCGTGGTCGGCTTCATCGGCACAGGCAAGATGGCTGACCACAAAACGAAGATCAATTCCGCCCAATCGTTCGGGCGCATCCGACAGGGCTGATGTCTCCGCAGCGCTCAAACCAAGGCGATTCATGCCCGTGTCGATCTGCAAAGCAGCGGCCAGGGGTTGCCCCAACTTTCGTCCCTTAGCGGCCCATTGTTCAAGCTGTTCGGGGCTATTCAACACCGGGATCAGATCATGATCCAGAAAATCATCCTCCACCCCAGAACCGGTTTGAACCATGGGCCCGTGCAGAATATAGATCGTCGGGCCCGGTCCCAGAATTTGCCGCAGGCTGATCCCTTCGCCCAGGTGCGCCACGAAAAAGTCGCGGCAGCCCACCGCCGCCAAGGCAGGACCCACGCGATCAGCCCCCAGACCATAGGCGTCGGCCTTTAAGACGGCGGCGCAAACGGCCCCGTCCGCCCGGTCTCGCAAAATTTTGTAATTCGCCGCCAGAGCCGCCAGGTCAATCTCCAGGATCGCGCCAGCATGCCGCTCCATCAGGTTGTCCGGCGGGCTATCAGCGTTCATCGGGATAACGACCCGCGACCTCAAGGTTTCCGAACTTGGTGAATTCACGCTCGAACTGCAGGCGCACGGTGCCGGTGGGGCCATGGCGCTGTTTGCCGATAATCACCTCTGCGATGCCGTGGATCTGATCCGCCTTTTCCAACCATTTGGCATGATCGGGGGTGTCGGGTTCGGGCTGCTTCCATTCGTGATAATATTCTTCCCGATAGACGAACATCACCACATCCGCATCCTGTTCAATGGAACCTGACTCACGCAGATCCGACAGCAGGGGGCGCTTGTCCTCCCTGCTTTCCACCTGACGCGATAGCTGAGATAGCGCCAGCACCGGTATTTCCAGCTCCTTCGCCAAAGCTTTCAGGCCTTGGGTAATTTCGGAAATCTCCTGTACCCGGTTTTCCGCACCCCGTCCACTGCCCCGCAACAATTGCAGGTAATCGACCACGACAAGGCCCAGATTATGCATTCGTTTCAGACGCCGGGCCCGTGTCCGCAGGGCGGAAATTGTCAGGGCAGGCGTATCATCAATGAACAGCGGCGCATTCTCAATCGCTTGCGAGGCGGACACGAGGCGGGAGAATTCATCTGTCGAAATATCGCCGCGACGGATTTTTTCCGAACTGATCCGGGCTTGCTCCGCCAACAGGCGGGTGGCCAGCTGTTCCGCCGACATTTCCAGGCTGAAGAACGCCACCACCGCCCCATCGACGATCTTTTCCTCACCGTCGGGCCCTTTTTCACGGCGTATACTGTTGGCCGCGCTAAAGGCGATATTGGTGGCGAGCGAGGTCTTGCCCATGGCGGGACGCCCGGCAAGGATCAACAAATCCGAGGGATGCAAACCGCCCAGTTTCTGATCCAGGTCGATCAGGCCAGAGGATACCCCCGTCATCTGACCATCCCGGTGGAAGGCGGCCTCGGCCATATTCACGGCCCGGGCCAGGGCTTCATCGAAACTCAGGAAGCCACGATCCGATTGACCGTTTTCAGCCAGATTGAACAGATGCTGTTCCGCCACCTCAATCTGATCCGTTGCCTCCACATCAACGTCCGCCTCGTAGGCTTCGTTGACCATGGACTCGCCAATTTCGATCAGACCGCGACGCAGGGCCAGATCAAAAATTGCCCGGCCATAATGTTGGGCGTTGATCACGGTGACGGCGGCACCGGCCAGGCGGGCGAGATATTGCGCCCCGCCAACCTCTACCAAGGCCTCATCCTGCTCGAAAAAATATTTCAAGGTAACCGGATTTGCGATCTGTCCCCGCTCAATCAACTTCAGGGCCGCGGCATAGATTCGTTGATGTCCCGGTTCCTGAAAATGTTCCGGGGTCAGGAAATCCGTGACCCGGTTCGCGGCCTCGTTATTGACCAGGATTGCGCCCAACAGGGCCTGTTCGGCCTCCAGGTTGGCGGGCGGGGTGCGGTATTCTGATCCGGTTTGGGACTCCGAGAGGTCGGGGTCGCCAATGGTGGCCAGTACCGGGCTATATGGGCTGTCTGCGTTCATCTATCGGCAACCTAACACGCCGCAGCTAGCCGCCTATTACCTGTTTTCTTTTACGGCTGTGGATAACCTTAATAATGATCCCATGGAACATGGGGATAACTCCCCATAGTGTGCATAGACATGGAATTCAGTATACGGGTCCGAACCAACCGAACTGTACAACTCACTAAAAAAAATACTGAAAACAGGAAAGTTTTACCTTCGCAAATTTACGCCGCGCGCGATTCTGTCTTTTTACTCTGACCCACACGCCGTCTTTCCCCGTCAAAGATATAATCGCGGGTTTCAGGCACCGCATCGGCCCGTTTCGTCAACTGCACCTGAAAGACCACGTGCCCGCCATGGCGGAAGGTCACTTCAGAGCCGCACAGATAGAAATCCCACATCCGAACAAAGCGTTCATCAAACAAAGCGGCAACCTTGTCCCGGTTGGCATAAAAGCGGTGACGCCAATGGCGCAGGGTTTCGGCATATTGCAGACGGAAGATTTCCACATCGGTGATGTACAGATCAGCCTTTTCCACGGCAGCGGAAATCTCCGACAGCGAGGGGCTGTAGCCACCAGGGAAAATATACTTGTTGACCCATGGATTGGTGGCACCGGGGCCATCCGCCCGGCCAATAGTGTGCAACATGGCAACGCCATCGTCGTTCAGCAATTGCCGCACCTTTTGGAAGAATTCGCCATAATGGCCAACGCCGACATGTTCGAACATGCCAACGGATACGATGCGATCATACTGCCCGGATACAGCCCGGTAGTCCTGTAGGGCGAAATTTACGAAGCCATCCAAACCAGCCTTGGCGGCCCGCTGGGCGGAGATCTTATGCTGTTCTTCGGACAAAGTTACGCCATCCACCATGACATGTTCAGTCTGCGCCAGATGCAGCCCCATACCGCCCCAGCCAGAGCCGATGTCGAGCACCCGTTGCCCAGGCTGAAGGGCCAGTTTGGCCGCTAGATGTTGTTTTTTGCGTAGCTGCGCCGTTGTCAGATCATCATCAGAGGATTGGAAATAGGCGCAGGAATATTGCCGGTCGTCATCCAGGAACAGATCATACAGCTCTCCCGTCAGATCATAATGATGGGCCACATTGGCCTGGGCCTTGTGGGCCGGATTATACTGGCGCAATCGGCGCACCGCCCCGCGCAAAGGTGCGATAATCATCTGTTGCAGCCAATGGTTGGGCTGCCGCCAGCCAATATTCAAGCTGACTAAATCAAGGAAATCATAAAGCTCCCCGTCCTCCACGGTCAGGCTGCCGTCCATATAGGCCTCGCCCGTGTAAAGCATGGGGTTTATGAACAATTTCCAATGCAAAGCGCGTGCATGCAGACGGATGGTTATACTTCGTCCGTCACTTTGTCCTTTGAAACGGTGGGTGCGACCTGTGGCGTCTATGACCGTCAGGCAACCTGTTTGGATCAAAGGCTTCAAAAATCTGGCTAACAACATGTTCAACCTCACTTCGGGCTTTTATTGTACCTGTATCCTTTCAAAACGAACCCGCAGCTGCGCCGCGAGTGCCGAAATGTTAACTAAACCCGGCCCGGGTGTAAAGTTTTTTGGTTATGGAAAATTTAGATTTACGACAAAAAAAAGAGGCGGTGCGAATGCTCGCCCGACCTCTTTTTCTTAACTTTACCGACCGGTATCAGTCGTCTTCAGCCTCGGCATCATCAGAGGTGACCTCTTCAGTACCCGCGCCTTCGGCACTTGCGTCTTCAGAGCGGCTCTCGCCAGCGTCATCATCATCTTCATAGGCTGCGCCCAGACCATCCAGCTCCAGATCAACATCGTCCTCGGCCAGGGGATCTTCACCCAATGCCTGAAGCTCCGCCTGTGCCTCAGAGCGGGCAACATTGGCAATAACGCTGATGTGAACTTCGGGGTGCAGATCAACGCGGACCGGATGCAGGCCCAGGGTCTTGATCGGCCGTTCCAACACAATCTGGTTACGATCAACTTTATAGCCGACACTATCCAGGCCTTCGACCACATCGCGGGCTGCGACAGAGCCATATAGCTGGCCGGATTCACCAGCCTGGCGGATCACGACAAAGGTGGCGTCCGCCATGGCGGTCGAGATACCTTCGGCTTCCGTGCGCTGTACCAGATTACGCGCTTCAAGCTCAACCCGGCGCGCTTCAAACGACACCAGGTTTTCAGCCGTGGCACGTTGGGCCTTGCCTTGGGGCAGCAAGTAGTTACGGGCATAGCCGTTTTTAACACTGACAACCTCGCCCATCTGGCCAAGGGATTCAATTCGTTGCAATAGGACGACGTCCATCATTCCTCCTTGTCGGCGTTGCCGCCGCTATCTCCGGCACCGCCGGTGTTGTTCGATGAACCATTGCCACGTAAGCGCAGCAAGGCATTCAATAGGCCCACACCGGCAACCAAAACCAGCAACGGCCAAAAAAACGGCATTAATAGATAAAACAAAATCAATAAAATCAATGCAGCAGAGCGCGCTTTCCAAGCCCTGAAATAAGCATGGACAACACCTAAGCCGAGGAGGAAATACGGCACAATTGCGATTGCTGCAAGGGTTTTACCGAGCACCCCGATCAAACCGGCCGCACTGGACAGAAATAATGCCCCCAACAAGACCCCGATCCAGACCGCCGGCAGCCTGATATCCGCCAAATTCGGGCTTGGCGCAACGTTATAGCCAAAGCGAACCAGCAATCCCTGCGCCAGAATTCCATTGAAAATAAGACCCAACGTCCAGGAGATGGCAAAGACGCCAGGGACATATTCGACCATCCCCATCAGCATTTCCTGTTGTTCCGGCATCGGCAGCTGGGCAGCAATTGGTGCCATGATGCTGTCCAGATAGGCCATCAAGCCATCGTCGAATATGGTTGTGATCGCCAAAACCGCAACCAATCCGGCAATTGCCATGCCTGACAGCCACAACAGCAAATGTCCCGGCGGATACCAATGGGCCTGTCCGGCATTGTCGTTGCGCGACAACAAGGCCTGACGGCACAGAATGATCACGGGCAGGCTGTAGACCATTGCCTGGGTCCCGGCATAGGGCAGGCCAGCGAATAATAGGCTAAGCACACCCGAAACGGCGGCAGCGATCAGGCCCCCCCGAAGGCCCAGGCCCAAACCGGCCAAAAAAAGCGGCAACGGCGCAATATAGGCAAGCAGCAACCCGCCCCCTGACGGTAAAGTCAGGGCACCCTGCAACAACCCGGCCAACAAGCCGGCTGCGATTGCGATCAGATTATACTGCAATACAGGCATGACACGTATAGGGTCCACCGATAGGTAACCCGGCGACCCTTAAAACGCCCGTCAGGCTATTGCGGAGAA
>Ga0233439_10001809_pt1 | contig 25957 bp, 26 predicted proteins | sample SI_123_September_6_FD_182713 | JGI IMG/M metagenome (GOLD analysis project Ga0233439, IMG submission 182713) | Seawater microbial communities from Saanich Inlet, British Columbia, Canada - SI_123_September2016_100_MG | ecosystem: Environmental > Aquatic > Marine > Inlet | place: Canada: British... | reverse complement strand
CTCGTGGGTCAAGAACTCTTGGAATTTCGATATTTTTGCTTTTTTTCCCTTGTGTTGTCAAATTTGTTTTTCGGGTATTTATAGCTGTCGCTGCCATTCTTAACCTCTCAACCAGTTCGGCTTTTTTCTTTGCACTTAATGCACCGCCTCTTTTTTTACGTGTTCTCTTATTTTTCTTTGTACATGACTTTTTCAATTTCATTTAATATATTAATTGCTTAGATTTAATATATTAAACGCTCATCATTAATCCTGCTCTTCCACTTTTAATAATTAAAACATTATATCTTTCTTCAAATACCTTCATATCATAATTATAAGAATTCAAAGAACCCGTATTTTTACGAAACCCAATTGGATTAGAACTGGCGTCACAAATATATTCCACTAAAGCTCCCATAGGATTAAAAGGTGGTTCAATGGTATTATATTCCATACTTACCTCGGCAAATCTATTAACATTCATGGCTCCTGAAGGTTGATATTCTTTCTTGTTACTATTTAAACCAAATTGATACATATATAATCCATCTTTAGCACCGCCAGTAGAACGGTTATATTTTTCTATATAATTGAAAATACCAGAATCCAATACCTTTTCTCTATATACACCTCCCATTAGGATACCTATTTCGGAAAGGATTTCTTTTTGATTGTGAGCATAAGTTCCTATCGGACCAGTTATATGAAAACTATTTGGATTAGGTATTTCATTACCTTCTAAAAGTGGTAAATCTTCATTTAACGCTTGGGGTTGAACATTTTTATACGCCCAATTCGTATAATTGGACCATTCGTTTCGCGTAAGAGCATCACTACGTCTAAAACGAAACATATATCCGGATAATAAATCACGACTTTCCATCTCGATGATTTTGGAACCAGCTTGTCCTAAAAAATCATATTCTTTTACTTGTTTCAATAATATAGTATGTGTATTTTGAGCCATAGTTCTTCTTTCTTCTTGTCCAAGGAACACATACGTTCCTACTAAATGAACATCACTGTTCCAATCATTACGATTTTGGTTATACAGTTCCTGACTTGCGGCTACATCTTGCGGTGCTTGTAAAAATCTCCATAATTGATTATCAGGGTCGTTTGGATTTGGAGCTATACGATAACTAATACACGTATCATTTTGAATATCTGCTATATTATTTAATGTATATAATTGGTATGTTGGTCTAAATGTTAATCTAATACTAACTTCTTGATATTGCAAAGCTACTAAAGGTAAAGCCATTTTACTGGATTCGCAAAAAAACGCATCAAGTGGTATATAAATTTTTCTAGACCGAATACTTGGTTCAACGCCCGATTCATCTATATACATGGCGTTTGGATATACATTAATGTTACCATTAGCACTTGCTGGGTCATTGATTTCAGGGACATTACCAGTCATTCTATTCCATAAATCCTTTTTAGCATTCGTAAAATCTCTTTCTTTTACACAACTTAAATATTCGCCTGAATATTTGGCTAAAGTTGTTCCGCCTGTATATATTTCAACTTCTCGAATCATATTAGTTCCTATTTCATCTATCCATCTAAATTCATAAGGTATTAAATTTCTACCCAATTGATTTTCCCCTTTATACAATAATGGACTATATATATGAGGTAATGTTACACAAACATAAGTGTCGTATAATAGTTCCGCATATCTTGGAACTTTAAAATCTAAAATAGTTGGTGTTGTGAAATTTAATACGCGATTACCTTCAAAATCTATTCTAAATCTTTGTAATCCAAAATTGGTATGCTTTTTAAATACTGCTTTAAAAAAGGTTTTTTTAGGATTACCGTGAATAACGATATTTTCATTTCCTGCTGCCGTGAGATTCATTAATCCGCCTGTCATTGTAATAAAATATTTATATATTAAAATTTTAAATCGTGATATAATTAATTATATTAAATTAATTATGTATATAATTAATATATGAACTTTGAGAAAATAGCTATAATGTTAGCCTGGATATTATTTACTTGTTTTGTCGCATTCATGGGTACTTTTTATATTCAGAGAGAAATGGCGAAAGGCGCACAATTAGCAAATAAATACGCAAATATGTTAAAAGATGAAGGATTCACAGGAAAAAGACTTATTGAAGGTTTCTCGGCTGCTACATCATATCAAGAAATAAATAGCCAACCTCTTGTAAATTTTTATATAGCCAGTTGTTATAATTCTTGTTGTACTGGAGAATTTCAAAACGGTTACGTAGATTTAAAGGCATTGGAAGCCATTCTAAATCACGGTGTTAGAGGGATTGATTTAGAAATATATATGTCTCTTGAAAATCAACCAATAATAGGTGCAGGAGTCCATCCACAAATTAATTCAAAAATAGCTTGTCAAAAACATAAATATGATTCAAAAGGTACATATAATCACATTACTGTAAATGAAGCTTTCGCACTTATTAAAAATTTGGGTTTTTCTGGACCACCTAATAGTAATGACCCTTTATTTCTTAATTTAAGAATAAAATCCTCCGGTAATAAAGACGGTTTATACTCAACATTGGCTGATTTAATTGAAAGACATTTTAAAGGATATTTATTAGGACCTTCATTCGCAAGCGAAGGTAATGATAAACTTATTGGTAAAAATTTAGCACAGACGCCATTAAAATATTTAAAAAGGAAAATAATTATTATGGTAGAAGATTTTTGCGATGATTATAAACAAAATAAAAGATTTTACGCATTTGTGAATTTATCACCTACATCATCCGTAAGTCCTAAAGGTAAGATTCGCGTAGAAACAGGATTCTCTGTAGCCAATACCGTATCATTATCCGAATTCAAAAAGGACAACTTAAGGTCTTTATGTATGACGTATCCTTTAAATAATCCTGAAAATAATATGGTTGATAATTCAAACTGGCAATCTCATCACTCGTATGGATGTCAATTCGTATTTATGAATTATAGTAAATTGTCTGAAAAATCACAGGCTGGACAACGCATGAAAACATATAATCAAAAATTTAGAGGTAAAGGGAAACAAATTATATTGAAACCAAAAGAATTGATGTGGGGACCAAGAGAAATACCAATGCCAAAACCAATGAACAAACCTGAAGAAGACCCAAGTGTTCCACAAAAAAGATGTAATGAAATCACTGGCGAATGTACTAAAGTTTAAATATATTAATTATCTCATTAATTAATATATGCCTAAGAAACTACCAAATTTATGTACAAAAAATATGACATTTGAAGAATGTGAATTAGCTATTGTTAGACAGGCTGTTCAAATGATAGAAGATAAGGCTGGTAAAAAAAAAATCGATACTCCCGAAATAAAAGATATTATTCGCATAGTTGAAGAATTTTTACAAGAAACAAAAAGAATTTGTTATGGTGGAACTGCTATTAATAACTTATTACCCATATATGAACAATTTTATAATAAAGAAATTGAATTACCCGATTATGATTTTTACTCTCCTGATCCATTAAATGATGCGAAAAATTTAGCAGATATTTATCATAAAAAAGGTTATACCGAAGTTGAAGCAAAATCAGGTATGCATCCTGGTACATTCAAAGTGTTTGTTAATTACATACCTGTTGCGGATATTACCTATTTACCTCCACAACTTTATAAAACTTTAATGGATGATTCTCTTAGTGTGAATGGTATTATGTATTGTTCTATTAACTATTTGAGAATGTCTATGTATCTTGAATTATCGCGCCCGCAAGGAGATGTGAGTCGCTGGGAAAAGGTTTTAAAACGGTTGGGATTATTAAACAAACATTACCCTCTAAGGGGGAAAAGTTGCGATATCGATTCCATTCAACGATTATTTGAATATGGTATGAAACCAACTATCGTAAAACGAAGTAAAAGAGGTGGAAGCAAAACAAAACTTCAAGAAGATGTATTTTTAAATAAAATAGAAGATAAGATTTTCTTTGTTGTTAAAGATACATTGATTAATCAAGGGTGCGTTTTTTTTGGAGCATTCGCCAATAGATTATATTTGAAAGAAATCCCAAAATTAAGAAAAAAAAATGTTCCGCGAATTCCCGATTTTGATGTTTTATCTGAAGACCCAATCGCGTGTTCCAGAATAATCAAAGAAAGATTAAAAGATATCGGTATTACTGATGTTGAAATCGTAGAACATGAAGGAATTGGCGAAATTGTAGCACCTCATTACGAAATTGTTGTTGGTGGTGAAACGGTCGTTTTCATTTATAAACCTCTTTCTTGTCATAGTTATAATGAAATACGAATAGATGGACAATTCATCAAAATTGCTACTTTAGATACTATGTTGAGTTTCTATTTAGCATTTTTATACAGTAATAGAAGTTATTATGATGAACAGCGTATTTTATGTATGTGTGAATTTTTATATAGGGTTTTAGAGAAAAATCGTATTAATCAGAGTCACGGCATTTTAAGACGATTTAGTATGAATTGTTATGGGACAGCTCACGCCAAAGAAGAATTATTAGCAGAAAAATCACGAAAATTTAATGAATTAAAAGATAAAAAAAATACTGAAGAATATGAATGGTATTTCTTAAGATATTTACCGGGAAAAGAGAAGCCTGTTCGTAAAAAAAGAAAAACTGTAAAAAAAGCTCCAAAGAAAAAGAAAACTAAAGCAAGTACAAAGAAAAAGGGTAAAAAAACTAAGGGTAAGAAAAAGGGTAAAGCTAAGAAAAAGGTTAAAAGAAAAAAGAAAATTAGAAGCCCTTTTTTATAAATATTAATTATATCAATTAATATATATATATATGAGTTCATTAGCAGTAGATAATACAACAACAATAAGTGAATCGTCAAAGGATTTACATTATTTTATAGCATGTATAATACCATTTTTACCTTTGATAGATGAAAATGATGATGATGAAATAAAAACAATTATAACTGAAAATAAGGAATCCATTCAATTGCATCCTACATATGTAACAAATAAAATTTTGTTTGGGACAAAATTAAAAGATACCCCCGAGTATGTAATAAATTTTGATGATATAATTATGCGAATGCTTTATATTTATTTAAAAAATATGAAAATGGCAGAATTGGAAGATCATTCGAAAAAAAAGGGTGGTAGGAAAAAGGTTGGTGGTGGTGGATGGAAAGATATATTAAACGACAAAAAGAAAATGTTAGCGATTTTACAGGCTGTGTTTGGTATATTTTTACTATATATTGGTATTTCAAAATTTATTGATGTCCAAAATAGAACCATAATATCAACATCAACGTTGACTACAGTAACTCCTTCTGAAAGTGATGATATAGGCACGGCATTGGCTTTAACTGAGGATATTTTTCCAGCTGGGCAGGAGGGACAGACCGCATTGACCAAGATGGGAATTACTATGGATAAACAAATTATGTTTCCTAAAATAAATTTAGCGCCCGCGGTACAAGAACAAATAACATCAATAACGGTAAAAGATTTTATAAAGGGTGCTTTGGGGTATGAGAGTAACGTTTACGCCAATTCTCTTATAATATTTGAAAAAGAGGCTACCGAACAAGGTCATGCGTTGTATAAAGACATTCTTAAAAAAAATTTACCCATAATTCAAAAAGAGGTAGCCCAAAAGTTTTTTGATACAACTCAGTCTGGTGTAGAACTTAAATTTGGTGATTTCACGGAGATTGAGGAAGAGGTATTCCAGCAAATAAATCAAATGTCTTTAACGGATAGAATTTTTAATTATTATAAATTTTCAGTTACGGGAAGGATGACTGACCTCGTAAGGGCAACAAAAAGTGCTGTTGGTACTTTTAAAATAAGTGTAACAGCAGAATTAGACAAAGCGAAAGCCGATGCATTATATAAAGCGGAATCATTTATTATTAATACTTTAAGAGATATTGTTACGAGTGGTCGGGTTATACTTGTTGGTCTGGGTTTATTGTCCACTGCTTATGCTACATTAAATGCGGATAAAATAGCAGAAAGAACTGGTTTGGCGGAATTCTTAGAGTGGAATAATTTAACCGATGAACAAAAGGAAAGGTTTAAAACTATGGTTCATAAATTACATACTGACCTGAAAAACCCGGATCCTGATCATAGTGCTATTACAAGAAGTAATCAAGCACAATTGATGAACGGGCTTGGAGAGGGAGGGAGAAAAAGACGCCGAAAAAAAACGCGTAAAAAAAGACGCAAAACACGCCGTAAATCTAAAAAGAGAAAAACTAAGCGAAGAAGAAAGAGAAAGAGAAAGACTAAGAGAAGAAAAAGAAGACGCTAATCAATAGAGAAAGAAGTATTGCAACCACATTTACTTGCGGCGTTTGGATTATTAAATTCAAATTTTTGACCCATTACATCATCTTTCCAGTCTATTTCTGTTCCAATTATATAAAATAATGATTTTGAACACACTACAATTTCAACATCATTTTTTTTAATTACTTCATCTAATTTATTAGGTTTTTTATTAGTGGGTTCCATTACATATTCAAATCCGTTACATCCTCCACCCTTTACACCAAACATTATTCTTTGTACATTGTGTGATTTGATTATGTTTTTTAATTTTGGTAATGCTTTATTTGTTATTGATATAACCATTATATACGATAGTTATATTAATATATTTAAGCAGTGAAATCCCAAATAGCATCATAATCTATAGGTCCAAATTTAGGATTTGGGTTTTGTGGTTTGTAATCTGATTTATAACCTGTTTTGGAACCACCTAATCGGTTATCTTTTACACCGAATAATCCGGTAGTTTGTTTTGTAGAGAATAATCGCGATTTTGCGTAATCTACAGTTTCAGCAGTTTTGGTATAATTATTAGCCAATGAATGTAAATCTCTCCCCATTTCATCGACTTCTACCAATACTTTATTACATTTACCCACGCAATGGGCTTCTGTATCTCTACAACCGTCGCGCTTAGGGTCATATGGATTACCAGGACCACTTTGGTCATAATTTAAATAATCTTTATCGCCACGTTTTTTACAGGTATAATCGCACTTTCTATAAAATTTATCTTCACCATTGACTACCATTCTAATAATGTCTTTTTCACAATATTCATTTAATACCCTTGGTTTTATGCAATTTCTTGGACATAAATTGTCTGTGCTATTGCTCGCGCTAACTACTTCATTTTGTTCTTGTCTATCTTTTTCAACTTGTTTTTGTTCTTGTTTTTGAACTGGGTCGGGTGCGTATATTGGTTCTGCTCTTTGAGCCGCTTCTTCGGGTTTAGCGTAAGGTCCTGGAATAGTCCAAGTGGGGCAGGCTATTTTTTGATTAGCAGTCATCATCATTGGAGATATATCTCTACCGCTGGACATTCCCAACGCTTTTGCTAATTTTCCGGATGATGTTCTGGTCATTTTCTTTAAATAAAAATCATCTTTTCTTTTAAGACCAGTTAAATCAGAAGAATATTTGTCGATTGCTGCTTGTGCTGATAAACCCTTTGCTATTTCAGCATTCATTTTATAATATGCTAATGGAGCTATCTGTCTAAAACTGGACCATTCATTATCAAAAAGGTTTCCTATAGCATTTTTTAATTTTCTTGGTTTTGGCTTACAATCACAATTAGTATTGTCGTCAACGCATAAATCTTTGACCGTTTTAAAATATTTTCTTAAGTTCTCTTTGGTCCTGTGTTCTGCTTGTAATCCTACGATAGTAGAGGCGGATCCTGTAGCGAAGCCTTCTTTTTTACCTTCTTCCATTGGTATAAATTTAACATAGTCTATTTCTCTTCTACCTCTTTCTGTACCCGTAGTTTCATCATTATAATTAGCGTAGTTTGTGCCTATAACTTTTAAATCACCAGAGGGAACACCTTCATTTTTAATATTGTGAATTATTTTTTCATTGATATAAACCTTAACATCGTGTCCTTTTTTTCCTTTACGAATAGAGTATTTAATAACGTAAGGTCCTTGTTCCAACATACGTTTATAATTTTTACCACTTTTACCTTTAAACACTGAACCATCGGCGGAATATCCATCTCTATACACACCCATGGTCATTCCCGAATTATTAGCATCAGTGGCCAATCCCCAATTACCCTGAACTGTATTATGCAATAGTTGTCCTGACGGAATGGATAATTCAACATCATAATTATCTAAATTTGGTAAGGTAACTAATGCAAATTTATTAGAATTAAAGATTTTTTCTTTATGACTTACAAATGTTTCAGGCATTTTACCAGTTCTTACCATTATTTCCCCATCAACTAAGAAATGATAAAATACCCAAATGATTAAAATTATACTTAATACACTCCAAAATTTCATAGCATAATGTATAGTTCCGTTGAATATATTTTTAAATATTTCAATTACTTCGCCAAACATATATATATTAATTACAGACATAATTAATTATTGAATAATAAATAATTAATTAAATATAATCCTTGTATTGGGTCTATTGAAAGATGGAAAAGCACTATAAAATGACCAATAATAATTATTGATAAAAGAAGTATCAAATAAATTATATTCTTTAGTATATCTTGATATATCAGCAAATAGATGAGTACCTACCCAAAATACGGATATTATTAATAAAAAAGTGTATATTTTATTATTCATTATATATTTAGCTCCTAAATTATTAAATATATTAATTATTATTCTATAATAATAATATCGTATTTTATATATATGGCAAATGATAAATCAATAACAGAATCAGAAGCGGAAAAGATGATTAAAAAAAACGAAAGAGAAATTGATAGGAAAAAGAAAGAGGAAAAGGATGAGAAAAAAGTGAAGAGAGAGAATTATTGGGGGCCTACCGATAAAGATGAAAAAGAAGGATTTATAGGAATTAATACCGATAAAAATCGCAATCCTACAACGCGTGTTATAAATACGGTTATAGCGGCTTTAAATATAATTGCCTTAGTATTTATTTTTTTATGGATTCCGAGTTATTTATGGGTTACATTAACAGAATTCAAAAGGGCTCCTGGGTACAGTGGAAATCAGGTATCTGGTACAGATCCTTTTAAACCACCATATACTAAGAAGGCTCCACCTGGAGTAAAATCGGCGAGTGTTTATGAAATGGGGGATATGAGTTATTTTGATTGTAGAAAACACGGATGGCCATACTCATGGGCACAAGAAGTGGATGATACGGGGGAAGGTGATTTTATATATCCCCATGCGATATGGGCAAACCATGTTAGAGATATGTTTGTCCAGGCAAGAAACATGTTTGATGGATTTTTAGATATATATAAATCAATTATTGGACCTTTACCTACGGTATTAAATCCAAAAGTTCCAAATACACCACAATCTTGGGGAGATACTTTCAGAACATTCTTTGGCGTTTTTTGGGTTACTATAGTAACATTAGCATTTTTAGCAATAGGAACAGGTTATTTGGCTAAAAAATATATAGGAATTCCATTAGGCATTCCATTTATTTCATTAATATACGCTACATTGATGATATTTACAGACGCGTTTAGAATGAGAGAATGTCAAGATAAGTCGATGGGATTATTCTGGAGTAAAATATGGTGGACACCTGAAAATGAAGACGGTTGGTTTGCTGGTATTGTTGCGAAATTGTGGCGATTAGCATATAGGGCCATATTAACAGGAATGATATATTCATTTAATACTGTTATAGCAATGTATATTTTACCATTATATGGAATTTATTGGTTATTTGGGAGACAAATGCCTCAAACGAATAAAACGGTGTGGTATGTGGTAAAAAAATTAATAAGTAAATATTTTATTATACTAACGCTTTTTATTTTATTAGGATTGGCTGGATTTGGAAATGCTGAAATGTATCCAGCTTGGTTTAAAGTAAAACCCACATTTTGGAAAGGTGGGCCTAAATGGAGAGGAGATTGGAAAAATGTAGCGGGACAAAGTTCTGATTATTGGTGGGGTTTTATGAAAAAAATAGGTGTGGGTTACCCATACGTTATTGCTATTCTAATGTTAATCGCATTAGTTGGTAATATTTTTTCATCTTTTATACCGTGGTCGGGTAAGTTGCCGGATAAAGTAACAGATAGAGTAGAATTAAATGAGTTTATAATACCGAAAGAACAACAATGGGCATATACAGGTCCTAATCACGCCAAATATGGAATGGACGCGTGGGGAAAGAGATGGATGGAACAAATTAAAGAAGGTTTGAAAATTAAGCCTCCGTGTGGTGATAACCCTAAACCTAAAACATCTTCGGCATCTGGTCCATCAACACAAGGGATGGTTTTTGATTCTGTTATGAAAGCAGCTAATAATCAACCAGCGGTTAAAATGGCAAGAGGTTTAAATGCGGCAGTCAATAATCCTGCTATCAATAAGAATGCCGCTATGGCGGGTTTGGCTTTAGCAGCAACGGGTGCTGCTGGACCTGTAGGTGCGTCTGCTACAGGTCGTGCTTTAGGTGCGGCAATGAGAGGAGGCAAAAAAAGAAAAAGTAGAAGAAGAAAGTAATATATTATATTAATTAATTAATTAAAGATATAAATTAATTAATACTAATGGGAAAGAAAAATAGAAAAAAAGTCAATAAAGGACATGTGGGGAGACCCTCTGTTAGTATATGCACACCCACATATAACAGGCGTGCTTTCATACCTACGTTAATTAAATGTTTTATGGAACAAGATTATCCACGAGATTTAATGGAATGGATAATAATTGATGACGGGGAAGATTGCGTTGAAGATTTATTTAAAGATGTGCCGTGTGTAAAATATTTTAGAGTGGAAGAAAAGATGAAATTGGGTAGAAAACGAAATTTTATGCATACAAAATGTACAGGAGATATTTTAGTATATATGGATGATGATGATTATTATCCACCAAAAAGAGTTAGTCACGCGGTTTCTCGTTTAATGTCTCAACCAAAAGCTGTGGCTGCTGGAAGTAGTGTGGTTTTCATTTATTTCAATGATTTAGAAAAAGTTTTTCAATTTGGACCATATGGTCACTCGCACGCTACTGCCGGAACTTTCGCATTTAAAAAGGAATTATTAAAAATAACCAGATATAATGATAATGCGGAAATGGCCGAAGAGAAAGAATTTTTAAAAAATTATACAATTCCTTTTGTTCAATTAGACCCGAGACACGCCATTTTAGTATTCGCGCATCAATATAATACATTCGATAAAAGAAAATTGTTAGTGAATCCTAATCCAAGATTTGTTAGACAAACCAATTTAAGTCCAGCCAATTTTATTAAAAATAAAGATATTTTAAAATTCTATTTATCTGTATCTATTAAAAAATGATTATAATTATTATCTCAATATTAATTATAATGACCATCGGAAGTTTTTTTTCAAAAACACTCAACAAATTTCATAAACAACCATTACCAGTAAAACTAATTATTGCCTTTGTGCTTATATTTGCACTAAGATATATTTATAACGAATTGTCTGGGGGAGCTTATTTGCAAGGCGACATGTTAGAAGGATTTTCAGGACAGGGTAAAGAATTTACTTTATTTTACTGGAAAGATTGCGGACATTGTAAAACCATGATGCCGGAATGGGACAAATTTATGAAATCCAATTCCAATCAAGGAGTTAAAGTTAATAAAGTAGAAAAAGATCAGAATCCTTCATTAATGGATAAAATGGGCGTTCAAGGATTCCCAACAATATTATTAACAAAAAACGGGGAAGTTCTCAAACCTTATGAAGGCGAAAGAACAGCCGAAGCTTTTCAAGCATTCGCAAATGCAAATTAAGTTTCAAGTAAAAAATCCATATATCTATAAAATCTTGAAATATCTAATTTATTTATTTCATAATTATCATTATCAAAAATATCTATAATCTCTTCAATTGTGTGGTTCTTTTTTAAATTCATAAAATATGAAAATAGGTCCTTTTTATCCATATTTAATTGCTTACATAAATTTTGAAAAAATAAACTATTATTATATTCTGTTGAATACTTTGTAAGAACTTTTGTAAATCTAACATCGCTCGGGTTATATTTATTTTTTTTATATTTTTTCTTTAATTTTTTATGTAACAAATAATTATTGTAAAATGTTTTAATCAACGAACTCATTTCATTAAAAACCCATATTTGCTTTTGAAATGTTATTCGATCTATATAATCTGAAAAACATATATTATCCAATACTTCTATATAAAAATTAATTATCTCATTATTATTATTTCCCCGAAATAAATCTATTATGTTTTCATGAAATAATAATGCTACACTTGTTCTATCTGTTTCATTCATTAACAAGGAATGGTCATCTATTTTATATATATTATTTAATAATTTCTTTGTAATTTCCTTGGTATCTTCATTGTAATTTTTTTTTTGAAATAGATTTTGTATCAATTGATTTTTCAATATACTCTGATGGGTGTTATAAATCTCATATGTAGACTTTAATTTTCTCAAATCGCCCTGTATAAATTCAACTATATTCGTTAATACTCCATTTTCTATTTTAGGCATCAACAATTCGATTAAATTTTTTATTTGTTCATTTGTTGGTTTTTTTAATTCTATTGAAGTACATATTTTCATCATTTCGCGAATTTTCTTATCTATATGATAATTGCCTATACATATTATAGGGGTCATTGTTATTTGTTCTTTTTTTTGTTTTTTTGTTTTCTTAGGACGAATTAGTTTTATCAACGAGTTTATACCTCCTTTATCACCTGAATTCATTCCGTCTATTTCATCCATAACAATTGCTATATTTTTAATTTTCTTTCTAAACATAGATATTACATTTTTATCAGACATATTATGCTTTGTTATCGTTTCTATTATACTTTTGTTTCTAACATCCCCCGCATCAAATTTTATAATGTCATAGTCCAAATCTTTTAATATTTTTTCAACAAATTGTGTTTTACCAGAACCAGGCGACCCATAAATATATAGACCCCTTTTCGTTAATAAATTAGATTTATTTTTTTCAAAATCTATTAACGCATCCTTTATTGTTTTCTCTTCATTTAATCTGTTTAATAATTGATTCATATTCAATTGTTCCATTTATAAATTAACATTCAGTTATATCTTTATTAAGAAAACTATAAATATTCTTTTATTATTTCTAAACATTTGTTTGATTTGTTCTCTATGCAATAAAAACTGTAAAATAATAATTTTGATTTATAATTGAAATTCTTGTATCTTTTTTTTTTCATTTTTTTCCAACTTTTGAAATTATCTAATAATACAAATTTAAATACATAATAATAATCATTCTTTATTAAACGACGAACATAGGTATCAAACGTAAATTTTTTCCCTAATTTCAGTTTATTTCCATATACAAATTCATTCATATATCCCAAATGATATTTATTATACTTTTCATAGTTTTTAGCAGATAATAAACATTTAATATGGTAAGGTATAAAACTATAAATATAACGTGTTATATCTTCAGGTAAAGTATTTATCATTATTAATTATAAATAATTATTTTTTATAATTAATACTATTAACAGTTTCCTTTTACATTTGAAATTCCGTCCCATTCAATTTGACAAGATTTTGCCCAACCGCATTTTTTTTTACGTCCTCCTAATCCTTGCCATTGTTTAGCTTTAAATGAATGTTCTCCATCGCATTTTCCATTTCCTAAACCTTTACTATTTTTACATTTGTGATCTCCTAGATTTTCCCAATAATCTGGACATGGTGGGACTTCTGGAGGATATAACTGATGTTCTTTAAATTTAGCCATCATTAATGCCGTTAGCGCCATTAAAATTAAAAATATTATCAATGCTACGTATGCTACTTGTTTTTGAAATGCTCCATCTGCCATATATTAATTATTAAGATATTTATTTTTTATTTATATAAATTTTATCTCATTTACTAATATAATGAATAACGGTAGAATAAATATAATGGGTCCAAATAAATCAGATATTTTCAAGTTATACGAACAGGTCCCACTTGATAATAAATCAACAACATACAAAAATGCTATGGCCGGCAATTGGCAATCAACCCCCTTATCGGAAGCTTTCTTTTCTGGTGATAACATTAGAATCATTCAAAATGCTGTTAAAGCTTCTGTCTATCACGCTTCAAAAACTATGTATGTTATTGGTGACCAAAACGAAGATACATTAAAAATTATTATGAGAAGCACATTTTTACAATATTCCTCTAATAAACCCGACCGCATTACAGAACAAATCGTTGCTTTAAATAAACTCGTTGTCGATTATTGTGCCCCACAGATATTAAGTGAAGCTAAAGCATATACCAGATATAAACACGATGTAAGCACTATCGCAACTCCTATGGAAAGACCTAAATCAACTATGCATACTAATACTTTATATTTCAAAGGTTGGTTTTAATCATTAATTATTACTTAATTTATGTAATAATTAATTATACTATACTTTAACAGCAACCGCTATCGCATCTAATTTACCATCGATACTATCCAATAATTTCATTTCTTCTTCTTTTACTTTAACAACTCTATCTTTTTTCAAACATTTTGATATAACTTTGTAACCTATTACGCTACCTATCGCACTTACAGCTCCCAGTAAAAAATACCCTATATATAACACCGTTTGTATATCTTTTTCGATTTTATTCATATCATTACTTAATTGAGAAAAATCTGCGTTTTGTAACGCCATTGTATTTACATCTACTTCGCTCATTTTGTATAAAATATATTCAATCTTTTAAGTAGTTTAATTTAATGCTTCTATTAAAATAGATTGATATAGACTTTTATGATCATAATACCACCACGAGCCGAATTCACCAATTAAAGAGAGTTTATCTTCAGGTGTAACATCCTTTTTTGTTAATTTATATAAATCTTCGACTCTATAATCACCATCATATCTTGGTATGGATATACAAACACGTTTGCGTTTTGGGGCTTCTCCATCAATATTTTCTTCATTGCCCCCAAAAACATCACTTACTATTATACCTGTATCAAGGACAGTTTCATATAACTTAGGATATCCTGCTTCAAACGCATGTCCATCCTCAATTCGTATATGAGAAAAAAATTCTACCATATCCCCTTTATTGAAATTCATATACATAATTAAAAAATTTATATTTATGTATATTTGTTTAAGCTTTTGTCTTCTTCTTCTTCACTTTCCTTTTCTTTTTAGTAGTTCCAATCAATCTTTCATTTCTCGCTACACAATATTTCTTATATTCTTTTTCAAAATTATCCAAATCTTCCAACCATAATTCCTGAATACTTGTTTTATTCAATTTCTTATATTCTTCCAATTTAACTTCTCTTTCTTTCAATAATTTTTCCATATTCTCTTCTTCTACACTATCTATAGTCATTGACCTCAAATACTTGTATTCTTCGTCTCCATCTATCGTCGCAAATCCTTTTGATTTCAATAATTCTATTACAACACCCTTTTTCTTCTTTCTCAAATCTAAAGTATCATCACATTGTTCTTTTATGAATCTCGCCTTATTCGATAAAATTGCTATTGTTCTGGACAATGCTTTCAATATATATTCTTTCCTGTCCTTATAACCCATCAACCTTATTGGATAATACTTTTTAATAATATCTTCAACCGTGTGATATTTATGAAGCTGTTGTTTTTCATCAAACAAATACATATTACTTGTCGATCTTGTAGTTTTTAATTTCAGCACCTTTTCCAACATATTTATATTATCATCTACTTTTTTACACATCAATTCCGATAATACGCCCGGCACAAATTTAATTTTAAAATCCACTGTCGCATCTGTACTATCATCCTGAAATCCTCTAATAATTGGTTTCCTTTTCTTATCATCCATTAAACTTTCCAAATCCTCTTTGAAATTAGTAGTCCAATACCCCACAGGCAATTCTGTAATTCTAATCGTATCTGATGAAATTAACTGATACTTCCCTTTGAATATATATTTCAAATAGGTCTTTCCATCATCCTTATTTACAAAAGTAGTTTTTATTATATCGCCTTTGAAACCTTCATAATAAGGCAATATTTCTGGAAAATTTTTTGTTTCGCCTTTAAGAAGCATTTTTACATATTTACATAACGCTCTTACATCATAAGACATTACATCTTGACTAAAACCTGTTCCAATCCCTTTACCACCATTCACCAAAATCATTGGTAAAACCGGCAAATAGAAGTCTGGTTCTACACGCGTTCCATCATCGTCCAAATAATTCAAAATTTTATCATCGCTCTCCGGAAAAACAAATCTTGTTAATTTATTCAACATTGTAAATATATATCTTTCACTCGCATGATCTTTTCCTCCTCCCAATCTCGTTCCAAATTGACCATTGGGCATCAATACATTGATATTATTTGAACCTACAAATTCTTGAGCAAGTTTTACTATCGCCATATTTAAACTCATCTCACCATGATGATAACACGAATGCTCAGAAACATAACCCGAAAATTGTGCTACTTTAATTTCCTTAGACAAATTTCTTTTGAAAGCAGCATACGCGATTTTTCTCTGACTTGTTTTAAATCCATCCACCAAATTACATATAGATCTTTCACAATCATATTTCGCAAAATGAATTAATTCTCTATCTATAAAATGTTCTACCGGACATTTCTTTTTATTTACATCTAATCTAAGATTTCTATCGTAGCCTCCCAACCACTCCTTTCTATCATCTGCTCTTGCTTTATTAAACGCCTTATCCACAGAATCTTCTGATATATCTCCTGTAAAATCAAACATTATAAATTTCTTTTTAGCAAAATATTCTTTGAATTCTTTACCTGTACTCGTTCCCAATCCTTTATAATATTTGATTTTCCAACCCTTACCTCCATTATTCTGCTCTTTCCAAGTTTCATACTGTGTCTCGTTATAAAATGATTTTTCACTCTTACCTTTGGTAGCTTTAATAATTGGAGTATTCATGTATCCTAAGAAATCATTCATCTTGAATAAATCGTTCCATTGTGAGCTAAATAGATTAAGAGTTAGGCCTTTAATATGATGCCCATCCAGGTCTTGATCTGTTAGTATCATAATCTTACCATATCTTAATACCTTATACATATCCTCTTTATCTTTAAATGTTTTACCTGTTTGTAATCCCATTATTTTTTTAATATTCGCTATCTCTGTATTATTATTTATCTTACCAATAGCCGAATCCCTTGTATTTAATAATTTCCCTTTTAAAGGAAAGACACCATACCAATTTCTATCTTCCTTTGTAAGACCCGACATTACTCCAGCTTTAGCTGAATCCCCCTCAGTTAATATGAGGGTACATTGGTGAGAAGATGGACCCCCCGCTTTATTCGCATCTACTAATTTTGGTATTCCGCGAATGCTACGACTTTTCCTTCCGTCTGTGGTCTTTGCCTTCTTCATCTGCTTCACTTCATTCAAACTAATAGCAGCATCCATTACACCCATTTTAGCCAATTTATCAATCACTTTGTCCGTAATCTCAAACTTTGACCCAAATTTACTATATGGCGTATTCATATAATCTTTTGTTTGTGAATCAAACGCTGGATTCTCAATCATACAATTTACAAAAACTATCAATTGTTCTTTAATCGTTGTCGCTTTTACAGTAATCTTTTTCTTTCTTTTAATATATTCTATCATCTTCTTAGTTATTTGATTGGTAATATAATCCACGTGTTTACCCCCTTTACCAGTATAAATACCATTCACAAAACTAACTTGTGAAAATTCATCCAGAGGCGATAACCCCACAATACATTCCCATCTATCTGATTCTTGACTAATTCTTGGAGCATCTTCCTTGTCCCCAATATACATATCCACATATTGTCCAAACGAATTAATATCAATATCCTTTCCTTGTATCTTAACCTTTAATGATTTTGATGTAACCGCCGCAATATCAAATGCCCTCTTCCTCAACAAACTCCAGATATCCGAGGTCATCGCGTCCAATCCAAATTTAGCATAATCAGGCATCCATCTCACTTTCGTATATGGTTTCCCCGTGTATTTTTCTATCTTTGGTGGATGAATCTTTGATAAATTGCTTTCTACGCGCTGAGTATATTTCAATTTGCGAATATGATCTATTGTCTCTATCTCTCCCCATTTCGCAAATACAAATACCAGTTTAATACCATAACCATTCTTACCTCCTACTAATTTCTTTTCTTCGTCATCATAATTAGTTGAAGTTCGCAAATGCATGAATATCATCTCCGGAATCCATAATTTATCTTTAGGGTGCATAGCAATATCAATACCATTCCCATCATTCATAATTTCAATAACGCCATCAATACAACTAACCTCTATATTCTTTACCAGGTGTTTCTTCTTCTCCTTAGATAATTGCATTCTTATCGCATGATCTCGCGCATTCACTATCGCCTCATCAAAACATTTATATAAACCAGGAACCCACTTCACATTTCTGTGTTCAAATTTGGTGTTATCCTGATTTAATGCCCACGTTTCAAGGTCGTCAACTTCAATAGCACCTATATAAGTGTCTGGTTTTTTTCCTATATGTTCTAAAGCAGTCATGGACTGATATTGTTTTTCCAACTTTTTATTCATGTTAGCCATTATTATCATATCCCATTTACTTTTATATCATTTCAATTTTATAATTAATATTATTTTTTGATATTAATAATAACCAAACCATCCCCACAACCACCTTCGCCACGTATTTACACCTCTTCTATCCATTTCATTTTTGAGTCTTTCTTTAGCTTCTTTCAATAATCTTTCAAGGTGATGCACTTCATCGAACGTTTCCATTAATCTATTTCTCATTATAAAATCCGTAATTATTTCCATTTCTTCTTCCGGTTCCATCATATATTTACTTTAGAACAAAAAAATGCGTTTAATTAATTATTTTCTGTATAAAATATATAATGGTAAATAACGCTTACAATAAAAATGGAGCAACCATGGTTGGGGGTAGCAAATACTCACTTACCGTCGGTTCCAGAGCTCAAGTTTGGAATGGAACAGCATACAAAACTGGTTATGGTAAAAAAGGTTTGAAAAGATCAGACTTGATTAGAAATAAACACGGTCGTATTGTTTCAAAAAAGAAGCACGCTTATGGTAAATCAAAAGGTCTTAAACAATTACACGCTAAAGGTTACTTTACTCGTAAAGGTCATTTCGGTGTTGTTAAGAAAGGTAGCAAAACCGCAAAGAAAGGTCGCAAAAAGGGTAAATCCAAAGGTAAAAGATGCAGACACAAATCAGGTAAAAAGAAGGGCAAATACAAGAAATGCAAAACCAAGAAAAGACGTTAAATAATATTTAAAAACCTATTAAATATTATTATACATACTATTATAATGAATTATATTAAAAATTGTGATGGTATTGAACTCTTAAAACAACTACCAGATAAATCTATTGACCTCGTATTAACTGACCCACCTTATATAATTTCTCGTGATTCAGGAATGAATAAATTCACTGAACAAGTCAAACATATTGATGACGAAGGAAAGGATGTTAAAACAGAACAGGAATGGAATGATTATAAATTGAAAAACAAATTAAAAGATGATATGTACAAAGAAAATTATCTGAAATATGGTAATACATCCGGTAAAAAATATGGTTATAAGACTGATTATGGTGATTGGGATAAAGATTTCACTATGGAAAAATTAGAAGAATTTATACAATTATATTATAAAAAATTAAAAAAAGGAGGAACTTGTATTATATTTTTTGATTTATGGAAAGTATCGTATCTTAAAGAAGCTATGGAAAAATACAAATTTAAACAAATCAGGTTTATTGAATGGATTAAAACAAATCCTGTACCATTAAATCAATCGGTTAATTATTTAACGAACTCAAGAGAAATAGCTCTTCTCGGTGTTAAATGTGGTAAGCCCACTTTCAATTCAAAATATGATAAAGGAATTTATGAATATCCTATTCAAGGCGGAAAGAATAGATTTCATCCTACTCAAAAAAATATTAAGTTATTCGAAGATTTAATTAAAAAACATTCCAATGAAGAAGATGTCGTTTTAGATACATTTTTAGGTGGAGGAACTACTATTATCGCATGTAAAAATACTAATAGAAAACTTATAGGGTGTGAAATAAGTAAAGAGTATTATGATAAAATAAAATTGATTTAAATATTATTATCAAGCAATATTTAAATGACAGATTATCACGCTAAAGGACAATATTTTACAGAAGATGAATATTTACAAAATACTGTAACTGGTTTGATTTTTAATATACCATCTAAAATATTAGAACCTTCTATCGGTAGAGGCGACCTTGTAATGCGTGTTCAAAAAAGATTTAAAAATGTCCCTGTTGATATGTATGAATTAGATAATGAAATTGTTATGTTAGAAGGCATAAAAAAAGAAGAAATTGTATATGGTGATTTTATGATACAAAATATTGATGTTAAATATGATACTATTATAGGTAACCCGCCTTACGTTAAAACTAAGACAGGAAATCTATATATTGATTTTATAGACAAATGTTATCATCTTTTAGAAAATAATGGCGAATTAATATTTATTGTTCCAAGCGACTTTTTAAAACTAACAAGCGCTGTTAAAATCATTAAAGAAATGATGTTAAATGGAACTTTCACACATATCGTGCATCCCAACAAAGAAAATTTATTTAAAAATGCGTCTATCGATATTATTATTTTTAGATATTGTAAAAATAAATCCTTACCAAAAAAGACCCTATTTAATGGCCACGTTAAACATCTTATTCATACAAATGGAATGATTACGTTTTCAGATAGATCCGAAACAGAACAAAAAATATTTCAAGATTATTTTAAAGTAGCTGTTGGTATGGTTACAGGTAAAGAATCCGTATATAAAAATAAAGAATTAGGCAATATTCAATTATTAAATAAAAAAGGTGTAAAGGACGATTACATATTGGTTGCAGAATTTCCAACTGAAAAAAAAGAACTAAACGAATATTTATTGGAACATAAAGATACCTTAATTGGACGTAAAATAAAAAAATTTAATGAAAGTAATTGGTTTGAATGGGGTGCGCCAAGAAATGTGAAATTAATAGAGGAAAATATGGGTAAGAAGTGTATTTATATATCTAATCTCACAAGACAACCCGAAGTTGCCTTCATTGATAAAGTACAATATTTTGGTGGAGCACTATTAATGTTATTACCCAAAGAAGATATAGATTTAAAAAAAGTGGTTAATTATTTGAATAGTGAGAGTTTTAAGAAGAATTTTATTTACTCTGGAAGGTTTAAGATTGGTCATAGACAATTGTCTAATAGTATATTTAATGTTTAGTTTTCCATTCTGTAGGGACCTTGTTCCAAAAACTGTTTAATGATTTGATTGCACCACCAATAATGGTTTCATAGGCTTCATCCCATTTTCGTTCAACAGGAGGACATAACTTTTCTTTCTTCCAATTTACCTGTAAAATGTTACTTGGATTGATATTAACAACCCAATTATTTATTTGTTTTGCACCACGCACCATTATTTCAGAAGAATTTTTTTTATTAACGCATAAAAACCAGTAGTCTTTTTGTGGAATATCTGCTTTGTGGGCTTTTATCAATTCGTTCATTTTCATGAAATTCATAGAAGCAGGAAGTTGGTCTGCTTTTAGGTCAGTTAAAGCATAAACAATTCCGCATTTACTGAAGCAATTGTCTGTTCCTCCAAGACTTGTTTTAATATTAACGACATGAGTATCACCGTTATAATCTAAGACGGTCATATCTCCACATTTCCTGACTTTTACATCAAATACTCTGTCTTTATATGGTGAATTCCAAAGGGCAGTTTTTATACTTCCTTCATCTTTTAAACTACCTCCACGACCTTCACCTTCCACGGCGGCGGAAATCTGTACATTGTGTTTTTTTAACCATTCTGCGATATCTTGTAATATTTTTGGGACCATTGTTCTTGTATTTGGTATATTTTTTTGTAAACTCATCATTTATCTTTATATGTAGTGTATTATTAATTCAATTTTAAAATTGATTTAATAATAAATTATAATTTCATATAATATCATGGCTCAATTAACAGATAATATCCAATTGGTTATAGGCAATTCCTTGAATCTTTCTACTGAACACAAATTTAGAATGATTTATTTCGATCCTCCGTTTAATTCAGATAGAGATTATAAATTAAATCATAATAGTGATGTGGGATTTTCCGACAAATGGACGGATGCTGATTATGAAAAATTTATAAGTAAAAACATTGATAAGTTATATGATTTATTAGAGAAAGATGGGACATTATTCTTTCATATCTCATCTACTTGTATGTATATTCCTGAAAAGATTTTGAGAGCAAAATTTAAATTTGTGGAACCCATATTTTGGAAGAAATGTCGGTCCAAGAACAATGTGAAAAGTAAATTAGGTTCAGTTGTTGATATTATTTGGAAATGTAATAAAATAAAAAAATCTAAGTTTAACCTTGTATATCAAGAAAAAGACCCCACATATTTGAAAAATTCATTTAAAAATAAAGACGCTCGCGGTAATTATGCATTGGGTCACGTAGTAACAGAGAAAACAAAAAAAGGTTATGTGTATGAGATTAATATAGGAGGTAGAGTATTTAACCCAACGCAGGGTTGGAGAATAAAAGAAACAGCTTTAAAGCAGTTAATAGAAGATGATAGGATACACGTTCCTACTAAAGCAACCGCTAATTTATATAAAAAAATATATTTACACGAAAATCCTGGAAAACCTTGTACTGATTTATGGGATGATATTCATTCTATAAGTCAGGGAAAAGAAGGTAGAAAATATCCTACCGCAAAACCATTAAAATTGTTGGAAAGATTAATCCAAATATCTACAGATGAAAATGATTATGTATATGACCCGATGTGTGGTTCCGGGACAACTGCTCATGCAGCTCATAATTTAAATAGAAAATGTATTATAAATGATTTGAATGATGATGTGGTTCCTATTGTTCAATCGCGATTCCAATGAAAAAAGGTGTGTATAACCTGGTTTCTTTTTTATTTTGTTTTTTATTTTTTTAATAAGGGATAATTATTTTATCAGAACACGATTCAATGAAATCGTCGGTTTTGTCCTGTTGAATTTTGATACACACAACAGATGATTTGTTGGCTTTGCTATGGCCCAATAATGCTTTAATACCATTGTTGGTTGTAAGTCTTAACCTTAAATGGGTATTGACTTCTTCACCATTGCTTTTTTGTATCCATATTTGGCGCGATGTTTTGGCGCGTGCGGTCGCTTTTTTAAGGATATATTTTTCATCCTGTGGTCTTGTTTCGGGATTCAACAAGTTGTCTTTACCGAACATAATAAGGGACTTTGTTTTCTTATCATTGACAAGAATGTGTTCAGGATACTCTAAGGCTATTCCCGATATAATACCCTTAATCTTCGTTGAATCAAACGAGTCAAAACCACTATTTAATTTATCCGACAATTCTTCCCGTAATGGTTTTATATTTGTTTCGGTTAATTTTCCATGGTGTTCCTCCTTAAAGTTGTTAATTTCTTTTTTTACGGGTTCTGGAACATCTTTGGTGGTATTTTTATAGTCAAACGTCGCTCCTTTTTTGGAGTGATTCTTAATTGAAAATTTGTGGACTTTTGTTGAACCGTCGTCGTTTGTGGTAGTTGCTTCCGCATCTTCTGTGTGCTTGGTCCCACCAACTTGTCTCCAATCACATCGCTGGTTTGCGTTTTTCCCTTTTAAACGGTTATTAATGGCGTTATTCTGGTTTTCGTTTAGGAATTTTACAATATCCTTTTCGTTTTGGACACCTATCTCATGACTTTCTCCTTTTGTTGGGAATGGCATGTTTGTATAGTAGTTTGTTTTGTTTTTAATTTGTTTAATATGGAAATAGTATTGATACTGGAACTTGTTTAATGATTCAACATATAGATTAAAATCGTATCAATTTTTCAAGGTTTGTAGAACAAGGGTACCCTTGAGTTGCTGAAATAAAAATGATTTGAAAATACTATTTAAATATTATTAAACTACTATTATGACGACCAACATGATCACAACATCGGACCAAAAATTTAAATATGAAATAGAAAAAGCCGATCAAGAGCAAAAAGACGAGGTGATTAATACATTAATTAATAGGATTAGATCACTTGGGGAGGAGTATCCAGAATGTGCCGAAGCGTTGAATAAAATAGCAGAAGTGAAAGGTCTTACCAAGGCTATAGGAGATGCAGGCAATTCGGTCGCACAAAGCGCGCGTTCCAAAAGTGGAAAGAAGTTAGAACAAATTATTATTAACTGTATGCCTGATATATTCAAAGACAAAATAGGCATACAAGAACAAATCCACATTAACCATATTACTGGATGTTTGGCACGCAATCAAGAAGGTCATTATAAAGGAAAGGAAGACCTCATACCATACCTTAAAACTAATGGGGAATTTAAGGAAGGCGACAAGATTCCTTGCCTAATTTCCTCAAAGTGTTCTTTACGCGAAAGATTCAAACAAGATAGCGCATTAGGTAGTTCTATTGGTAAAGTATATCTTGTATCAAAAGCGAAAGAGAAAGACATTTCAATTGGAAAAATAACAGAAATGAGAAATAATGGCTGTTCGTTTGTTATGCCCGATTATATATATTATCCAAAGAAAAAACATTGGAAAGATATAAGAAATCAATCTATTACATTAGAAGAGATGTGGAAAGAGATCTATTTAATATTATCCAAGCAATAAACAATAAGTTGCCTTACGGCACTTTTTTATTTGCATAATAAAATTGATTTAAAATAACAACGATAAATATAATTAATCATGTCTAACGATAAACTAAAATTTATTGATCTGTTTTGTGGTATAGGCTCATTTCATTATTCATTTAAGAAATTGGGTTTTGAATGTGTAATGGCCAGTGATATATGCAAACCAGCACGCGATACATATAAACACAATCATAAATTGGAACCCAAAGGAGATATTTGCGGTATTGAAGCAAGTAAAATTAAGCCATATGATATTTTAACAGCTGGTTTTCCTTGTCAGCCATTCTCACAGGCGGGATACCGGAAAGGATTCGATGACGACAAAGATAAGAGAGGAACAATGTTTTCACAAGTAATGAAGTTTGTAAAAACGAACAAACCGCGTGTTGTTGTATTAGAGAATGTTGCTCATTTGCTTAAACACGATAATGGTAAGAGTTTTGAAAGAATTAAACAAGAAATTTCTGCCGAAGGATATAATATAAGACATAAAGTTTTAAAATGTAGCGATTATGGTATTCCACAAATGAGAAAGAGATTGTTTATCGTGGGAATAAAGAATGTAGATGATAAAAAAATGGATGAATTCTTCAACTTGAATGAATATGAAAGTAAAACTACGTTGAGTGACTATTTGGGTCATAAATTTGAGAAAGAAACAGCATATACAATAAGGTGTGGTGGTGGAAGGTCCCCGATAGATGATAGACATAATTGGGATGGTTATTGGAGAAATAATAATGGGAATAGAGAAGAATATAGATTAACAATACCAGATGCCTTGAAGCTTCAGGGATTTGAAAATTATGAATTGGTAGGAACACAAACGGCCAAGTGGAAAATGTTAGGCAATACAATACCAACTATATTTACAGAGATAATAGGTAAGCAAATTAAAAAAATGTTGTAAAAATATTTATTAATTATTAAATATTTTTTGCTATTTAAAATTGATTTAAAATATGATAAATTTTTTATATTATAAGATGTCATCGCAAGTATTTGCAAACATGTCGCATGAACAACATGCAAACGCCAACAGTATGGATCGTGTATTAACAGAAAAAGAATGGAAAAGGAGAGAAAAAGAGCTGAAGGAGGAGATGGAGAGAAAAATATGGAGTGATATTGCCCGTGGTCATTATACTCGAAATCCTGAAGAATATAAGATAAAATTTGGCTTGAATAAAAAAGG